>Ga0209367_1008020_pt1 | contig 14491 bp, 10 predicted proteins | sample WorMetLIZISLAND2_FD_187412 | JGI IMG/M metagenome (GOLD analysis project Ga0209367, IMG submission 187412) | Marine gutless worms symbiont microbial communities from Max Planck institute for Marine Microbiology, Germany - Olavius geniculatus... ... | reverse complement strand
GATCAGGGGTTTTGATTCTGTGGGGGGTCGAATTTTTGGCTTTCCCATAAGAAAGAGAAGTCGCCATTAACACAGGGCTTGAACTACCGTTCAGCCTGTGATAGTTAAATTCTGCTGTGCGCATTACTTTCTCAAGATTTTCTTGATTGCTATTTCGTCATCTTCTTTCTTTTCTTCTTCCCTTTTGTCACAAGATTAAGTATGTATGATAAACATTATAATAGCATTAGATTGATTTTTTATTATTTTGTGCAGCAAAGATTTTGTTTATTTTTTGTACACATGCAGCATAAACATGAAAGTAATTCTCTTTTAATCAAAATAAATGCTTCTTCTTTGGGAAGTGAATTACAGAAAAAGTGAAATTATTTTTAAAATGTGAGTGACTAGCAATTACTTATCAACTCATTGCTTTATTTCGTATGGCAAAGAGTGATTGAGCCTGCTGTGAAAACATGTTTGTAGGAACTGATTCCGGAGTTCTTTTACCTGCCTGACATGTTCACCAATACCAACGGCTACAGCCTGGGAACTAATGATGAGGGCCAGCCACTTGGTGACGTTCTGCTGCCTCCATGGGCTAAAAGCCCAGAAGACTTTGTTCGAATCAATCGCATGGTACGTTCTTCATGTCATGGAATTGCTTACACATTTCTGTATGTTGTGCAGTGTAGTTTTATTTATGTACAACATTTACTGTTACTCAGACTGGCTGGTTTTTTAAGCTTCATTAGAAAATAAAATTGGACAGAATGTTGGGTTAGAATTGTCTGAACTGCGCTAATAAGCTTAACAAATTTAAGCAATTACCTGCACATTTTGGGCTTAAACAAATGCTGAAAATGTAAATTTGTGCATTATCTTGTTATTAATGAAATTGATAATTATGTGAAAGCAGTAGTTACAGGACGTGATGATAACCGATGTTCGGTCAGCCAATTAGTCATTCACAACACATTGATATAACATCATATGTCGCAGGTGTGTCAGAGGTGCATAATGGCAGAGAATTCATGATTATTATAGTCAGTGCCAAACACTTCAACAACCGATCTGCACTTATTTAACACTCGGTTTTAGACTGAAAGAGCGCTATGCTAAGGGCTTTTGCTGACAGTAGTAACCCTGTTCAAGGACCAGAGAATACCAGTTTGTCTGGTGATTGTAATGTGCATGCCGTTAGAAAGTTGGTCGTGTCTTGTATGTTGTAACTGCCAATGTTGTGTTGTTGTTGCTACCAGGCTCTGGAGTCGGAAATCATGTCAATCCAGCTACATCACTGGATTGATTTGATCTTTGGATATCGACAGCGAGGTCCGGAGGCTGTGCGTGCTACCAATGTCTTCTACTATCTGACCTATGATGGCAGCGTCAACTTGGAGGCTATCACTGATCCCATTTTGAGAGAGGTCAGTGTTAAGCATTGGAATGATTACTTTGCAGCTGAACTTTCTTGTATAGCAATATATTCTCTAATGAGATTATGTACAAGCAAATTATTTGTCATTTGACGGTAGTGTTTATTCGGAGGGTCTGTCATTGACAAATGTACTCTTGTTATCCATGACCTGTGTCTGTGTACTTAACTGCGCTAGATGGTGTGTACTCAGACTGTGACCATTGGGATTTTGGGTGTGAAAGCATGTCATGGTGAAATTTACGCAGTCAGCTAAGAGCAAAAATATGTTCAGTTGTTGCATTTGCTGCTTATAATTTTATATTTAGTTGGTGGTAAAAGTAAAAAAAACGCAAAAATTACTTAGTTTGTTGCATTTGTTTGTTTATTTACAAGAGAGCTAACGAGGAAGTGATGTTGAGTGTAAGGTTAATTGTTGGTGGTTGATTGTCAGGCGCTTGAGAATCAGATCCGCAGCTTCGGTCAGACTCCATCTCAACTGTTGACAGAGCCTCATCCACCAAGAAGTTCTCCCATGAACCTCGTCAGTTACTGCACTTTTTACTGTTGCTGCAGCAGTTTGCTTTGTTGATCTTATTTATTAGTTTTATTTTTGTATTTATTACGTCAAGTGAACTGTATTGCACGTTTATTGCACAGACAACTTTGGTTTGTGTTGAAACAGGATGTGCCGAAATTTTAGGTGGTGGAGCGTTGGAGATTACAGTTAGTCGACACTAATCTGTTCCTGGATTTGCTGTGTGGTAACGAATGCTGAGAATTGCAGCAGGATGGCTAAGTTGTGATGTTGTTTACATTGTGGCATCAGTGGGAAAATGGCAGCTAAACATGTACTTCGCTTAGGTCTAAAATGGAAGCGTGGTGCGGATGATTTTTTTTCATAAATGCACTGCAATCACAGATTGTTGCAAAACCTGTTGGAATTTTTTGATCTCATCAGATAGTTTGCTCTTGTCATGATGAAAGCATCGATGGATTTTTTGCCGAACTTTTGCTAATGCTGCTTCTTAAAACGAATATGAACTGGTCGAGTTTTTTGGGTCAAATGGGGTCAAAAATCAATGGCGAAGGTACAATGAAAACTGCAAATTTGCTTTGTCAGAAGCTGTGTGCAGAAAAAAATAGCCATCATAAATGGTTCAGTAAAGGCTGCGTGTGTATTGTGTATCATTCATGTTCAGTCACCGATGATGTTCACGGCGGTCCAAGATGATGTCTGTATGATTATGAAGTTCTTATCAAACTCGCCGGTGACACACGTCGCAGCCAACACTCACCCAGCTGTGCCTGTACCAGCAGTCATCACCATCACTTGCAGCTACAACTTCGCTGTCAACAAGTGGAACCATGTTACCTGTATGTCATAGTTACTACTTTCTCTCTGTATTTTAAAGCATTGAGAGTTGCAAAGAAATTACTGATTTTACTGAAGAAATGCACTTCTTCATTGAACTGTAATTCTCTTATCGCTGTTTCACCATAGCTTTGGTTTTGTGTGAGTTTGTAGGTGCAATTGCTTCTTGCAGTGCAAGTAGTCCTACCTATTCCTACAAATTTTACCACAGCATGGTCTCTGGCTTTTTGTCTGTCTGTCTTCTGACATTTCTGATATGACACAATTGTGCACCCAGCTTTAGCCGTTTGACGAATTTTGATTAGGGTTGCAGATTAAATGCATTTAGCTCTGCAATTAACGATTAATAAATTAATTGCAATTTATTTTCTTAATCGCGATTAAATATTAATCGCAAGCAATTTTCTTGCTTACTTTTCTTCTAAATGGTCATGTTCTTAACTTGTGCGGGTTTGTTGTGTAGCATAACTATTAAGCTTATAGCCACTTAATTTGTCTGTTTCATATATTTTTGAGTAACTTTCATCTCCGTGAAGTATATGGCTGAGGAGTAAAAATCAGGCAAGAAGCAAGACAAACAGAAATCATTTTCGAATAGGAAGCCGCTGTTGAAAGGTCAACGATTGTGCGATTAAGCGCAATTAATCGTGAGTAAAATTTTAATCGCGTGATTAATCGTGATTAAAATTTTTAATTGATTTGCAGCCCTAATTTTGATGCCATTTTGCAGGTATCCTAGTGGGGTTCATTGACACATTGTGTTAGACAGGCATTTCTGACCTGCACACACACTCCCTAGCCAAATTGCTAAATTGTTAATGTTAATATGTGTCTGGGTGTGATAGCTGGTAGTCAGTTGCCGTCACCGAGTTACACGGCTGAGAAGACCGAACAGACGCAGCAGCTGCCATTGTCCATGGATCAGCTTGTTGGTACATTGACTTTACCTTGCTTTATCTTTCATCACTGTATGTCTTGATAACAGGCCAGTTAAGTTGATTAAGAATTTACATATCATTTGCGGTTCTTATCATCTGATATTTAGTTTGTTACATTTGACAACATTTTGGTGTAACCTTCGTAACAGAATGCTTTTGTTTGCATATCACTTTGAAGTGACTTTTAAGTGCACAGACATTTAGTTTGTAAACTATGCAAATTGTGTGAGTTTTACGATTGCTGCATTTATGTGGCCTTTTGAATTGGTTTTTTTCTTATTTGTTTATTTACTTTTTCTTAGCTAACATGAACCAGATTTTTTTTATTTTTATAGCACCAAGTATGCACATGATGATATATTTGTGTCTTATTGACATTGCATGGCACTGGATTTGGCTCTGGCTGAAAACTACCAGTAGAAGCTGATAGTATGCATGGCAGCCTATACTGCATTGTTATGTGCTTACTAACTGTGATTTCTAATGTGACAGATACGTTTTTTATCCCACTGTTGTAAATGCAGTTACTGTTGATATTTTCCATGAAACTAATGGCAGGAAGCATGACCAGTTGAATGATTGCTAGCATTTGTATCCCTGTCACTGTTGCCACTGATTCTATTGTTTATTTGCTTCTGCAACTTACCATGCGTGCTTGTGCACATTAGCAATCGGGAAAGAAACCCAGTTCTGTGCTGATAAATATGGTGGGAACGTGTTTTAGATATGAGTTTTCATTAATCATTGTGGCAGAATCGTAGCCAAATTGTCGTTTTTGGTGTAGTGCTACAGAAGAGTGAAGGTTTAGCTGACAAACTTTAGAAAAGAAAATTACAAAACATTCATCATGAGCATGAATTGAAGCCACGGAGTATAAGGTGCTGCTTCAGCTTCTCAAGCACTGTAAAGGATTTTTCAACACGGAATATATGTCAAATTATCTGCTTTTGGTTTTGCCAAGAATTGGCGAAATTGGATTACATCTGGCTGCTTTGGCAGCCTCTTGCTTGCACTGTGTTGTTTGCACAACTAACCATGCGACGTTGGTCGGCCGTGGCTATGCGTGCAGTGTTCGGTACAGGACTGAATCGTCGCTGTCTCGGCAACAACTTTGACCAGCGACTACGCATGACACACACCAGCTTTGTTGTCACCGCTGACAATCGCTTTATTCTCGCCGTCGGATTCTGGGACAAGAGCTTCCGAGTTTTTGGCACTGATTTAGGTAACTCACTCAGATATTGAATCACGTGTAGTCAGCTACAGTGTACTTAAGCTATCTTCATTAGCATCATGATTATTTATTACAAGATGAAAGTTGGACCAAATGGCAATTACTTGAACAATTAATCGAACATTTTCTGTTATTATCGATGGTGTTTGACCATTGAGAAATAAAGGATTACTTGCTTACTTACTTACTTACTTATTTAAATTATTATTATTTTTTTAACCCTTAGTACTCAATTCTCGAGGGGTAAAGAACTAGGCCTAAGCTAAGCAAGGTAAATGACTGCCATGGCAGACTAGTCGGACGGAAAAGTGCCTAAGAATGAGACCACATTACCCCTTTGCAGAGGCAAGGACAGCCTATGAAACAGGAATGTAGTTTCCCTACTGTCTTCAGTAATATCAGTGATTCGTCTCATGATTTCTTGCACCAGCTCTATGGCTTGATGACCTCATGAGCCACCTGTCTCGATTGCCACTGGGAAAAAGATGTGCATGGTCTCCAGCTCCTGATACTTTGTGGTCTTGTTGTCTGCTGCCTGATTGGTTGTCACTCTGTGCTCAACTGATGTGGAGCTCAGATGTGATTCAGCAAAAGTGTCAGGAACTGTAACATCCCATGCCATCAATTTATTATTATATTTATATTTATTATGTATAGCACTTTAGTACATGCTTATTAGTCTGATGCCGATCTGGATCACCACCAAAATCTTGCCATCTCTAAGTTGTGCCAAGACTAATTTTTTTTGAAATTTTGGCCAAATCCACCTGTAACTTTTTGTGTAGTCCTTTTTACAACAGATTCCACATAATCGTACAGAGCAGCGTTGGTGTTGCATCGGGTTGCAGGTTCGGTGGTTCAGACGATATTTGGCCACTACGACGTCGTGACATGCATAGCTCGATCGGAGTGTAATGTCAGTCAGGATTGCTATGTGGTGACCGGGTCCAAGGACTGTACTGTGATGGTCTGGCACTGGAGCACCAAACAACAACGCATCCTTGGTGACAATGGCAGTAAGTTTAACATTCATTTCTGATCGTGATAGTGGTGTATTGAAATATAACATTGACTATGAGATTGAGTGTTTTTATTGGTCTTTTTTATACAGTCCAGAGGCAGGAGATTAGAACATGTGATTAATAACAGAAGACCGAGGCGGCTGTCACATGTCTTGAGAATAGATGACTCAAGATTTGGTCATTAGAGCTGAGAGGCTACAAGAGAAAGCTGGGATTTCCAAGGAAAAGCTACATGGACATTATCAGGCAAGATCTGAAGGACACTGACACTACTTGGGAAGAAGGCAAAAACTGGCAACAGACAGCAGATGGCATCAACGTGTGACCCTATGCGTCCATCGGAAAAATGAAGAAAAGTGCTACTATGCATTGAGCGTATGAAACTCTAAGGTAAAAGATAAGAGGCAGTGAGGCTTCAGTGCACTTTTGCGTAATTGTTACTGTTTTGCAGAGAGAATGTTTCAGATGTCTGTGGAAGGTACAGGGTTTTAAACATAGTCAAGTCGTTCGTTCTCGTTTTTAGACACAACAGAAGTACATGTAAACTGATGCTTTCACTGTTTTTACTGTTTACACACAAAGTTTTCACTGTTTCCAGTTATCGCTTGCTGTAGACACATGCAGCGTGTGTTTTGTGTTTGATTGGCTTGTTTTTTTTCACCAGAGTTACTCGTTGGAAGCTAATCCAGATGTAAACAGTTAGTACCCACTGTTGTGTAGGAACTTTTACTTGGTTACTTACTTATGTTGTTCTAGCAGTGTCAGTATTTGTGGTTTTTGTGTTGATAATAACGCTGCTGTTTGGCATGCTATCTGTCAGGTTGTGAGAACGTGACTCCTAAAGCAATCCTGACTGGTCACAAGGCCGAGGTCACATGTCTAGCTGTGTCGGCAGAGCTTGGCATTGTCATCTCTGGATCACTGAGTAATTGCACTTTGTTGTATTTCTTCATCCATTATATGTGTTGCAGTTGATATGCTGGACGTATATCACAAAGTAACTAATTACACTTAATTGTTATTCGCTAGTGTGTTTTATCTGGTTTTTCCTTCATTATGTGTAGCCAAATACGTAACTAGAAAAGCACTCGGAGAGCGCAGACCTCCATTAAGCATATTGATTCGACACAGCTTGTCCGACGAAAATAAACAAGCGGAAATTTTGTGTGCGTTTCAAACTATAGTTGCACTTTCTACATTGACCTAGTTCTATGTGACCCAAAAAACCGTGATTCAACGCCATGTTGTTCGCCAGGTGGCAGCACCATCTACGGTTTGGCAGCGGTTTCCTTTATGCCCCATTGAAAGCAATGGTAACGAAAATTTCAAAATGATCCAGAATCCAGGATTCCTTCTGGATCACCCCCAAAATGGAATCACTGGTAGTTTTTGCCATTCCTGACTTTCCCAGAAAGTTTCAGAAAGATCCATCCATAACTTTTTCAGTTATCTTGCTGACACACAGACAGACAAACAAAGTATGGCAAAAACATTACCTCCTTGGCAGAGGTAATTAAATATTTAGTTGGTCACGGGTAATCACTTGTAACATAATTAATATAAAAAGCATTTGCTACTTTTGACTTGAGATCCTTTGTAAATTTTTGGTCTCCAGGTTAATGCTGGTAACAAAAAGTAACGTGTGGTTTTGTGCTCGGAGTTGATGAGCAGTTTGGAGAGAGAGATCGCAGTAGCACGTTGTGATTAGTTTTCAACTTTGTAGTCTTTTTGAAGTGTCAGGATGGCTGTGACAGTAACTTAAGAAATCTCAGAGAAAAGTTTAGGAAATCTTTAGTTGTTTGTTGACTTAGGAAATTAGCGTAGGAATAAATTTAGGAAATTTTAACCTTTGAAGCCGGACAGCATCACATTTCTAATACCCCGTGATTTAGGAAATTTTGAAAAAATTTCTGGAATCTCTGTTACTCAGATAGCTGTTGAATAGATTTGTTAAAATGAGTATAAGAAATCATCTTACAACACTCCCCAGTTCTGTGTACAAGACAGATTTGAGCAATGCTATGGCTTCTGTGTGGTGCAAATTAATATAACTGCCTTTATTTTTGGCATAACTACATTTATTTTATTTATGTTTTGATGATAATTGTTCGGTCATGTTGCAGGCAGTCCAGTGTTAATTCACTCAAACGTCGGTGATCTGCTGCACTCGCTGGACTCGCCCGGCCCCAACATGTTCAACAGCCCCAAGCTACTAGCACTGAACCGTGAGGGCAACATTGTTGTGAGTTATGAGAAGGGTGGCATCTGTCTCTTCACCGTCAATGGAAAACTGCTGTGTGACATCTCACACACTGAATCCGTCCAGGTCATTTTATTGCGTCATGATTTTGGTGTCTGTCTCTCTGTCTGTCTGTTTGTTGGCTCACAACCTTTATTCTCAGACAGTGTGTCTGTGGCTGTCTGCATTTGTCTGTCCATCCACTGTTTGCAACATGGCTTATGCCATATAGACAACGTCCACACTGTGCTGCAAAGCTTGTAACATTGCAAGCCACGTCGCCTAATGGCTTGTCTCTATGTCTGCCTGTCTGTCTGTTGCAAACAATTTCTTTGAGTTGTTCTTAATTTGTAGCTTTGTCAGCTGGAAGTTGATAGGGATATGTAAGTCACAACAAGTAATTGAGCACCTGTGTGTTGTCATGTGCAGTGTATGGTAATGAGTCGTGATGGCCAGTACTTGCTGATGGCCGGGGATTCTGGAGTGGTGGCCGTGTGGCGGACACATGACCTCAAACCTCTCTATTCATTTCCCGCGTGTGACAGCAGCGTGCGGTCTTTGGCACTGTCCTTCGATCAGAGGTCTGAAATTTGCCACTCCTTTCGTGCTGCAGCTCTGTTTTGTGCAGCTGTAATTTTATCTTGTGATGTCTGTAGTAATTTTCTATTCATGGCATTGTGAAAATGAATTTTTCAACTAAATAACATCAGCAGAACTGACGGCCTGTGTGGAACACTCACACATTCAGATGTCGTTGCATATGGACAGTTTCAGTTTCATGAAGTGACCTGTTGTGTTTTTTATCCAGATAGCTGAAAAAGCCACTGTATTTCACAGTTGTAGATTTGAGCTTGGTGGGGGTCCTGTTTGGTAAATTATGGGGTTTTTACTGCCTGATCATGTCATTACTGCTACTATTTTAGAGCGGCCACAAATCTGTGCTCAATGTATTTATTTGCAGTTGTAAGTTGAAATTTATGCTTATGAAGTCTATAGAAGTTAATGAGCATTATGGTATATTTTGTCTCATTTCATTGAGCTTCACTCGTTTTTATTGTGTAACAGCGTTTTGTCTGTTTTTATTAAACTTTGAATGAATGAATGAATGAATGAATGTCGTCTTAGGTCTATGGGACCCCAGTTCAGCCAAACATGTTAAATTTCAGCAGCATACGCATTACATTATCTGTCTGCATTTAGATGCCAGTCGAAACAGTTTTATTTTTTACTCCACTAGCACACCTATCATGTTTGAATGGTTTGAGGTTATTTGCAGCTGGCGTGTTGTAACTTGCTTACAAAGATTGTGTATACACAGTGTTTCATTAAAAAGGCACCCTTTTCTTTCTTTCATAATTCAGTCAAATGATGATCAATTTACACAAAATTTTTTCCAGATGTAGCTGAAGAAATACTAATTTGAAATATTTGGACAAGATACGGCTGATAGTTAAATATTTCTTGCTAGTCGTGACGTAATGCTGACGTCATAGTGTGCTGCGAGTACAAACTGGCTTGTTGCAACCATTGCTGACAGACTTGCTGAATAGCTGCTCTGCGTTGATGGTGAACTTTACCTGGTTTATTTATGACAAACTGTTGATGTTTTAACATTGTAGCCACAAAAATGCCCAAAACGATCACTTTCATACACTTGTGGAGATAGCTTAACTTTTACACCTTCCAACAAGACAATGCACCATCACGCACCGCTTGCAAGATGGTTGAGTTTTCGGATTGTGAGATGCCTGGTTTTTGTGTTCCCATGTTGCTAAGTGCTGACAGGATGAACATTTTTCATCAGTAAACCAGATAAAGTTCACCATCGAAGCAGGGTAGCTACTGACAGAACCAGTTGAGACAAGCCAGTTTGTACTCACGACACATTATGACGTCAGCATTACTTTATGACTGGCAAAGAATATTTAACTAACTGCCACATTTTGTTGAAATAATTTGAATTTGTATTTCTTCAGCTACTTCTGGTAAAAATTTCATGCAAATTGATCAAAATTCGACTGAGTAATAAAAGAAACAAAAGGTTGCCTTTTTATGAAACTCCATGTAGAGTGGTATTGTGTGTAAATGCTGCAGGTATCTGATGGCAGGCTTGGCAACAGGCTGTCTGATAGTGTTTAACATTGACTTCAACAAATGGCACCACGAATACCAGGAGAAATATCGCTGACCCCTAGCTGCTTTGATGTGGCGATGGTGGTGTATGCACATGGTTAGTGGACAACTGACAGATATCGATATCTCGGACTGTGATCTTTTTTGCACGTTTGCACAGACAGCGTTACTACTCACAGCTGTTGTTGCTATTTGTAGCAGTTTTTGTAATAACCGAGTTTTTTTCATATGAATTGAGAAATGTCGTTAGCATGTTGGTGCAAAGGGCGTAGCGGTGATCGGCCTTTGGTGATAGTAGTTGGCAAGTTGGACTGCAATGTTGAATATTGTTGGTAAGATATCAGATGATTTGCAACTAATTGCAGCTGTGTGATATGGAAATTGGTTGTACAATTTGTCTTATCTGTGTTTTAATTCTTGTCAAACTGCGATGTTGTCCAATAAAACCGTCCGCCTTAATCTTAATGCTTTGTTGCGGTTTCATTTCTTTGTCGGTTTTTGGTTCATCTTATTTTGGAAATGAATCATAATGCTTGCTCAGGAACTAGTTTGCCGTATTTATTAACTTTTGCACCTTACTTCTCACACGTTGGTATTGTGATAATTTTATAAATAACTAACTCACTCTTCTGAAACTGTTAAAATCAACATCTTCATGTGAATGCATTAAAAGTACAAGTAATTTTTAAACATTTTGACTGTACTGACATGACAATTATTGTACATTTTTCCAAGATTTAACACTGAGCATTTTCCCTTCCGTTCACTTATGTACATGAATTTTCTGTTCAAAGTTGCTGTTTTCATTAGTTTGATGTTCTGTAGATTCACTATTGCACAAAAAACTTTTCATGTATTTATATAATATAATTTATGTTGACAGAGTTTAACTATCTGAGTTTGTAAGTTGTTTGCGAATGATGCTCGAGACATCTTCTGTGTACATTTAGTTTGTTTGTTTGATTTTATTTGTGTTTGACTGAGGCATAGTGTGTGTGTCGACGTCCATGCATGCTTAGTTATCATAAGTTATATGTTAGATTTATAATGCTTTTCAGTAATTATTGTTGATTTGTACTGTGTTAACATTCCGTTAGTGTCGCGGTTTGCATCGCCGACATTCATTCCTCTGTGTCGCACACATAGGCTACCACTGGCTGTTCGCTAATTACTCGTATGATAATTAACCAACTACACGGATGCTTTATAATGAAATGAAATAATACATATCTACTTGATGCTGTTTTGAGTGTTGATTGATTTGTGTGACGTCACACGTAGTGTGGCTGCTGAGTGCCATTGTGGTCTAGTGTAGGCCTAATGCTGTACTGCATGATTTGGCCTCCTGTCTTGCAGTTCTAACACCGCGTGCTAACAACTGCCGGTTTCACTTGTATACATGAAGTTACGAGCAGAAAGCGACATACAGTTTGGAGATGCTTGATGGCTTTTTGACACTAACGTCACAAAAACATCATTACGAAGGATAGCCAGAATTGAACCGAGTGCAACGTAGGATGGACATACGCCTGACACAACCAATTACGACGTACATTGAACTCAAAGTTCGATAACTTTTGGTACGGTAGTGTACACAGTAGGCCTACAATACGAAAGAAGCGTCGAATTTACCACTGAGCTACAACAGTTAAAACGACAGAAAATCATGTGTCCAGCATTGTGACATAGACTTAATAACAGACCTCGACTCAACATTATTCTGGTCACAGATGTCTGTGCCGTGCCTGTCAGTGTCAGCAGCAGGCAAAATCATCCAGTCAAAGAATCAAAGTACTGCATGGTGTAGAGATTTTGAAATTTTTGTTCAAGTACAGCAGTTCACTGAAGGTTCGGTCACAGCCGGCTTTGCTGGCCACTACTCGCTTAGAGTTCCACAAGTTACAAGTAAGTAAGTAAGTTATAATACACATTCCATAATGTTACAGCTGCAGTGTGTGTGCCCGAGACAACTCAGACAACCACTGTTAAGTGTGGAGTATTTTTTTATCAAACTGTCACAGCTCCTTTAACTTGCAGACGAATTTTAAGACTGACGAGTCGCGCTCCAAACATTACCTCTTCCCCATAAAAAAGCTCCAGATTTGCATCAATCTCGGAAAAAACCTATGGAAAAACAGTAACTGGATACATTCTGGCGACGCCTCTGGTCAAAATCTAAGTTTTGTCAGACTTTTAAACGAAGCAAGCAAAAAGCTTGCGTTGTTTTGGTTCACTCCGTGCACGGTGGTTGATGAGACTTGCAAAAATGCAAACCGTTAGAGACAGTAATTAGTAAAGTTAACGCAAGACGGGGTCTCGATCGCTGTGTACCTCCAGAATCGCGGTCATTTCCGTCTGTGGGCATCTTTTGACTTCCGTTCTGTTGGCGGCGCGCGAAGACAAGCAGGTGCATTCTGACGCTAGTGCATTGCCACGGCGTCGCGACAATTCACTTCACCACCATAATTCACAACACCACTGCACTTGCTGTTGCTGCTGCTGCTGCTGCTGCCATCAATCCATCTGGAGCCGTTCTCTAACTAGCCGCGCTGACGGCTTACTGCTTCACACACAGCTGCTCCCCGCTTTCCTCTCACTATCCACAACAAAACACAGCTTTGCTAGTTTCTGGGATGGGATTTCTGTCTAAGGATCATGTTCTGTTCACTTAGTGATGAGAGACAAAGTCATAGGTCTGCGTTAGATTATAATCGTGCAAACATCGCGCTTTATTAGACGTCGGACATCAGACAGCAGAGGTTGTGACCAAATGACGGACAGATAGCCTGCACGCCTGTCTCTCAGAAGAAAGGAGAACAAATTGCAGTTGGCTCACGTAAAAGGAAACTTGACAGCGCGTTCAGTCCAGTCAGGACGTCAACAGCGAGTCGGCAGCACCGGATGAGCCACAGTGAAGGAGCTTAAATTCATCGGCTGGCTCGGCTCGTTGCGATGCTGGATCAGCGCGTTGACGAAAACTAGCGACCTGATGTCACATCGGAGACTGTCTTAATGCCGGGCTGGACAGGGCTGCGTCGTAGCGCTCAGAGAAACACGTCCGTTCGTATTAGCCGCTTGGCTGCCCGTTCGCGGTGGTTTTGCGCGTCGACAGCCGTGAACTATCCTAGTACTAGTCCTAGTCCTCGTCCGTCCGGTCGGTCCAGCGCTAAAGCCCTGCCGCCGCTCGACGCAGTTCAGCGCGGTCTCAGGAGCCCGTCGCCCGACGGCAGGCCGCGCTCTTAAGGAGCGGTCGGTCGGTCGGTCTGGCTGGGGCGTGGATGACGGATGACGGCAGATGCTGGCGTCGATGGGTCGTGAGCAGACCACCGTGATTCTGCCAGAAGCGACATGATCGGACGCAGCGTTAGCGACATTGTTATCAACACACAGCCGATGCAGCCGCATAGCCTAACTATGCACTGCAGTGTACACTAATACTCGTATTTAGCAGCTGAACTCGTCTGTCATTCGTTTATAAGAGCTGCATCAACTCCAATTTTGTTTCTTCGAGTCTTGTACATTAGCAGTTTTGGCCGACCGTTAGGTCAAGCCTTGGGTACGATATGTCGTTTGTCTGTCTGTCTGTTGTCTGTAACGCATGTCTGTAGAGGTCGGCGATAGTATCGTTGAACAAGGCGATGATGAGTTTCTATATGCTGTCAATAGTAATGATAATCTTTATTTCACCAAACAAACATTGGTAGACACACACAAAAAACAAAAAACAAGCAAAAAGAACAACAATATAGAGTTAAACTCGCAAAATTATCATGTTGAGCAAACAGCTATAGAAACAGCAATATCAGACAGGGAAAAAAACCTGAAAAATCTCAAATCGCATTAGTTCTGGCTGTGAATTTGTTTACTCGTATCGGAATGAGAGCACTAGGTAATTTGAACGAAAAATAACTTTGACAAGCCTTTATGATTTCCATATTATTAGTATTAAAAAGCTTCATAAAGAAGCGGTTAATGACAAAATCAAGTGATGCGATCTAAGATTTATTCAGTGGGCATACTTCTAGACCGTACAATAATACGGGAATGCATTTGGACTTAATCAAGTGGAGCGTAACCTCTTCAGACGCCACTCTACCAACCTTGCCAAATATCGCATTGGCAGCTCGATAGAAGGAGCGTTTTGCATGGTCCAA
>Ga0209367_1008018_pt1 | contig 14493 bp, 9 predicted proteins | sample WorMetLIZISLAND2_FD_187412 | JGI IMG/M metagenome (GOLD analysis project Ga0209367, IMG submission 187412) | Marine gutless worms symbiont microbial communities from Max Planck institute for Marine Microbiology, Germany - Olavius geniculatus... ... | reverse complement strand
CCCCTCACCCCTGTCACAACGCCGTTGAGGCCCTGCATTACATTTGCTTCAGTCTGTTGCGGATTTGTTGTGCAACAAACAGCAGAACTCCACATCCGCAACGCGTACAGTCAACTTTTGCCGCCTGACTGTCACTGATAAATAAATGCTGAATGTTATAATTTCCTATCTTCCATAGAGAAGCCGACGCGGAAACTAGTGAGTCTTGAGGGTTTTGCGAAAGAAAAGCCAGCCACGGGAGCAGAATTAGTGTGCCTGATGTGGGAGGAAACTGGTTCCAGATGTTTGGACGGCAGGCAGGCGGAGAAGGTGCACTTCCTGAACTGGACCCGTGTCCTCAGGACAACAGCTGATTAGTTGTTGAGAAACGCAGCTGACGTGTCCAGGTTCTTCAGTGGGTGTTGAATTATTCAAGGATATTGCTGAGATATGCCGGTGGCCACGATGATGAAGAATGGCCTGTGTATTATGGTGGCAATCTTGAACTCAGTTCGTGCCGCTGCTGATTTGTCTGTCCAAGCTGTTTTATTCGTCTGTCTCATGTACTCGGCTGATCAGTAATGTTTGTTGCTGAACGTGGCATGCACGTATTTTTGATGTTTGATTCGATCAACCAATTCTGAGCACGCAAATAATGTACGACAGAAATGCACACTCCGGCCTACATGTCCGAACACCCGGCTGGTACGGACGTGTAGGTCATAAGCATTTACAGTATTAATTTGTAGAAAACGAAGTTGTGGTACTGTCAGTCCAGATGCCAAAGGAGTCGAGGAGAAGGAATGGCAACTATGGCCTTGTCAACTTGTCAAGCTGCTCCAGAGGATTAGTAGGCTGAATGTTGGTGCATTTTGAGTTTGAGAAACACTTGTGGCGCACGACGCTTTCAATTTCATATTCTTGTGATGTTCTGAAGCTCTTGAATCAGGTGACAAATGCACAGCGAGCCGCCATTGTGACAACAAGAACTGTCCTTACGGCGTACCACTGTTAAATTTTCCACCTTGATAGCATTCAAACGATCAATGAATACTGTGGATCTCTCTGCTTACTGTATTGGCTCTGTTTAGCCTGTTATTCAACTGTCCTGGTCGTTGTTTTTACTACCTTGTTTGGTATTTGTTTGTTCTAACTTTGGAATTTATGGATTTATCTGACTGTACTTGTGTATTAAGGGCAGTGTTCAGTACTTTTAGTCTCACTGTCCAGTCCTACTGCATTGTCATTTGCATGTTTTAAATTGTTTTATTGGACAAATAAAGATTGATTGATTGATTTCAAAATAAATGCCTACGCCGTACGGGACAGCACTTAGCCATGGCAGTAAGGCAGATAGGATCATAGGACGTAGAGTGAAAGGGCAGCACCAGGAGCAGCAGGCTGATTAGATGTACATTAATTACACATGGCCGGGGCCCGGCTGTCGCGTGCAGTTAGCTCTCAGCTCTGTTATTGTGCAGTGCACTCTATTGATTAGTGCACTGCACGGCAAGCTGCAGACGTCAATTATTAATTGGACTGCACCACACAGCTTGTTTGCCTGCTGGTCGACTGCTATATGGTGCTGTCGTAAACAGCCTGCACGGAAGCGTTTCGTCTTGCACCGGACATGTTTACTTCACAACTCTGTCTACAGTATATCTCTTACAACAAACTCACTGGATCGGCTGAAATGGCGTGCAGTGACAGTAGAACGAACGTCAAAAAGCTTCAGTGGGAATCAAACCGGCAGCGTGTGAGGGCAGTGTTTAGTTGCATCTCATCTACCAGTACCCTCTACACTACCCAGTACACAAGCTTATCAACCGTTGCCGCTGTTAAGTTGTAAGCTATCCATTTAACACACAGGCTGCAGGCATGTATCTTGCTTTTACTGATGACTGCTTTGAAGGTGTGGCGATCTCGTGGCATTGACTGATGTGGTTATTTCTAGTAGCAAGAATTTAAAAGTCACACTCTGAATCAGCTTAGGAAATTCCTAGGAAAACGTGAGAAATCGTATAAATTGCTGACATAGGAGGAAGAACTTAAAGAGAACTTAAGAAAAACTTAGCTGAATTCCTAAGAAGTTGTATGAACTAGGCGGCTGAAGTGTGTAGACAGTTAAGCTTGGTACACACTATCGGTCCGGACGGTTCGTCCAAACGGTCTGTCGGCATCCATCCGAGGCGCATCCACGAACGTAGCGGCTACGCTACTGGACACTCGGCTACACCAAGACAGCTACGAGCCGCTACGAGCATATTGTAGCGGTAGAGTATATAATTAGGCAATCTTAGGCACTGTATTAGGTCACATACTTTCACGAAATGACGAGAACCGGCAGACGAAAGCGGAAGCAAAATATAAAGAAAAGCGAACTGTTTCAGCATTAGGTTAACTGTAGCTCTGTTTGACTTATAGCAACCGTGTATACGGTTGTCATGAATGAACGCCATGAAAACCCGTATCTCAGCAACGGTACCAGATAGGGAAATGGTCGAGATACCAAAATGATCACAATACCCAAGTTTATATTAATGTTCTGTACATGAGTCTAAATGCAACAGTTTTGATGCTTTTAGTGATAAACCGTATTTTCTGACGGCTTTCTAGAATTTTTGTGCCATAGAAAAAATGCTCAACATTTGCAATCTGGCATACATCGGATATGAAATCAGCACCTCCAAATTGACCAGAATCTATCAAAAACATATATGTAGAAAAACAAGCCTGGGTGACCTGTAGCCTGGACTATAGCGGTTCGAACGGTCCCAGTGCGTTCATCAAAAAAGCATTGCAGACAATGGTTTTTTTCGTCCACGCGGTCCGTTCGAACGGTCGTCCGGACCGCTAGTGTGTACCAGGCTTTAGACATAACATTGACATTAGTGAGTAAATGACAGAACGTTAATGATAGCAGCTTCTCTCCGGCAGTTTACTATATACTGACGTATCTGGTCGAATACGCAGATCTAATAGAAGCAGCAGCTCAACGTACCAGGAACAGGATACAGTCAGTGAATAATGATGATGTATGATATGTATTCTGTTTTTGCGTGCGCATGCATGATGTCCTCGGAACATTGAGCAATGTGGTAATACCCGTATAGGCGTTGCAGTAGTGGTAATACACTTAGTGTAGAGGAAGGTGTCAAGAGGAAGCTTGGGGAGAGTGGTATTTATAGTCCTGTATGACTGTCATTCAGACTCTGGTCAGTGCATGATAACTGATGCTGTAGTTAGCAGCCAGCATATTGTTATCAGCGCCGCCGTCAGTGGACAGCACTGATGACCCTAGTCTCAGGTAGCACTCAGCGTGATCGGAGTCGTAGTGATCAAGTAGTATGTTGTATGTGGTTGAAGTTAGCCTGCTGCTAGTGTATGGTTAATGTTGATGAAAGGCAGTAATTTAGACAGCTTCAAAAACACGTTCCATCCAGGCTCCGCGGTTCTTATGTACTCAGTAACTTCTACCTTGTGCCCAGTAACTGGAGGCGACTGTGTTGTGGCTGTTACGTTATGACTTTGTTATTCAGTCTAGATCCGTCTCTCTAGCGCATACCTTAGCATTAGCGTCGCCACGGCGGAGGGGGGCAAAGATTCCCCGCCCACCTCCACAACTACAGTCTCCCAGCACTGGAATTTCTGATAGGAACAGATCTGACTGACGTGGTGAAAATTTTCCAGTGCGAATCCTCAGGCAACGACAGTAAGTTAGGGTGCATAAAATCGCAGTGAACAAAAAACAAGTTTGTATGTAGGCAGCGTCCATGACAAGCTGTGTCTGACGGACGTAGAATGTATTTGACGGCAGGATAGACTATATACAGACGGCAGCAGAGCAGTCTGAGCGCAAACACACTACCCCAGTCACTGCCTGTCAGTCTGATCACGTACAGACGTAAAGCAATACAACTGCCCTGCCTAATGCTGGTATCACAGCACCCTCAGTGAATGATATATACACGGATACCCACCGGCGTCGTGAGTAGCGTCATGTTCGCCATAAACAGCAGCTGCTGCAAGCATCCGTTGGAATGACGCATTTTCTGCTAGCGATGCCAAGCTTACCATTGAAACTTTGGGTAGGGCTACTCAAGTTGCTAGACCTAGCGTGATTAGCTGTTGTGCTTCCGGTACGATTTTTGGGCAATAAATGGGATTAGTCTTACATGCAACGGCTTGCAGCGCTCACGTGATAGACCGCAACATCGACCTAGAAATCTAGATATAGAACACGGCGGAATAAAAGGTGTTTTAGATGGTGGTGCATCCGTAATTAATTATCGTGAGTTAACCGCAACCGTTGAGGCTTGACGACTGGTTAGCTCTGTAACTGCAGGGTCATTTGTGCGGCGTCGTGGTCTGTGAAGGCTGGACAGTGGACACTGACGGGATGTTGCAATGTTTCCTATAGACGTATACTGCAAGTTTCTGATGACATAGTTGATCGTGGGTACTGAAAAGTTTCAATTTTGCTCTTAAAACCCCCCAAAATGAAGATTTTAGTCCGATTTCTTGTATTTTTGGAAGAAAATGTTGCAACACGGTAGAATTTACCGGAAGCGGAGCGTGGTGTAGCAAGTGCATAAGTGGTATATTTAAACATGTATACTATGTATGCACTGCTATAAATATTGACACATAAATGCTGCGTTATCGAGGGAGGGATGGAGAGAGTCTGTTGTGGCATGAGCAATTAATGACGCCATACCGACGCCACGCGGCAACAGTGAGTGACGTCAGGCGATCAATGCAGCAGCAGCAGCAGCAGTGGGACCGACTGACACAGACACACACATGCAGGAATACGGACAGACACACAGGCAGGCAGGTTGCCGGAGGTACCGTAGAGGGTTTGAATCAATAGCACCTGGTTGCTATTGACAACCGGCAGCCTGCACCAGCAGCAGTCCCGGCGGCCGGACGTTATGCAGTCTCAAAAAACGTCACCAAACTGTCGGCCATATCATTGCTAAATATCGACCGATTTTCTAAATTCTTTCACTGGTACACTGCACGGAAAATTTCCGCTGCAACTGTCATCAAAGATCCCACCACACCTGAAGCGCGTCGCTGCCCTAGCTCATGACATATGAACGTGTTAATTAAGCGTGCAAAACACAACTTGGAGGCATGTTTATTGAATAGCGGTGTATGTGTACCTGTGTATGTGTACTGTCGTGCGGTGCTGGTAAGTGAGTAAGTAAGTAAGTAAAGTGTAAATTTATACAGCGCATACTCAAAAAGATCTCTAATGCGCTGAATACATTTTGTCATCAATATTTCGCAAAAATGTATGTCTTCAGCTGACGTTTGAAAGTATCGAGACTCAGTTCTGGGTCATGAAGACTGTCTGGCAGCGAATTCCAAGTCGACGGGCCTGCCACAGAAAAGCGCCGACGACCGAAACTGTTCAATCCAATGGTAATGAATAAATAAGTAAATTAATGTCTGTGTGTGTAGTGTGGCTGGTCGTTCACATCAGCGACGCAGTCATCATCACATGCTAACCTCATCATCATCATCATCATCTGCTGCTGCTGTTGTTGCTGCTAGTGATGCTGTTGCACGTTGTTCTACCGGTTCCGCGTCCCCACCCCCTGCTGATGCTCTCAGACACAGTCCAGCCAGGTATGTTCCTTACACTGTCTGTATGGGTATGTCAAATAATTATGTGTTCTATGTCAGACTGGCATTTGATATGCTGCAGTGGTCAACCCAGCCCCAGAATACTTTCTGAACTTCCGGTTGTTCCGCGGTAAGCGCAGAGAACAATCCACCAATCGACGCTCAACAGACTAACTTCCACAGCCTGTTACCAAGCCTTCATTGGACAGATTATGTCTCCAGTCTGTTTTCATTGTGGAAGTGGAGAGGAGACAGATGAACATTTGCTTCTTGACCAAAGTGGGCAGCAGAATGCCAATGCTACTTTGGTGACTCCATCGACATATCAGATGTGTTCCAGGACATTGATGTTCCCTCTTCATATAGGCACTGCCTGACGGACGGGCTTGTCTCGTCATGACAAAAACAACGACAACAACAACGTTCGTCTGTTGGATTTCTGCTTCTACCTATGATTACTTTACAGCGCTGGTGATCATGTCTGCTGGCTTCTTACAGTAGTCTTTATGCTGCGAGATGATATCTTTTCATTGCCATGTTATTACACAAAAGCTGGTATTGAACTGACTGTATGACACCTGTGCAGATCAGATTAATAAGCAGATTTGGCATCTCATGAAACGCACTGAACTATGGGAAAGGTCAGAGGTCACCGTTTGTAAACAAACGAAACAGCTGTGAGATCGCTCGCGCAGAAATATTTTCTAGCCTTGTTTTTCTAACTTTTCTATTTGGGAAGAATGTGTAATGCGATTAATTTTTTATCGTCATCGAATACTTTAATCAAAATTAACATTTGATGCGTTGACCTCTGACCTGCAGCGCCACGCCCATGTCGCACATGCGCAATACCAGAGTATGATTGGGCTTATTCGTAGTCTGTGACTGTCTGTCTGTATTGTGTGTTTGCTATTATTTCTGTATGTATTATTGTATGTATGTTGTACTATGAGTATGAGTGAAATAATAACAGTAGTAGTAGTAGTAGTACTAGTAGTTGTAGTTGTAGTTGTAGTTGTTGTGGATTTGTAGTTGTAGTAGTTGCTTGTGTTGTAGTCACGGCGGTACAACAACAACAGCAGGTCGGACGTCATCGGTGAGCAGCGGTTCATCACACAATGACTACACTAGTGATCCCTCGACCACCAGTAGCTGCAGTCATCGTGATCAGAGACTGAGGCCGGTCAGCTTGTTGGTGCGAGGCTTCCCAGCGCGCTCTGGTAACCTCAGTGTCCAGGACGGGCTTTTCCACGAGTACAAGAAGTATGGCAAAGTCACTGTCCACGTCGTCTCCAGCGCCGACGACCGACATGCCATTGTCACCTTTAAAAAGTATGTTGTCGGTAAAATTCAAGTTATGCAAATTTATCGATAATTCAACCTTTAATTTGATATGTACACAGTGTCTCGATAAAAAAATGCGCCACGTTTAACTGTGTGAAACATTGGTTGATTTTGATAGTTGTTGGCACACCACATCACAAAGAAACTTGACACAAATGGTTATAGGTTAGTTCACCTCACCTTGTAACTGTCGCTACACTATCTTGTGAAATGCAGAAGTCGTAGTTTGGTCATTTACAACAATGAATTCATACCAGGGAGCGCATGCATCGGCTCAGAAAAATCACTGAGACCACAAAATCATTGAAAATTTGTTACATGCTTAACATTAATCGTATTTATTTTAAGATCGTACGTCGATGAGCTGAAATGATGTATCGACAGCGAGTGAGCCTCTCTGGGTTGCACGTTATTGCACATGATGTCGGCGAGTCACGTCGATGTCCTCTGCATGTGTTCGTGACTGCTGGAGAAGGACATTTTGAGCACATGCAGTAATGAAAATTTGTGATGTAACACGTTAGACTTTCTGAGAGATAATAACTGTTACTCGTGCTTGTCACTATTCAGTTAATCATTTCTGAGCCGACACGTGCGCTACCCAGTGTGAATTCACTGTTGTAATCGGCTAAACTATGACTTTGAATTTCACAAGATAGTGTAGCAACAGTATTAAGGTGAGGTGGGTTAAACTAATCATTTCCGTCAAGTGTCTTTGTGATGTAGTGTGCTAAAAATTATCAAAATCGGCCAATGTTTCACAGAGTTATTTTTAAAAAATAAAAGTGGCACATTTTTTGTTGAGACACAGTGTATATATTGTTGACGTTTTTGGTAACCACCGCTACCTTTTTCTGAACGACTGGTCCATCATGTGTTGCTAGTTTGTTACTATTGTTGGCGTGATAAGTTCAGTCAGCTCCGTGTCCGTACGGGATGGGGTCAGATGTGCTGAAGAGATGAGCAATTCCATCAGGTTGTTATTGTCTTGGAACTCATCTGTGATGTAAGTGCAGTCATCAAACTAATGCACATATGCGCACAGTAGCATAGACTGTGTCAATGATGGCATGGCAGACTAAGTGAATGGAGAATGGCAAAATTCAACCCCTTGCAGATCTGAGATCCATTCAGTGATCAGTAAAAAATTTGAAACATGTAATAATGTCTGTGAAATGACTCCCTGTGCCAAATCTCGTTAAAATCTGTCCATTGGGGGATCTTCAGCATATGAGTGAAATATAACGGAAATTCTTCTAGTTTTCGTAATCCGTATATTTTTGTTTTAATGAACACAGCACAGGTCAGACAGCTCGATGGATTTTTACACGCGATGGCCTACATGATGTGGTCTCATACAAGTGCTTTTTAGGAGTTGAAACTTTTGTAGTTATAATTTTATTAAATTTTGAAAAATCCCCCAAATTTGAAAATGGGGTCCAGAACTGGCATCACAGTTGAGTTGGGTCACAGGCCATAAATCCTGACTGGGTTCTGTCTCTGTGTGATAGGTGTTTTATTCTGTTTTGTTATTAATGTCAGTGTGTAGTCGTAATATTGAGTGTGTAATGTAATGTAGTCGCGAGGATGCTCTGCGTGCTCTGGATGCGTCTCGTGACAAACGATTCTTCGGCAGCAAAGTCACTGTCTCCGTCCACGACGCCGTCGGTAAGATTGCCATTGCCAGTCTTCTAATTTTAAACACTAATAAGTGTTGCAAAACTCGTCAAAACATGTATCATTTTTTTAAGTTTTAATGAATGTTAAACTTCTAATACAGAAAATAATGATGACTAAAAATATTTTTAAACATAAATGGAAGCATTACTCAAAAACGGCAGATTTTGAAACCACTGAACCAAGATTTTTACAGGTAATTTGTTTAAAATGCCAAATTTGAGTTATTTGGCACCATAAAATGCCCGCTGGCAACCCAATCCTTCCAGCATGTTGCCGGTGGCATTTGTTTGAGGCTTGAGTACAAGAGATGGCTGTCAGAATGTGCTCCTGCATGTGAGATTGTGGGACCGTAGGTGCGCCTGAGTTTATTTGCTCGGGTGGTCATGTGGTCGGTTGTGACATATCTTGAGGTTGTTGCAGGTAAGAGTGTAGGGTAGTGCATTTTTGTTTGGCTTCAATTAAGATGTTGCCTGATTATGGGCCTCTGTGTATGTGACTGTGTGTGCCACTGTGTGGGTTCTGTGTAATGTCTAATGTGTATGGTATTTGTGACTGTGTTCTGTCTGTCTGTCTACCAGTGTCGTGTATATGTCTGTGCATACTGATGCTGATAATTGATTCATTAATTCCTTGCCAGCCAGCCAGTCTGCTGTTTGCCCCCTCTCCTCACCTGGCACCTATTACTGCTTGTAATCACAGTCAGGTTTTTTACTAAAGTCTCATTTTATTGACCAGGTGCCCATCAATAATTGTGAGTGTCTTATGAAATATCTAATTTTGTAACAATGTCATGAAGGAAACGGCAGTATGCTTTTGGCCAAGGAAGTGCCAGTATGTCTCACTCACTTCATACTATTTTAAGTCCTGCTGGTTGCTATGGATGTGCAAAAACAAACTTATAATGAATGTTAAAGATTTGTTTAAATTTACTGTGAATGTTTATGAATTTTGCAACGGTAAGTCACAAATTATCAGTCTATGCTGGAATGCAAGCCAGCAGCAAAGAGCAGTGTGAGATGTGCTTAGTTATTCTGCATCGCTGCATAATGAGTTTATAACTAAAGAGCTAGTAAATGACGATGCATTATTGGTAAAAGGCTTCTAAAAGCTATCTGGGTAGGCTCATCATACAGCAATGTTGCTACACGAAGCCGCCCACCAACCACGAGAGTCGCCCACCAGTCACCGCAGTAACTACACTTCGTAGACACTGTCTCTGGACTATGGGCGCTGGCTCAGAGAGTGGGGTGCCTGCCTACAGGACATAATTTTGTAAACAGTAATCTACATTTCATATTTCTCCATTTTTGATTACTTAGTGAACTCTGTAAATGATAAGTACCATTAATAAATCAATCAAGATTGTATTTTCACTCTTCTTTCTGTTGTAATGATCTTATACTGGCATATTATTTAAAGGAACCAAGTAAAATTGGTTGTCTGGAGAGGAGTGAGGGACATTATTTTGTCTCTGGGTGCTGGCAACAAAATTACACTACAGTGCATAAGTGCATGCTTGACATGATCTGTTTGATCAGCCTGTCATGTGTGCTAATGCATGGCATTGTTAACAGTACAGAGGCATGGTACAGAGGTTGATGAATGCGGCATGGTGTGCTGCAGTTAAGTGCGTCTGTGTGTCTATAGTGTGTAAGGTACAGAGGTCATTCGATGTGGTGGTTGAGTCATTATTACGATTACTGTACATTGTACGTAGATACTTAGCATGTGTGTTCATATGTGTTATGCTGCAGACGTGGATGTGAGTGAGTTTCGTTCGTCGGATGCCGACGAGTTCAGTCATCGAGCGACTCGGACGCTGTTCATCGGCAACCTCGACAAAACCGTCAGCAAGGACCTGCTACGAGACACGTTCTGCAAGTTCGGACACATTGTGGTCGGTACCTGCGCTTGACACGGCTTTAGCATTGCTGTTCTACTGGGTTAGAAAAAAGTTAAAGGGTAGCCCATTTCAGAGCTACAGAGCATCTTCTGCCTTACGGGATCACACGGTGTTATCTGCCACACAATGTAGGTGAACGCATCTCACATCGACCCTCGACAGACAGGCAGGACTGGCAGGTACTTATTTACCTACCCTGGAGGGATGGAAGGCTGAGTTTGCTTGAGGTGTCAGCCAGTCCAGTATGTTGAGTGTGATCTCACACTGCATAACAACAGTCAGTCAGGGTGAGAACGATAGCAATGTGGAAACTTATTTCACATTTGGTGACATCGCTGCAAACTATTTTGGCTCAGTTTGACCAACCTTTTGCCTTCTACTCTCAGCTTCACGGGAAACGAGTAATAGTTTGTTGGCTACAGGGTGAGTGTGGCAGATGGGACAGTATTTCTACTAGCTGCAAACTGAGGTCCACGTGTTTGCTGATGTGGGCTAGGGATGTGACGAAGCGAAAAAATGTTCGCATTCGTCAAATGCGAATATTAACTTTACTATTCGTCGAATAACGAATGCGAATGCGAATACTTATTCAGCCTCAAGAAAACTTTTCTATACCAGTATTTGAATAAAGCAAAACATTCAAATATAGTTTTCAGTGTTCAGTCAGTGAAAATCAGCACCGATATCTAAGGCAAAGTTTAGTCATTCCAGTTCAGTTAAGAAAATGAAACATCCAGAGTGCTGTGTTCTCTTCACTGTCAGTATTTCCTATTTAAAATTCAATAAACTTCAATCAAGTTGAATAAAATAAAATATTCGTATTCGCCAGAAACTCCCCCAACTATTCGTCGAATATCGAATAGCTGTAAATTTGCTGAATATTCGCATGTTGTCGAATGCGAATACGAACTTCGTCACATCCCTAATGTGGTCTGCATAGTGTACTGCGGTGTTATTAGCTCATGCCAATGAGCTGCCATGTCTGAAATTGACGTGAGGAAAAAGCATTGTTGGACCTTTCAGCTTTCACGATGTACACACAGCACTGACTGTAGCTGCTGTATTCTGTTAGGATGTAGAAGTGAAGCAGTCGGTGAGTCAGGGTCTCCACTCGCAGCAGTCGTCGACAGCGTACTTTGCATTCATCCAGTTTGACAACATCGTCAGCGTCGTCAGCTCACTGCGTGACATGGACGGCGAACTGCTTGGCGCCAACAAGATCAAGGTCTTGCACCAACTTATTTTCCTATGCCATGCGTGCAGTAGCATGAACAGTAGATGCAGTAGCATGAACTGTAGATGTATCGCCTTTTTGATGTTTTGTCCATATTTGCCAAGAAGCCCCATATGAACAGATTTGCATGAAATTTGTCATAGGGGGGGGGGTTCAGCTAACACACACATATATATATATAGTCAAGTTTGGCAAGTTTTTCTGATTCAGGTCAGGCGTTTTGATTCCATCGGTGTCAAATTTTTTGGAATTTTCCACAGGAAGTAATTATTGTCACTTGTTATAACAGGGCTTGAACTAATGTACAGCCTGTGATAAAAATATAGAAATTGAATGTGCGTGACACACTGACAAATCTGTAACATGGAAGAGGACTCAGCAGAGACTGGTATTGAGTGTTGGATCTGACGTTGCAGCTGGGATTCGGTCGGAGTATGCCTACGTTCTGTGTGTGGCTGGCGGACATCGATGACATCATCTCTGAGAAGTACCTGGCAGAACAGTTTGGTCGTTATGGTATAGTGACGGCGACGTATGTTGACCGACGATCAAATCGAGCTCTTGTCTACTTTGACGCCGTTGAGTGCGCACAGCGGGCAGTCAGCGATGTCAAGAGCAGACAACATAAGGAGCGACGGATACAGGCATGACACTCACTGTCATCACTCTGATAGTACATCGTGTCTCAGTGTAACAGTGGATTCTAAAAAATGGTTGTAATTAAATACGATTAAATGTAATTTAATTCCGTTCAATTTAACAAAAAGTTAAACCTTCACAATAGGGGGTATTATTGTTTTTGTTTTTTTTTGTAAATTTTCAGCTGTGGCACGTATTGAAAGAGCGAACTGCACTGAAGTCACTAGAGATAGATCCGTACAACCTCTATGTGAATTTTAATGTAATTTAATGTAATTCAATTGAACAAAAACTTGTCAGTCTTGTCTGAAATTCTCATCATAATAGCCTTAATCAATTCAAGCATAACGACCTCTAGTTTCAAAAACGCAACAACACCAGTTTCATTGACATTTGAAATGTATACATCACTGAAACTATTAAGTTTGCAACACAGCTGCATGATCCTGTGACCCTGTTTTGGACAGTTCTGTTCTGTGAGTGCTTAGTGCTTAATCAATGCTATTTGTTCTTTGTTATTATTCTCTTATTATTTACTTTCAGTAAATGAGTGATTTGATGCAAGTGGTTTGTTGTCATATTCTGTCTGTAAAATGACCTGCTTCACCAGCTGCTGTAACTGACCCATTTTAACCTAAGTTACTGCAGATAATTTATCTTCTTGAACAAGCGGCAACTATGGCATCTGAGAACCCGATAAATTCTGTATTTTTTTATGGATTTCTTTGCTTTGTTTCTGTTTGTCACCTCTGTCTTGTGGCTGTTTCACAGCAAATTTTTGGCATCTCATCAAATTGTATCATAATGAAATTTACACTTGTTGACATTTGTGCCGGCTGGCTAAGACATGGTTAAATGATTGCCACTGATGTGTTCAGGTCGACTTTGCGAGCCGAGAGTGTCAGAACTTGTTCTTGGATAGCCTGGAAAAGTCTGGACAACTGCGACCGACCGACCGCTACGCTACCACGCATTCCGACTACCCGCCACGACATCGGTAAATACCACATGCAGTCACACACGGGCAAATGTATGCAGACAGACAGACAGACAGAACACGCACAATTATGCAGACACTCTCTAAGATGAACAATCTTCTTCTATTGTCAGTTGATCTTCCAGCATGCGACACATCGGACCAAAAGCCAACATCTCTGTGTCAAATAATGTCCATAGTTGTCTTTTTGCTGGCCGCTACATTTTCTTCCAGCGAAATACACTTAGCAGACATATCATGTCTGATATGTCTGACATATCATGTGCATGCAGCTCTGCTGCATGCACAGGTAGTCACTGAGCTCTATTGCACTGAGCTGAAGGTGGCTGGTGGCTGTTGTCTTTGATTTTGCTTTGGACTTCACAAAGATGTTATAAATCCTCGTCTATTCAGTCTGTCATTTTCCCCACCCAGAGACTAAGTAACACAGGTAAACTCTGGCTTATACAGGGCGGTCCAAAAAAACTGGCACAAAGTTTATGGCAAATGAACAATTCAAAAACAGTGTTACTTTCAATGTACTTTGGTCCATAGAAATGTGCCACTATTATTTTTTTGTATAGCTTCGTGGCCAATTTTAACAGTTTTTGGCATGTGACATTAAGAAGAAACTTGATGCAAATGTCTGTAGTTCTGGCCATCTTACCTGAATTTTGTCGCTACACTACCTTGTGAAATGCAGAAGTCATAGTTTGGCCATTGACAACAATGAATTCATACTGGGTAGCGCACGCTTTGGCTCAGAAATTATTAACTGAATAGCAACAAACATGATTGGCAATTATTATCTCTTAAAAAGTCACACGTGTCACATCACGTCATTTTCATTACACCATGTGCTTAAAATGTCCACTTGCAGCACGAACACAAGCAGTAGACGTTGACACCACTTGCCAACAGCACGTTCAATAGCTGCTTGTCTCAGAGCGGCCGCTGTTGGTGTGTCATTTCAGTTCGTCGACTTAGATTTTGAAATGAAGACAAAGTAACAGATTTTCAATGATTTTGTGGTGTCAGTAATTTTCCGAGTCGATGCTTGCACTACTCAATATGAATTCATTGTTGTCCATGTCAAAACTACAA
>Ga0209367_1008017_pt1 | contig 14494 bp, 9 predicted proteins | sample WorMetLIZISLAND2_FD_187412 | JGI IMG/M metagenome (GOLD analysis project Ga0209367, IMG submission 187412) | Marine gutless worms symbiont microbial communities from Max Planck institute for Marine Microbiology, Germany - Olavius geniculatus... ... | reverse complement strand
GAGCAGTGGTGTGGGACAACCCTGCAGGAGTTAAGCCACGCTGCCCTAGATAGGCAGCGGTGGGCAGCGATAGTAAGAATGGCGTCAGACACCAACGGGCATTGAGCCCACGGTTGTCGATGATGACGATGATGATGATGATTTTTACGCTAGACAAGCCAATAGCGGTAGACTAACGGTTTTAAAGGAGTGCTCCTCTTTCTTCCCTAACCCAACGCCATGGAATTTTGTCACGATAAACTAGAGGTTCTAAGCTATTACATGGTGAAAACCCGAATTCACCTGGGCTTAGATCGGTACCGGGACGTATCACCAGGAAAGACAGACAGACACCAGGACAGATAATTACCGTAGCTAATACGCGCTCTCGCACGTAAAAAAGTAGGCGGGCCAGGAAGTTGCAATTTTCCGGCTAACGCTGCAGATTTCTGACAGAATTCCGACAAACAGCTGCAAATTTTCGACATGGTGCTTAAAATTTCAAATTTGCTCCCTTTTTTCTAAAATGGGAGTTTTCAGCCCCAAGTGTTGCATTTTTGTACGGAAACTTTCCGAGAAGATGTTGCGACAATTTTCCGTCAGCCCAAAATTTAGGGAATAAGGTGCATTTGCCCCCCGTGCGTTTCTGCCACGACGCGACTGTACTTAGCCCACTCACCCTTGGTGTGGTAGGCCATGACGAAGCTGCTGGCGGCATTCTTGAATTCGGTCGTGTCTTGGAACTGGGCCAGGCGGACAAAGCCGTCAGCCGCCGCATGACTCACGTATCCCGGCTTGCTTAGAAACTCCAGCGACACGAACCCCGGGAAGAAACTGTCATACTGAAAGATGATCGACGCGTCTTCGTCGAACGTGTCCGGGTACGTCGGGTCATACTCGGGTTCGAACACCAGGAGATCGTTACGGTGGACCAGATACCAGCCCGGTTTATCGGGATGGACCCAAGACGAGCAGAAAGGCTGAACTTGAGGCGAAAGTTTGTCGAATGCGCGGCATTTTACTGCTACTCCGACGTTCTTTCTGGTGGTGCTGTTGATGGGAACCGCAGAAGTCTGCAACGGGCTGCCATCTTCCGGGATGAAAGAGAAAACGCCTGACTTGTAGCGCCCCGCTGCCAGATCTGCGTTCGATCAGCAAAACTATAGTTCGTCATAACTTACGGCAATTAAAGACCAAACGTTTCAGAACAAAAATTAAAGCAGTTTGGTAAAAGGGGGCATCGCTGATCGATGCTCACACCTGATGAATCACATATTTTTTCGTAAAACGAAAGCAATTAGCCTACACGTTTTGGCTGGGGGTCTGACTAACAAATCTCTCCTTTCCCTCAGTCGTCAAAGACCCCAATGTAACACAATATGTCACTAAACCACACAAGTGAGCCAGACTGTAGCCTAAATCTGCTCAATGATGTATAATTTAAATAAATAACGTATAAATAATGTCAAACGGTCTAAGCTGGGTGCACGTATGTGACAACAGATAGACAAATGACAGACAAACAAACGCTATTGAAAAAATATGTCGTAATAGGGAAAATCGCATTCAGCGATGTCGCCTAAAACAATCTAGAAGCGGCCGAGCTCTCAAACCGCCGCCGAGAGTGGTGCCGTTACCTGTCGAAAACAACGAAATGTCAGTTTACGCTCTATCTCCAACGACGGTAAAATGGCAAAAAAATCACGGGTGATCCGAAATCGAATCCGAAAAGAATCCGGATCGCCACCAAAGCCTGTTACAGTGTACTTCCTTCTTGTGGCTTGGGCGATGCCCAACCTCACCTAGTTAAATAATTTCATCAAAATGTGTCGTAACTTTTTAAGTATATTGGACGCAAAGTTACAAACAGTAATAAAGCATATTATTATACAGAGTGTGTGTAAAACAGGCTGACAAAAGATGCTTAGCTGGGCATGCGATTGGTCTAGAAATCTATCAACTCTGTCGTAGCTGCGTCAAATAGTGACCGATATTAGCATTAACTGCTACAATTTACCAGCAAATTTGCAATAAAGTGACGATTAATAAAGACCAGTCCAACCACCACTACAATCTCCGCAAGCGACAACATTAATTACAACTGACGCAAGAGACAACACATATGAACGATAAACTTTTAAATAATAGGAACACTGTTTAAAGAAATCAGTTACAGCCTGTAGTCTACCATACTAAGACGTTTAACCTCACTTCCGCCGTTCTGAGACATCGACTATAGGATCGTTTTTTTAACTTTTACGTATATTCCTGTCTATTGTGTAAATCGTTACGATTTTTTCAACTTTTCTCAGACAGATATATTATATGATATGTCAACCATGCTTCATTTGTATCACCTTCTGATATTTTACTAGATAGTTTAGCGAAATGGTTTGGTTCGACATGTGACGGAAGCTATAAGGACCATTTTGTAGCAATTTTCCTGATGAGCGGCAGTGAGCGAACAACATGATAACCTAATGTCAGACAAAAACGTGGTGTATTATTTTCTGGACCACCCTGCAGTACAACTAAATCAAATGGTGACCATCAATTAAACTTACCAACATTGACGCAGCTGACGTCAATGTTTCCTTCGTGATCCTTCGACGCCACACAGTGTTGGAACTGAACATTTTCACATACAACGAAATTATTGCAATTCAACGTACTAGCTGGAGGCCTATAGCTAATAAATGTAGCCGTTTTGATAATCGATAAAATAATGCCATCAAAACTTTTTACGGGTTATTATTGTGCAGCACATCGCGGTTAAGATTAAATCAAGATTAACAGTACAATAATGCGTACGTGTCCATAGCATTCGTTGGACCAGGCACTGAACAGAAGACATACTTTGTATCCATCGTCTGCAACCGCCTTTCCCTACAATTACCCACTTTCATCAAGTTTATGAAACAAATACGTTGAAATATTACGTATGATCAAAAGCTCACTAACTTGGCTACAGATGAAATCATGAAAGTTATTCGTATCTTGTACACGAGCAGACTGTTTAGTAACTTAACATCTATGGCGTAGACAAACGAACGCAACGCGCGCAACGTAGGCTACGCAAGCAACGGACTCAACGGATGCAACGGACGTAACGTAGTTGACGTAGCTGACACAACGAATGCTTTTATTCTTGCGTTTTAAACGTTGCGACAGCTACTAAACGTCCCCAAAGTAGCTTTCGGACCCCCGTTTTAATGCCCATCACATAAATGTAAAAAAGAACTTTTTAACGTTTTTTTTATTTTTGCCACTTTCTAACTTTTTTAACGTTTTTAAAGATTTTCTGTACCTTTTTTTTATTTTTGCCAAAAAATGTTTACTGAAATTTGAAAATTTCACCGAAAACGTCGAGAAGCACTTTTAAAGGCACAGAAATGAATTAATAGGCTATAGAGGTGGTAGTTTACTTACTTAGTCTAGTGATACTTGGTCTTATGATAACACGGTTGAATTGAAATTAAATAAAATTTTCTTTCTTTCTTTAGTTCTAGCTATACTGCACTTACCGCATTAGGTTGTAGATAAAAAGTTGAATAGATTAAGGCTAACGTTTTTACCAACGTTTTTGAACGTTGTCTTCTTATTTTGCCAGGTTTTTAACGTTTTTGACGTTGTTTTTTGGAACGTTTTTTTACATCTATGGCCCGTCAGATACCCGGTTTTCAAATAGCCGAAAGTCCTACCACCAACTGTAAGTTATAGCAGCATACCGTGTAAGCTTCGATAAGTTTCTCGAAGACAACGCCGGCTTGGTCGGCCGCTTGTTTGGCGACGTCTTCAGACTTTTTGCACGGAGGTATGACCTTCTCACACTGACTGCGGTGAGCGTAGCGGCGTGCCGCGCTGATGTCGCAAAGTAGTGACCAGCAACACGGAAGAACACACAACAGAAGCAACAGCAGCTGCTTGAACGGCAACATTTTTCGATTCTGTAGCATTGTCCTGAAACATTCGGATATAGTCGCTGCGCTAAATATCGGTCTAAGCTTATATCGCAACGCTCTTATTCGTCGTTTTTGTCGCTTAAAATAATGATATTGATATCAGCAACGACAATGACGTACATAAGAAAATGCAAAATCAACGAGTCGAAAGATAAAAAGAGCTTTCGCGTGCACTCGTCCCTAATCATGCATAAATTTACACAAATAGTTGACGAAAAACTATAATATGGTTAGTTTAACTTGTACAATTAAACCTACGGTCTCATTATAATCACGTCAATTGGACACAGTATTAGGCCACTATTACAGTCGCGAATAACAACAAAGTTGGGTTGGTGGCTTGGCATAGCGGTAACGCGTTTCATCTGATCAACGAAGTTACTCTACGCCGAGCCGGGATAGGACTGCGATTTATGACTGCCCGTGGGCAGATAAACCATCTCGGTATGTAACCAGCCGCCTATTCAACTCAGTCTTCCATCGTTTTGGGGTAGGTAAATCGAGCCTATTTGGCTGTGGTTAAGGCAGGGCGCGTTTACCTGTGCCGGGTGGCAGGTAACACTGTGTGATCTCATACGGCAAGTGACGCTCTGTAGCTCTGAGATGAGCTTCCCACTGAAAGTAAAGGCAAAGGTAAAGTCCAGCACTTGCTTTAACGCTTTTTACATGTGACGGACTCAAGACTAGAAGCGCTTTTACAATCTTGGAAGTGGCAGCTGATTTGCATGAGCTAATGATACCGCAGCGCAGTATGCGGCCATCCATTGCCCGCCTAAGCGAACAATTGGATCCGCGGTTTGCAGCTAGCAGACATACCACTATAGAGCTATATCACCACCTTTAACCTTTTTTAAAAAAATAAATAAAATTCGCTTGCAACGATAGTAATTATGGCTCGATTGTGATTTGTGTCCTCCTAGTAGAAGGTGGACATTTTGAACGTTATTGCCGATTGAGATTATCAACTGACTATAGTGTGTGTACCGTTAACTCACGGTGAAGTGCATGCAATTATTAGCGCTGTCAAAGCGTTAGTTTTTTTTTAACACGCGTTAATTTTTTAACGCGTTAACACGTTATTCGACAGCTCTAACAATTATGCATAATGCTACCCACCGCTAAAACTTGTTATGCAGCCGTGAACAGGCTCGTCGAAGAGTGGGTATGGGGGTAAGCTACCCCGGGCCCCGCGACGTCTGGGAGCCCCGCCGTCGCTCAAAAATATCAAGGTACACTTGAATGTGCCATTTTAAAAAGTAAAAAAAATCTAAAATTGTCTTTCCAGAGAAACCATACAAGAATGTTTGGAGGCCCCACGAGAATGTTGCCCCGGGGCCCGCTGTGGCTTTCGACGGGCCTGCTCAGCGAGAAATATGGTGATTTAGGCATACCTTTAGAGAATCTGGATTCAGCCCCTTTGTCGTTGGTTCAAAGCAGCAGTCGCAATTTATAGACTACACGTATACTGTCCTAGGCTAGTAGTGTCAGACGGTATCATGACCTCATAACCTACCGGCTGGTCGATAAATGATTAGTTAACGTCACGCATAGGAACGAAATGTCAAGGCAGGTCAATGTCGTCATCATTATCACAAGGTTTAGTTATAGTGCACAGGTATTTGGCTTTTACGTAGACATTTGGGTTCGATGTCTACAGTGTGCCGTATAAAAGCAATAACATGACAGGCAGAGTTGAATATTTAAAACTCCCGGCTGCTGTATAGCTAGTCGAGCGGTCTTATGTTTTACTGTTGATCTTCTTTTCTTTCTTTTTTTCTTCCTGTTTTTCATCACCTTGAAACTGTGCAACCTATGATCAGGAAACATGTGCACTTAGACAATGTAGATCTCAAAATTTGGGGCAACCTTCCTGAAAAAAAAGAGGCAATTGTTTTATCAACGCGCTGATTATTTATCCGGCGGCCGTACAATAGCCTGCGGTAAGGCCGCCGGATTAATAGTCAGCGCGTTGAAAAATAATTGCCTCCGATTTCGGGGGAAGGTTAAGTGGATGGATAAATAGCCATAGTAGCTTGAGGGCTATTTATCCGGTGGAGGAATTTACGAATTTGGCCAGTTAAACTTCGCGCCCGTGAATTCGGAGACATAATAAAGTTCGCAGGTTTCTTTGGGTGTAGCAGTATCGTCAAATAAAATAGGATTATGTTTAGTGTTAGAGACTAGAGTTTAGTGTTAGATAGGGTTAAAGTTAGCGTGGGGGTTAAGGTTAAGTTCATGCTTATGCTTAGGAGGAATAGTAGTGAAAGTTGTCGGCACTGTTGCTGTTGGCGTAACGATCGTTAGCCATTTTATGATTTTTCGCCATGGTTAGATTGTATTTTATATTGCTAGATGGCAACAACGATCAATGTAGTCGTGGCAAGCATTACACCAACTGGACGCAGCGCGTGATTCCTTGCTCTGCAGGGTTAACGTCGTCAGTTGGCCGGCTGCCGCTAGGGCGTGTCTCTGCGGCGGTACGACGTCGACGAGCACCCTCGGGTACTCCTACGCATCGGCTAAAAATTATTACTTTTTCCGATTTAGAATATCTTCATCCGTTCCGGGGATATTTGCCGTCAAAATTTGACGTCCGAATTCGTGTTAAATTTTGCATGATTTGGCTTCTTTTTTGCGGAGGGCCCCCTTAAATTTTGGACCGGCATTATAAAATTCGGCTTAGTCATAATCACGGTGCAAAATTTTGCGCCGATCGGCCGACGCATCACGGAGATCTCGCGTTGAAAAGAGAAAAAAAAACATCTGAAGTAAAACATAAATCCGCTCCCAAAACTATCGTTTCCGGCCAGACTAATAAACGAAAAACAACGTGATACGCGAGTGCAGTAATCTACGAATGCAGTCCGAAATGGAAAAGCTTTTTGTAGCACACATAATGCGAAGAAAGGCGTTTATCTATCTCAGGGCAATAGGCAGAGAGCAAAAACGAAGTACCGGTAATGGACTGATGATTATAGCATGAGATGAGGACTAATCCGCGATGTCTTACGGGGCAATTACGGCGTCATTAGGGTTAACTCGGCGACTTAGTGGAGAGTATCGTGTAGGCGCAGATTACTTTCCATCTAATGACGTCAAACACGAATACTCCTGTAGGGCCACATCAGCTGTGTCAGCGAAACGTCATGACCGTGTCGATAAACTTCTGTTAAGAGAGAACAGACGAATTTCGGTTCTGTTTCCTGCTGCCGTGGTTTGCTATCGCGGATGCTGCACACGGATTAACGGGATCGAGACTCGACTTTAGGGACAAATGTACGTATGCGCCATTTTCTTGAGATTCGGTAAAAACATTACGTTAAACACGAATACTCCTGGGTCTCGGCGTAATGTCTTCTTGTGTAATGGATGCGGACGCCAGAAGTTTTCCTACAGTCATCAGTTTTAAGCTTGTTTCCATCCGACGCAAAGCACGCAACGTAGTCTACGCAACGCATCAGACGCAACGGACGCACAACGCAAGAATAGACTCTCCCGCTTCTATCTCTGGTCTTGCGCCTACTGTTCTTGCGTTAGCTAGCTGCGACTGTTGCGTACTTTCTTGCGTTGGTTGCGTACGCTGCACGTGCGTTACGTCGGATGGGCAAACCGGATTTTCGTTGTGTCGCCGCATGTAACGTCTTGTGTAATGGATGCGGACGCGACTCGTTTTTCTAATCATCGGTTCTACACGTTGTCGTCGCCGCTAAGCCCCGCCCCTTCTCTCGAGATTCAACCGTTGTTTTTCTTCTCCGCTTTCTGCCTTTGCTTCGCTGCTAGACGCTGTGGTTCCCGGGACTGACAGCAGTGCGACGAATTGGTAGCGAATTAGTAATAAACGCTAGGAAAAGATAAATAACGTTAAACGCGTTTTCTGGAAAAAACGCTTGCAAACGTGAATTAGAAACATAGTTCCTTCTTCTGTTGCCAGGAGATGCGTTTTAAGAATTAAGATCGTAAAATATGTTTGCGACCTCGAATCCGAAAAGCTCACAGCGCTCTCTACACGTCTCAGCTAGATTTTAAAGAAAAAAGAGTGGAAATGTAAAAAAGAAACGGGAGGAAAGAGGAAGAAAAAGGGTTAGACTTGGGCGAAGTTGTTTCCTGGCGCTGATGGGGGATAGAAGGGTCGCTTTTGTGCATAATATTGCGCTCGTCCTTTTTTGCTTGAAATCCACCATTTTGTCTCGAAATTGGATACAGTAGTAGTATCGCAGGAAAAGCCTGTCATGAATAAAACATTGTCGACCCGACTGCATAACAAGTTGTTCTGTCCACGGCAACGACTTTGCGCGTCAAGTCGACTTCTAGCATTTACATTTGTCAACAGTCCTTTTGCTTACCGCTCTCGTCGTCTTCGATGTTTTTAACAAAACTGAAAACACTAGCTTTTGGCGGAGGTGAGTTTTTTTAAATTTTTGTATGTTTTTCATGTTTTTGAATTTTTTTTAGGTTTTAGGTTATCGTTTACAAAGTAGACGGAAAAACATTTAAAGGCTTAGGACAAACATTTTCTGCACCATTTTCCATGCCATATCGTACTATTCAAATGTATCATGTAACATCAAAACTTAAAATTAAAATATAAATTTTAATTTTTTTCGTACTCCAAATTGCACAAAAAAATAACAAAAAAAAACTAAAAACTTAAAATTTGGACTTTTAAGGTTTTAAGTTTAAGCAAAACAAACCTAATTTTTTGGAATCAATTTTCCAAGACTTTTAGCGACTTTCATCGCCACTTTTGCGACATAAACAAACGTGTGGTTGGATAAAAAAAATTCCATACAAATAAACATTTTCCGGACGGGCTGAAATTTACTTACAATATTTTACTGCTTGGACTAGGCCTATAGTCGTATGCATGGTCACGTATGCGGCTTGTAGACCTGAACCGCTCACATAAGCATGAATAGTCGGCGCTAGATAGTGAGGGAACTTGCCGTAAATAATCGTTTTCGTTCGATTCGTTCCGTGGTTCGTATCGCATCTTACAGCTGCTGCAGCCGAGCCGTGCAGCCGCCTACAGCATCTTCCGTTTATCATGCTTATCAGATGAGGTTTTGTTTACGTACTATGCAGCATCCGCGACCGTGGTCTTATACAGAGTCGGTCCGATCGATGTTTCGAGTTTGTGCTGGTTCGTTTTTACGCGTGACAGCTAAGCGCCATTTACCTATCGTACAGGCGTCTGTCGGTCCATGTGTGTGTGCGTGTCTGTCTGTCTGTCCGTCACACCCTGTAGCTCTATCAGCCCAACGATACTCGTGCTTCCCTAGTTCATAAGGTTGCCGAGCTGAGATCACGAAATCTTCACTGTGGGTTGCCACAAGGACTCTGTAGTTTTTTGTAACAAAATTTCGCGCCGCTAAGTGAAGAGATTCTTTTCGAACAAAGGCGTCAAATAGGAATACACTCTTAGAAAAAATCGTTAGTTTACTCGCATAGCGTAACAACGGTTGCATATAGGAGCACATACCGCTCATCATAACATGCACTACTGAAGAGCATTTTGAGGGTATTAGCATTGATGACCTTGAACGACCTTGAATTCCAAAATAAAGGGTTTTAGTGATTTTTTTGCGATTTTAGCTCGCGACGCATATTTTATAGTAAATTACACCAAAATTACTGTAGATAGACAAGGATAACCGGCATAATAAATTTTTTCAGATAAAACGTAGATTTTGCCGTTTGTATCGACCTCTGCGTTCAAAAAATCCTCTCTAGGGAGGCGTTAAGTTTGGGTACGCCATTCGAAACGCATTATTATGTTATTGCACGTTGTACACTGATCTTCCGGTGGCATCACCAACGCATTGCTCAAATTTCTTGTTCTATGTGTACTGACTTCTATGATCAAAGTAATAAATTAATTAATTAACAGATTTTCTGGCTCGTACCGTACACAATGAGTGTGTATTGTGTGCAGACGTGTACGTCAAGGTGTACATGCTGTACAAAGGCCAGAGGGTGAATCGCAAACAAACTCGTGGCGTGGCGTGCGGCGTCGTTGCGCCGTCTGTCGCTGTCTTCAACGAATCGTTTCTCTTCGACGTCGAGTCGCGACAGTCACTCGCCGACATCACGGTGGAACTGGTTTTGATCGACTGCCACCGCGTCACCAAGGACAACTACATCGGCCGGCTTGTCGTCAACCCGTTCGACCACGGTGACCGCTGGGCTCAACCGCCGGCCGAGATCTCCGACGCCCGGGGTCCACACGCCGGATTTGTCGGCGACGAGCGTCCAGCCGTGAGACCGGTAGCCGTCTGGCACAGGCTGGCTGCCACCGCCCTATAATTACTTGATCAGTGACCACAAACGCTGCTGAATATTTTCGACTCAACGTATATAATAAATATATAATTACTGTATACGTATATAATTATTACCAGCGATGTTATCAAGGACTGTGTGTTTCAGGCTAAGGCTAAAAAAACTCAAGGCCAATGCCAAGGATATTCAAAAGCCGTTTCCGCAACAACACATTACTGTAAAAAATATTCAATATACTGTCAAGCCGTGTTTTAATGTTCGCGGTTTAATATGCAAATTGTCTACAATTTGTAGCATCACGGGTAGGCCTACCGGTAAGCTATGTCAAAAGTTGATGTTTAATACTTTTTCAGTAGTGTGCTTAAACTGTCGATACTAATAAATAGAGTTTATCATTTATCATTTATTATGTATTATTTATCACTTATTGTTTATCAAATATTAGAATTCATTCTTGGCATTTTGGCCAATGACTTTGTCATTAAGATCAAGGTCAAGGCCACTGCTCTTTGTTCTCGAGGCGTCTCTAGGACAAGGCCAAGTCCTGAAGCGCGTTTCGCACTTTTTATTTGTCTGATATTCTTAGAAATTCTCTGAGAATTTCAGAAAAAAGGCAGGTGCGAAACGCGAATTCTACGCCGCATTTCAGGGAATCTCAGAGAAACAAAAAGTGTGAAACGCGCCTTCGGACGACAGATCACTGTATATAACAGCGATGGAGTATTACCGGTAGCCTTCGGAGTAGCCCATCCAATAAAAAGTAACCAGGCACTGTCACAACAACATCAATTCTTGTTCCGTTTTCCGTGTTTTTTTCGCCAATAAGCTTTGCAGTAAAACTGCCATAAAGTGTCGCTACACTACTTTGTGAAATATAGGCCGTTTTTCAACAATTGAGAACATAACTTTCACCGACCCATTTTAAAGTTGGCTGTATTTTGTCATCATCACGCCTCTATAGAATTCGATAGGATCTGCATTAGTGTTTTTGAGTTTCAGCACTAAATGGAAAATTTTGAGAACAATCGGTTAATTGTGATAAAGTTATGAATACATGAAACATATATACAGGTTAAAAGCTTACTTTATTTTGGATAGCTATGACGAGTTTCTGACGATAACGACAGAGCGATGACGTCATCAGCCGTCGAGGAAACTATTCTGTTAATCTTGTTATCCTTCTTGGTAATCCGCTTACAGCGCTAAGCATAAAACCTAGATTCCACCCAACGCAGAGCACGAACTCAAATCACTTGCCTATACTTTTAGACGCATCTGACACAGGGGACGCAAAGAAAGTAAGCAAGCATGTACGCAGTGGTGTAGAAAATGGGTGGCCCAAGAGCCCAGGGCCCACTATTTTAGTTTTTTTGTTGAAATTAGAAATTAAAAATTTTGTAGAATAATTAATAGTGTTGCTATTATATCATACACCACGTCTCATAAAGACAATGAAAATTGTATCTGTCATAAATTTGTCAAATTTTTACTAGCTTCAATATTTTTAGCACATTAATGGCTACGACGACGAAATTATGCAAGGCGCACTCATTTTCCACCTTACCTAATTTGTGTCAGTGCACTACCATGTGAAACATAGATGTTCCAAATTGTTGCATAATGCTGAATTGTTGTCTGAAGTAAACGTTGTAACGAGTTAATTAAACACAAAATACACAAAAATGTGAATTATTTAACAAAATTATAAGTTTGTATAACGCCTCGTTTGCAAATTAGAATTTATGCCATAGTGTGCTCCGCATACAATAACGCAATGGCTCAGATGCAACGCTAAGAGCTGATGGCAGAATCAACGATCGACTGATCAAATGCATTCACTCATCTATTAGACGTGTTTTAAGCTCATCAGCCAGCTATTTTGTTGTCTGCTGTTTTTTTGCATAAAATATTTAATAATAAAAATTATTAAACCACGTCGAACCCTCTGTCGAATCGATGATGCAAAGGTGAGCCATCTGATACAAATAATCTCCGTGTAATGTAACAATTTGGAGCATCTGTGTTTCACACGGTAGTGCGTTGCCATAAATTATCTGTGGTGGTAAATGAGTGCACCGTACATAATAATATTGTTTAGGCCATCTTTTTGCCAAAAATTATCAAAGTTCGTGGAAATCTGACAAATTTATGCCAAAAACAATTTTGACTGTTTTTGAGACACGGTGTATATGTTATGCTATAATTAACACCAAATTCGATTTTCGGCTGGAGCTTCGAACCTGACCCCGCTGGGGAAGCTCACAGTGCTTTTCAAACCCTGTACATTTATTTGTTATAAAAACAAAAACAGACAGCAAAAAAAGACAGATATGTACAAATAAAAACACCGGAATTTAGAGGGTGCAGCTTCTAAAGGGGAAGAAAGTAAGAGGAGGAAGACAGAGGAAAGGAAGAGACAGTACGGTAGGGAAAAAGAGGAAAAGAAAGAGAAACAGAAAAGAGGATAGGGAAGGGGAAAAGGCGAGCACTCCCAACTCACATTTATGGCTACGCCACTGCAAGTACGCATGCAGCTGACGCAGCTGACGTAACGACGGCCAAACAAAAGGATAGAAACGATGTCGCGCGTCACGTGAGCATTGTTCAGACTTCAGATTACTTGTTGCATTTTACGCTCGTCCGTTTAACGCATTGCAAAGGACGATCTTCAGCTGAGAGCCTGAATATAAACTGAATAGCCTTTTCTTGCGGGTTTTGTGCATTGCGTAAGTTGTTTTCGTTGCGCACTTTATGTGTTTTGCGTTGGGTGGAACCTAGGCTTTTTTATCACGATAGAGGCACGCCACAAGATTTGTGGGGCAATTGTTATTGTGTGTGTCCGCTCGATGTATTAAAGCTGCGCTGGCCGAGTTATTTCATTATCCGGGTACTCGTCGGAGACACTGTTGCGATCTCGAGTCGAATAATATCGATATATAACAAACTAATCGCCGACGCAACCGCGACGCCGATGTTATTGATGACATAAATAGTAAAAATATTAATCAAATCACTATATCATCGCTGTAGATCGCGAACGAACCGGACTTCCGCCGTGATACACTGCACGCCAGTGATGTTATGAGACTATATATCGTTATCGTTACTCTGCGTAAAAGTTTACATGGTCTAATTTGGGTGGTCTTGGTCTCGACTTTCGAGGCGCCTTGTGAACAAAAATATAGTGTTGGTGGACTTAATAAACAAGAAAAACCCAGCTAACGCAAACGGGAACGCGCAACAGCGGTGCACGTTTGAAAGCCCAGTAAAGCAAAATTTAAGTTAATCGCGGCTAATTATCTATAGTGTTTTACTCGTACTCGCCAGAGGCCGTGACCTGTCTCGCTCTGCCAACGCCTTATCGGCTGGAAATTGCAAATTTTTCCTACCCTCTTCTCTCATTTAGCGCTCTCAGTTCGGGGTGACCCCCTTCGAATTTATGGAAAAGCTTTACGATTCCTGAAACTAGAGTCTTCCTGGCAGACGACGGTAAATTCTGTTGATTCTAGCTTGCACCGTTTTTGACTTATTCACACGTGTGACGGACGGACAGACAGACAGAATTGCAATGGCTAAGACGCGCTAAAGCACTAGCTGTTGTTGCGCGTAAAAATCTAGAATTTCAACACTTTTTGCAAGCAATTAAGGGGCCTACTATTAAATGAGTTGAGACTTTCGGTGAGAAATATTTCGACAACACCGTTGAAACATTTGATGAAGCATAAAAATTTGGTCGTGAAAAAGTCTCGTTTACATAACTGCACCACATGCGAGAGGGATCGCAGGCCCCAAGGTAAACTAGGCCCAACAATGGTTTGCAGTCGGTGCTGGGACCTCCAGAAGCGCATGATATTAGTTATACTGTTGGACAGTTGACTATTTTGATACCGCGCATTTCTAAGAAATGCAGACGATCCGAACTTCCGAAGACTGTGTGCCGTACTGCATGGCAACGGTTGATCTAATCACCGGAACAAACATTTTGGGACGGCGGTCAGTACGGACCGATACCCAACAAGCGTCCGGTACCATCAGTCATTACCGTCGTTTCTCGCTATCTCTGGTCCTCGCCGATGCCGCACAGCAATTTTCGTAGACGCATTTATCTTAGGGATGTCCATCGTTAAACGGTTAACCGGTAGCCTACATCACAGGCTGCGCGGTAGCGCCAGCCCTGTTGTAAAGGTGACCAGCCATTTCAATGGGAAACTCCAAAATTTGACCCCTTGTATTTCCCAAACCCCTTAATTTTTCCACACCAAAATTTGCACAAA
>Ga0209367_1008016_pt1 | contig 14495 bp, 12 predicted proteins | sample WorMetLIZISLAND2_FD_187412 | JGI IMG/M metagenome (GOLD analysis project Ga0209367, IMG submission 187412) | Marine gutless worms symbiont microbial communities from Max Planck institute for Marine Microbiology, Germany - Olavius geniculatus... ... | reverse complement strand
TCCCCCTCCTTTCCTCTCCCGCCCCTTCCTGTCCCTTTCCCCTTCCCCTTCTCCTTGAATCCAGCTAGGGGGTCTGAAAGCTAAAATGCGTCGTTGCTGAACTTGCTGTCGTTTCCTGCAACTCCGTGTATAGCAACTCGACTGAGAGGACTGAGAGAACTACCGTCGCGCTATGCGCCAGTCCAGAGTCCAGACTGTCCACTGACCAGTTATAGACGTGATGCTAGAATTAAGCCCAGCCTGGTCCATACCAGGTCTACCTAAGCCTGCGTAAATCATCATAGCGGCTTTTTCGCCCCTTTGCCGATTCGTCCCCTGGCTGATTCGCCCCCTGTGCCTGGGGCGAAAGAGCCAGGAGGCGAATGAGCCAAGGGGCGAACAAGCCATGGGGCGAACCGGCAAAGGGGCGAAAAAGCCATAATTCGCGGTAGCCTAGTAATGATAGCAATACTGGGGCACTGATACCACACTGAAGTATGTATACCTCTCTGTCCTTGCAATCCTGTAAATCCAGTGCCGCCCGGAATGCCAGCTTCTCCTACCAGTCCTCCAGTTCCAAACGCTCCGATAGCTCCGACCGCCCCGGCGGGTCCCGGCAGACCGGTAGCACCTGTGTCTCCAGTGGGTCCGGTGTATCCCTGGACTCCACGCTGGCCTTCAAATCCCGGCTGTCCGGACGCTCCGGTCTGCCCACGCTGACCCCGCGGTCCCATTGCACCCTGCGGACCCTTGGGTCCGGTCACTCCACTGAATCCGGTGTCCCCGAGCGGGCCTAGAGGACCGGATGGACCAGTGAAGCCGGTGTTACCGATGTTGCCGGTTACTCCAGTCTCACCTGCGCCATTCATTCACACAATCATGAGATTTAGACCACCGATGACCAATACATTGACTTCCTTGTGTAACTACTCAAAACGGCAAGCAGCTTAAAATCATTCATTCATAAACTACCATAATAAGTAAGTAAGTAAATAAATAAGCAAGTTTTACTGTTGCAATAGTGGGCGAACACCGCTAAATTGCACCATCTTAACACGTCATGCATAATATGGGCTTACAGAATACGCACGTATACATTCTGAAAAAAAACATAGCCTACTAGTGTTAAAACAAAACACAGAATGTATTGTAAAAATGAAACGTTATAGACAGGCAAAAAAACAAGTTTGTTAATAATTTAGCAAAGAGTACTAAAGCGAAGATGCATAACATTTCATTCTGGTGACTGGTCGAGGGTAGATTGATACCAATCTCAATCTACACTCTGTCCGTAAAAAAAGTAACCCCTAGACATCACACAATACAAATGTCAAACTTGAACAAATCTCAATAAAATTTTGTACACTTAATTTCAAATAAATTTGTTAAACGATCATCAAATTTCGTCGAGAAATATATTTTCTTGTCGGAGTTATTAATTGTTGAATATTGATAACAAAATATTTTCGTTACCAATATGGCGTTAGATATGAAAACCAAAAAAACCCTCTGTACATTTGTGTAACTCCAACAAACAACGTCTGATTCTGGCAAAAATTTATGGCAACAATGCATCATTTATTGAAAATCAAACTTCCAAATTTCAGTTGAATCCACCAGCGCAAACAATAGTTACCGCAAATAGTTACAGTGAGGTTACCCCAAAACAAGAAGTGTCTAGTATTAAACAACCTTTTATTTAATTCTGACAGTGTCCACGGCTTGCTGGGAAATTCCGTGATAAACTTTTTAGCACCATACCTTTTCTCTTGTCTCAGCAGCTTAAATGAACGCGATCGTTTGCAGAAAATACCACTTAAATATTTTTACGTTACTTTGATTGCGCCAACAAACGTCACTTCCGATCGGGCGACTGCGCTATGTAACGTCATATTGGTAACATGGATATTTTGTTATCAATATTCAACAATTAATAACTCTGCTAAGAAATAATATTTTTTGATGGAATTTGGTGATTGCTTCAGCAGTTTATTGAAGATTAAACATACAATGTTTTATTCATATTCGTTATTTCATATTTCTATTGTACAATGTCTGGGGGTAACTTTTTCCGGACAAGTAGAAGTAAAAGTATCGTGTCTGGGTGGAAGAAACAAAAAGAAAATAAAAGAAAAAAGATGAAACACTAACAGTTGACCTAAAACACTTCTTCTATTTTTCTCACTTCAGTTTTGTTTAAAACACTTTTAGTTCTTTTTGCTTCCTTGCTACATTAAGCTGGCAATTTTGTGCAGTACTGTATGGAATTAGCATCACAGCCACAGCTTAACATAGAGAGATAAAGAGAAAGAGAAAAAGTTACCGCGAGGCCCGGGAGGTCCGGGCGGACCCGGCGGACCAATGGCTCCCTCACGTCCACCTTGTCCAGCAGGTCCCAGTCTACCTCGGGGTCCCTGGAGTCCGGGTTCACCGACCAGGCCTCTGTTCCCCGGGTTGCCCGTAGGTCCAGTCTCTCCCGTGTCGCCGAAGCCGCCAGTTGCTCCCGGGAAGCCGCGCTGACCTATGACCCCAGTGAAACCCTGCAGACCTGCCGGCCCTTGGTCACCGGTTGCACCTGCAACACAGCAAAGTCAAAGTCAAGTCAAACGTAAATTTGTACAGCGCAGCAGACCGACAACAGCCACAGAATGCAACAGCAAATAAAAGTATTACCGATAAAATAGGATACGGTTACAGCAATTTGATTTATATGAAAAAAACTGCACTCTACCGCAACTGATGTAGTTAATAAGCCTACCTCCTACGCGAAGAAGAATAGAAAGTCACGTTTTTACGCGCGACAGCTGGAACTGCTATAGCACACCTTAGCCATCGCAATTCTGTCTGTCTGTCCATCACACGGGTGGATCAGTCAAAAGCGGTGCAAGCTAGAATCACCAAATCTTCACTGTCGGCTGCCTGGAAGACTCTACACGGCGTTTAATAAAAGAGGGACCCCTTTTTGTTTTTTTCATAATTCACTTAAATGATGGTCAATTTACACACAATTTTTAACATTTGTAGCTGAAGAAATACCAATTCAAAATATTGCAACAGAATATGGCACTTGATTAAATATTCTTTGCTAGTCGTGAAGTAATGTTGACATCATAATGTGACACAGGTACAAGCTTGATAGCGATTTTTGCACAAACAGAAATAACTCAGCCGCTGATTGACGTAGATGAATGAAATTTTGCAGTTGTGTAGATGGCTGCCACCGAAAATAGAACATTTGACCAAAATCGACAAAAATAATAAATTCAAGATGGCGACGGCCGCCATTTTGAATTTCATCTATCACTCATAACGCGTTTACTATTGCACATATTTGCACAAAATTTGGCATGTGTGATACTTTTGAGGTCCTACATACAAGTATGCCAAAATATTGAACAAAAATACAATCCAAGATGACAGCGACCGCCATCTTGGATTTATGCACAAACAGCATTTTGAATTTCATCTATCGCTCATAACTCGTTTACTACTGCACATATTTGCACGAAATTTGGCAGCTGCATTACGTTTGAGGTCCTACATACATGCATGCCAAAATATTGAACAAAAATAAAATTGAACATGGCGGCCGCCATCTTGAATTTTTGCACAATAGCAATAACTCAGCCGCCGATTGACATAAGTTAAAGAAATTTTGCAGTAATATCGTCAGCTGCTACCGAAAGTAGATCGTGTGACCAAAATCGACAAAAATAATAAATTCAAGATGGCGGCGGCCGCCATTTTGAATTCCGTTTATCGCTCATAACTTAGTTGCTATTGCACGTACTTGCACGAAATTTCATATGCTAAGTTTGACGTTCTACATGTAGTTAATGCCATAAAATCGAAGAAAAATGAAATTTAACATGTCAATGGCCGCCATTTTGTATTTTAGCACAAAGCATAACAAATCAGCTGCCGACTGAAAAAGGTTAATAAAATTTTGCAGGAATGTGGTTAGTTGCTACTGGAAATAAATCATGTGACCATAATCGAGAAAAGTAGACCTAGATGGCGGTGGTCACATTTTAAATGTCGTTCATCACTTATAACTGCTTTTTCACCCATCTGCACGAAATTTGGTATGTAGATTGAAATTTGCGGTCTCACATACAGGCTTGCCATTATATTAAACAAATAACAAAATCCAAGATGCTGAAAGTAGTACAATCTTGATCTCTCGATCGTGGCCATTGAGCCCGTAGATGAATAGACCGCTAAGTCGGTGACGCATGGCCAGTGCAGTGCTAGAATTACGCTCACCCTCCTAGCCGCAGAGCGTCACCGCCGCGAGTAGTAGTTGTTGTTGTTGTGTACAAAGTAACTGTTCAGTGACCTTTCAAACTTTAATAAAACCGCAAATATTATATATAAAACAACTGCAAGCAATTCATTTAATGTTGTATAAGCGCTGATGTAAAACGGCAAAAATCAAAAATGAACATTATGCATTAGCTTAGACATTTATATCTGGCTACTGAGAACAGATTAAATGTCTAAGCTAAAACATTAGTTCGTGCTTATACTTTTTGATTTTTGCCGTTTTACATCAGCGCTTATACAACAATAAATGAATTGCTTGCAGTTTTTTTATATATGATTACATTTATGCATTACATTTACCGGGTACGCATACTTTTACGCGGTATGAATAACAGCTACACAGTGCCCGTTTGTCAATTTGTCACGATAACAGATCAAACACGCAACTACCAACCTGTGAATCCGGTGGCTCCCTGGAAGCCCGGCTGTCCCATCTGCCCTGTGCCTCCAGTAAATCCGATAGGTCCGACTTCTCCAGTGGCACCCTGAGGTCCGCCGAAACCGTTCCGGCCTGCAGCGCCTGTTGCTCCTGTGTCTCCAGACTCTCCAAGCAATCCGCGGTCACCCGGCTGTCCGGTGGCGCCTTTCTCTCCCACAAGTCCAGGCACTCCGGTTTGTCCGACTTCACCGGCCAACCCTGGAGGTCCCTGGACCCCGGCAAGTCCGGGGCTGCCAGGACGTCCGACTTGTCCTGGCGATCCGGCCGGACCGATTCTACCTATAATGGCAAACGACACAATTTCAGTCACTTGCAATCGTATATGTATCTTATCTCATCCTCATTTCATCAGTGATTTCCACTAAAACAGTTTTTATGCGCAACAAATCTTCACCGTCAGCTGCCTGGAAGACTCTACTCATAGTTCCAAAAACCGTAAAGCTTTTCCAAAAATTCGAAGGGGGTCACCCCGAATGAGGGCGCTAAATGAGAGGGTGTAGGGAAAATTTGAGATTTCCAGCCGATACGGCGTTGGCTGAACGAGACAGGTCACGCCCTCTGGCGAGTACGAGTAAAACTCTATAGATAATTAGCCGCCGGTCGTCTGGCGCCCTCTGGCGACTGACTTAGATTTTGTTTTACTGAGCTTTCAAACATGCACCGCTGTTGCGCGTTCCCCTTTGCGTTAGCTGGGCTTTTCTTGTATATCCAGGCAATGTACTCTCAAATTGAATAATTGCTATTGACTGAGAAACAGCTGCAACGGAATAGATCGACAACAACTAATGAATGATCAGCAAAAAGTTCTTAATGATTAAGGAAATGTCTTTCCTTAAACTTTCAATTAAAAGTAAAAAAGTAAAAACTAAATATAACATCAAGTATAAGCTAGATGTAATCTTCTTCTTAGCGTGTGCTCTGCATGCCTAGTCGGGCAATAGCTAAATGTAGTGACAACTGTTTGCAAAACAAAGCAATCACAAAACGTAATAATTATGCCTTTTCACAAGAATGGATAAAACACTTACTTAAAAAGTTGTTAAACAAAAACACACATTTTCTCGGACAAGCACCATTACATCACGACTTGACATACATTAGTTCGGATACAAATTTATTCCCGCATACCTAAGACAACTACCAGTACACACGTACCTGGTCTTCCTCTGTTTCCAGCCAGTCCGGGCGGTCCCTTTATCCCCTGAGCTCCAATAAATCCAGTAGGACCGGTGTCACCTGGAGTGCCTCTCTGCCCCTGTGGACCCACCAGTCCGGCTGGACCTGGAAATCCGGCTTCTCCAGTGCCTCCGGTCGCTCCAGCCGGACCTCGGAGTCCCCTCGAGCCGAGGAACCCGGCGCCGCCAGTTGCACCAGTTGGACCCTGGGGGCCCCTGGGTCCTCGATCACCCGGCAGACCGATCAGTCCGGACAGACCCTCGGCTCCTGCAGCATCGTTCACAGCAAATATCAGTTTATTACTGTATTAAAGTAAAAAGTTAAGGTAAAAAAGCGAGCCGTGCCCCATCTGGAGCGAAGGTGGGATGCTCATCTTGATCTCTCGATCGTGGCCATTGAGCCCGTAGATGAATAGACCGCTAAGTCGGTGACGCATGGCCAGTGCAGTGCTAGAATTACGCTCACCCTCCTAGCCGCAGAGCGTCACCGCCGCGAGTTGAATCAACGACCTTGCAATGCGACGTGCTACATTTATACCACCGAGCCACACACGCTTCACTAAGGCCAAGGTTTAAAGTTGTGTATTTATGGGAAACCCATAAAAGAGCTGCGGAGCGTCACTTGACAATTTTGACATTTGAGATCACAGTGTTACCTGCCACCCGGCATGGATGAACACGTCCCGACTTAACCTCAGTCAGACAGGCTGGTACTCGACTTACTGCAGAGGGATGGTAGGCTGAGTTGACTTTGGTGTTGGTTATACACTGTGATAGGTTACCTGTCCACAGATGCATCCAAATACTAACTACTTGATAGCGACCCGACCGGAGGTTGAACCCACGGCATCTCCATCGTAAGTCCAACATAAGTCTTACCGCAACGCCACCAAGCCAGCATTCATTAATTAAGGTTTATTTTAGTAAAGTTTTGTTTACTTTTGAAGATTTTAGCTCAGTGACGAACAAAGCGTGTTAACAGTACTGGATAATATTCTAATTTTCGCCTCTAAAGTGTCAGAAGGTGTCACCATCATCATAATCGTCACGTGTAGTGTTCAGCTGTTGCGATTTGACGCCTTAACGATCTGTCTCCTGCCAGTTACAGAGCATTGGTCACCGGTATTCCCTTGTTCCGACAGACCTGATGAATCCAGGTGGTGAAAGGTCGACCTCAAGCACGCCTCCAGTCGCATTCAAGGTGTGCTGGAATCTTTAATGACAGTTTCGACGTCGTCGTTGTAGGTCGGCGCCCGCCCTATACGCTGGTGCTCTGCTATACTTTGTCGACTGCAGCAAATCGTCTGTTGATAAATTTGTCCAATCTTTGATGTCATCACACCAGGCCCTCCGAGGTCTACCACTAACACGAGTGCCTTCTACCATTTCTGTGATGATGTTTTAATCTTCCTTTCCTATGATGTGTCTGAAATATATCTGAGTTTTCTAGCAATAACTGAACTCCATAACCACCTGCTTCCACCTGCTTCGTCCAAAATGTTTTCATTTTATCATTTCACAGCTTTACTGTGCATTTTCCGCTGAATATGCCACTTTTAAAAAATCTGAGCTAATGCTTATGAGACGCGCGAGAGCCTATGGCAGTTCCTGTTCACAGGTAATCTTGGTCTATCTCCATCCATTTCACCACAATTCACACTCTTGCAGCCAAAAATCGTCATTTAAATCAATACTTATTGGGGTTCGAGGTCATTCAAAGTCATCGATGTTGACATTCCTAAAAAGCTCGACGCAGATTAGCAGCATGTCTGTGCCTATCTGCAACCATTAACACGCTAGACAGCAAATAAATAACCACTTTTTAGAGAGGTACCCCTCTTTGACACCCGCGTGCGCAGGCCTCCTTGAATCTAGAGGGTCCAGACTTGGACTGCTGAAATCTACATTTGATGCTGAAAATTTCTATGCAGGTTGTCTTGGTCTGTCTTTAGCTATTTCGGTGCAATTCACTCTTGAAATGCGTGTCACAGCCCAAAATTGCGAAAAATTCACCAAAACCCCTATTTTTAGAGTTAAAGGTCAATCAAAGTCATCAATACTGACTATCGTAAGAAACTCGACGCCAGTGCTTGTTATGGTAAGCAGCATGTCTGTGCCTATCTGCAACCATTTTCACGTTAGAGAAGCCAATAGTGGCAGAATAACGTCTTTTTAAGTGGGATGCCTCTGTTTCGCCCCTCGTTCGTAAGAACCCCTTTCACCCAGTGGCATGAAATTTTATCACGAAATACTACAGACACTCTAAGCTGTCATGTGGTGTAAACCCGAAGTTTCTATCTCACCTGGTCTTGGATCAGTACCGGGTTGTGCCAAAGAGACGGACAGAGGGACAGACGGACAGAATTACCATAGCTAATACGTGCTATAGCTAGCTAGCTCTCGCGCATAAAAATCGATCACATTTTAGCAAATATATAATAATAATCATACAAAAATGTAATAACTTAGCTAAGTACCCTCATTGCCGGGTGGACCCTGCAAGCCGATTGGTCCAGTGTCGCCAGGCTGTCCGGTAAATCCGGTATTTCCCGGAATTCCCGTCGCACCCTGCTGACCCTCGAGTCCGACCTCCCCCTGTATGCCGGTTGACCCGGTGAATCCGAAGAGACCCGTGGCTCCGGTCAGACCTCGTTCACCCGGGGCTCCGTCTCTGCCGCGTGGACCCTGGATTCCAGCCTGTCCGGTTGCACCTTGCGACCCCGGCGGTCCCGGATCCCCGCTGGCTCCGGTGTCGCCGGTAAATCCACTCTCACCCGGTGATCCGTCGGCTCCGTCCTGACCACGAGGTCCCGGCTGACCTTGCGGACCTGCAGCCAGCCAACACTGCAACTGCAAGTAAGTAAGTAAGTAAGTAAGACAGTGACTATCAATATCAACCTCTCAGCACTGCTCCACGTAAGACGGTAAGACTGACTTAGTCTACATCAAATAATACAGTAATATTTTGATCAACATTGCGCTATGTAACGAGTCGTATCCGAAAAAAAACATTAAATTCGAAGAATTTGAACTAACCACATATTACCAAATGTAAAAAGATAAATGATTAGTTCAGTATGACCACATTCAGTGCTCATAAGACCAAAGCCAACCCTCTACTTATGATGTATGTTTTATCTAGCTGCACTTCTATTTCAGATTCTCGCACTTCACTTCCATCTAAAATATTTTGTTTCTTGTTAGTTTACGTGCTGGATTAAACTGACAGCTAGTCTGTCAGTTGTCAAGCGCATATATTTGTCGTATTATATCGTATCATATCGTACCTGTAGCACCCTTGTCTCCGGCTGGTCCGGCGGGTCCAGTCGCACCCTGAGGTCCCTGTGGCCCGGGCTGTCCGGCTATACCTGGACGTCCCTGGTCTCCGGTATCACCCGGCTCACCGGTGAATCCGGGCAATCCAAGCTGTCCCAGTGATCCGGCGGGACCTGGATCACCGGTCGCTCCGGTGGGTCCGGGTGCACCACGGTCACCGGCCACTCCAGCTTGTCCGGTCCAACCCGTGTTACCGGACGGTCCTATCGCGCCTAGCGGACCCTTGGGTCCTGGGGAGCCGAAAGCACCGGGAGTGCCGGGCGAGCCGGGGAAGCCGCGCTGTCCACGCGAACCCGGCTGTCCGGTAGCGCCTGCAGCATAGCATACCAGCAGTATTTTGCACTCGCTAGAACGTGGTTAATTGTGAAAAGTATACAAAGTATACTGCAAAACATTTGCGCAAATCTTGAACAACTTGTTTTACATCTTGAATGCATGTTGAAAACAGGAAGTTATTACATATACACAGAAATAATAGACACAATTTTTTAACTAGCTTGTTGCCGTTTTGCTGAAAGCGATCGGAAGCCGTTTTTTTGCAGAAATAAGTGTGCCTGATTTCTTATTGAAACATGATGTTCAATATCTTGTGAGTGACTATAGCGACTTTATCTGTTAATTTGTTTCATTGTGTAACAGCGTTTGTCTGCTTCTCTACTAAACTTGTTTGTTTAGTATTTTGTACTGTTATTTGCACTCAGACACTGGAAAAAACCGAATATTCATATTTGGCTGAAAAGTAACAAGAAATTTGAGCTAATGCTCACGGTACGCGCAGTTCCTGTTCGCAAACTGTCAGTCTATCTCCAGCCATTTCGCCACGACTTTTACGGGGACACCACTCTTTGATGCCCTCGTGCGCAGGTTTCCTTGAACCTAGAAAATCGTGACTTGGACCGTCGAAATTTACGTTCAATGCTGAAAATTTCATACGCAGCTTGTCCATGTCTATCTCAATTGGTTTCGGTGCAATTCGCTCTTGCAATGTGTCGCGCAGCCCGAAATCGCCCAAAAAGATCCATAAAACCCCCTATTTTGGCGTTCAAGATCATTCAAGGTCATTGACAGATTTAACTGAACGAAGTGAACGTGATCCAGGGCTGTCAAGTTATTATAACGCCAACAGGGGTGCTAATAGCCTTCCTTTTCTTCCTTTTTCCTCTCTTTACTTCTCCCTTTCTTCTGTTTTCCTTCCCCTTGCCTTCCTTGCCTTAAACGTAAGACCCTTTAAATCCAGCTAGGAGTTTAAGAAGCGCTGTCAGTTCCCTCAACTTTAAGGGGTCTGGGGCGCGGGGCCCCAGCCGAATTCGAATTTGCTCATTTTGGCCTTAAAATGTGACATCTGGCGGCAACAAAATTAATCATTTTTGTGAAAATCAAGTGAGCAACTTTGATGCGGTTTAAACAATAAAAACAAATCGTGACCAAGAAAGGAAACAATTGTCCTCGGCAGGCGATAATTGAATTGCGCTGATGGCGAGGTCATAGGCCTATTGCGGGTGAATTCAACTGACTCAATTGATTAATCAGTAAGTCTGCATGATCACGCCGATCTTACATACAAGCATAGATCTAGCCAAGAATTTGTCTTTGGGGGAACTCCTAATTAAAGCACCCCCTTTTCATTTCCTACCTTCCTTTTCCCCTACCTTTATCTCCCTTCCTTTTATTCCATTCCCTTCTCCATCTCTCTTTCCACAAATCCTGCTATGAGACCTGAGGTCTGTGTAACTACCTCAACGGCCCCGGCCGCAAACGGCGCATCTTTATGCAGTTTGGCTTCTCAAAAACGCACCTCATGAAAACATTTTAACTCGCTTATGTGCAACGGAAATGGCTGTTAAAAAAAATTCCGTCCTTTCTGTGCCTGTGGGCCTATTTCACGAATGGGCCGGACGCTGTAGCATCCTCAGCACCGCCCCTCCCCTCTTAATCCGGCACTGTCTTACATTGTGTGCTGTGTTGCTGCCGCCAGGGCGGATTAAAGTTTTCAATGTACTCAGAGAGACTGAGAGACAGATTATACTGAGAGAGATTATAATTAATTTACCATCAGGGCCACTGGCTCCGGTTGCACCACGCTGACCGGGATCACCAGGTTGACCCAAGTTGCCAGGCTGTCCCTGTGCTCCAAGCTGGCCGGCGGGTCCTTGGCTTCCGGTCGCTCCTGGTATACCCTTGTCTCCAGGCAATCCAACCTGACCGATAGGACCCTTGCTTCCCGGAGCCCCGTCAGGTCCGGGTTGTCCGGCGGGACCCGGGTCACCGCTCTTACCCGGCTGACCGATCGAGCCCTGGCGTCCTGCGAAACCGCTGGCTCCGGTAAATCCGGTCTGCCCTTGCGCGCCTTGCTGACCTGGACACAAATCAAACAACAACAACAACAACTAAATCAGTATCCAATGCTTAACTAAGAAACGCCCCGTCTAAATCAGTAATACACATGGCGATGCAATAAAAAACAGTATCCTGTTTGGGCCCGGGGCCCTTGCGCCTGCCTCCTTTTTTAGGAATTGAACGAAAAGAAATAAATTATTTATAAGAAGATAATCGTAAAATCGTAAAATTCTAATTTTTAGTCTGTACTGAAGTGTAATGAGACAGCTGTAATGCCGATAATGCGTTATGTTTTGCATATTCTCTTATCTGTGCATGATCGACGGCCATGCGCTTTGGCCATTTTGGTCCATCGTCTGCCGTCCGTCTACCGTCTTCCGTCGTCCGTCGGCCGTCGAGCGTCCTCCGTTCCCCTTCTTCAGTCAACCGTTTCCATCTCGTCTCGACCCCGCTACAGAATAGTCGCATGTTACTTTTTCGTTTTACTGTTGAGCTTTTCTGTTTCAGTTCTTCCTTAAACCATGGCCATTGTATTTCTGGAATTGTACCTTGCTGCTAATGCTTTAATGTACACATATTATACAAAACTGTGTTGCTGTATGAGTTCCAACTAAGCAACGAAAATGAAAACCTAACAGCGTTTATTGCAACTACGCATTGAATACGCCGTGCCAATCGGCAGCGTTAATACCTGGTTCTCCAGGCGGTCCGGCCAGACCCGGGTCACCCGGACTACCAGCAAGACCCGGCTGTCCAGCGAATCCTGGCAATCCTTGCGGTCCGGGACTACCGACGCTTCCAGGTTCACCAGCGGGTCCCGCCGGTCCAGTGAATCCTAACACACAGCAACGGCGGCAGCTCGATAATCCAAAGGTTCAATAGTCCGAAAGTTTTAGGGTTCTTTCCTATACACTTCTACAACTGACGTTGACTCAATGTCCACATTTCCTCTCAACTAAGAGCAGGTTAAGTTTAGGGTTGAGGTTAGAGTGAGATTTAGGGTTAGGGTTAGAGTAAGTGACAATACACGTTGCAGTATACTCCTTTGGACTATCAAATCTTTGGATTATAGACACACAATACACAGCAACAGCCATTCAACTCGTTGTGTTAAACGGCACATGGATTTCAAATCTTAAAGACGCATACAAAACGACAAAACTAAACTAAGTTGAAATCAAAAACGTTAAACAAAACGGACTGAACCGAACTGAAAGCTGCAGCGCACCGGTTTCAGATTTCAGGTCATTCCACTTCAGTTTAGTTCAGTTTATTTGGTTCCATTTTGTTTCGTTTCATTTCCATCGCTGTGGATACACCTTAAAGGGCGACTACCGTCAAAAATGACTTTTGTGATTTTAATGCATTTTCAGATAGCAGACCTCTACTAAAGGCTACATGTACGGTACCAGCGCAAAATGTTTGATGAACCACTTGTATGCGATTTTTAATGATTTTTAACGAGAACCAGCTTTGGTATGAAATAAATGCACAAAACATCAGTTCATACACTTGTTAAAGATGAAATTGCCCGCATCACACTGACTGTGTGTCAATGTACTGCTGAATAATATCACTTTTTGTGATTTTTGCTGTTTTCGATGTGCGAGTTCTTCAATGTTGCCGTTAACAATTGTATAAACTGATGTTTTGTACATTTATATTTGCGGTTTTATTACTAAAATACTGTTTTCCTACTGGTGATCAGTTAGAAAGATATTGCGCCTCAGATATTTTTTACAGGTTTTACGCTTATAACTAAAATGTCTGACGTGTGTCGTCTGCTTTGTTCAGTCACGCCATTAGGTAGCAAGTAACAGTTATAAGCGGCTTGGTTACTGTAAAATATATCTGAGGCGCAATATCTTTCTAACTGATCACCAGTAGGAAAACAGTATTTTAGTAATAAAACCGCAAATATAAATGTACAAAACATCAGTTTATACAATTGTTAACGGCAACATTGAAGAACTCGCACATCGAAAACAGCAAAAATCACAAAAAGTGATATTATTCAGCAGCACATTGACACGCAGTCAGTGTGATGCGGGCAATATCACCTTTTGTAATTTTTGCTGTTTTCGATGTGTAATGACGTTTTGTTCATTTTTGTTTGTTTATGTGCTTGTTGTGCACATATATGATGTTTTCGCATATTATTTTACACTTAAAGTTAAACAATTAACAGTTCTTAATGTTTTTATGAGAATTATCACAGCATTGTGCGCTACAGTCGTCTGCTTTGTGGTCTGCTTCAAGTTACCAGAAAGGAACCAAGTACTGCGTAAAATTAGTTTGGTTAAAATTTTAATCTATTCTGCAGCTATTTATAGCACATAATAGATTTATCATCAAAGTTGTTTTTTAGAAATAACTGTTTCAATGGAAAGGTCGACGAAATATTTATTTGTAATATAAATACGAAATCCAAAGGTATTCTCCAATAAAAATTTTTTGCGGTAGTTGCCCTTTAAGTTTTCAATAGCACGAACGAAACTCTACAATTTAGACAAATGCATTTCCATAATGACGCATTCAAAACGACGGAAATGAAGCGAAATGAAATGAAGTGAAACGAAATAAAATTGAATGAATTAAAACGTGACGTCATATACGACATCATACACGACGTGCCTGCATGTCTTATTTTAGCTCAGTTCATTTTGTTTCGTTTCATTTAATTTCAGTTCTGTCGCTGTACGTACGTCTCTTAGCAATACACAAAGCCATTTAAAACGTGTAAGCGCTAGCTGTCTAGCCTCATTTAAGTCTATAAATTAGCTGATTCACTTACTTATTTATCCCTTTTCTGTCAATCTATCTTTTTAATAATCAACTTTATTTATCGAAAAATTCGATAGCATCACAAAAAAAGAACAAACAAAAAAAAGAAAAAAAAAACA
>Ga0209367_1008014_pt1 | contig 14496 bp, 8 predicted proteins | sample WorMetLIZISLAND2_FD_187412 | JGI IMG/M metagenome (GOLD analysis project Ga0209367, IMG submission 187412) | Marine gutless worms symbiont microbial communities from Max Planck institute for Marine Microbiology, Germany - Olavius geniculatus... ... | reverse complement strand
CTCAAATTATATCTGTTTATAAATTCTTCCTTAAATTATATTTTTCGTCAAGTTCTTACCATTATTTTAAATTCTAGTCTTTTCCCTAAACCTTACACCCATCTTTCGGAAAACCTTTCTAGGCTAGCTGTAGCAGGTTCCCTAGCGACAGCTGGGCTTCCTTGTTTTAAACATTGAGCATTTACACCACATGCTGGCGTCCTTTGATTTCATCTGCTTCTATTAAGTGTGTAGGCATATAACGTTAACTCCGAGTGAGGAGCGAAAGTTCCACCTCATTTTCGCTCACCGGAGCGAAAGTTCCAGGGAACGAAAGTTCCTGGGAACGAGAGTTCCAGGGAACGAAAGTATCAGGGAGCGAAAGTTCCGTACATGGAACTTTCGCTCCTGGGAGCGAAAGTACGTGGGAACGAAAGTTCCTGTTACCGAAATAACACTTGAAACATACATGAATGCTTTTCACTGTAGACGCGTCGTACTTCACTGAACAGCTGCAATGCAATATCATCCATTCTCAGTCACAAATAACACTATTACGCACGCAATGTACCGTATACAAATTTTCACAACAAATCAAACTCTGTACAAATAAAAACCAACAATTTATGATAGTTCAATCAATTTCACACATTTGTTTATCCGCGCGTGGGCGTGGTCGAAGCATAGATACGGATTGAAAATAGTCGATTCTATGAAAGCTAGTGATGACTCGATATCAAAATTACAGGGCGTACAGCAACCGGGTCTGGAAAACAGAATTTTTCTAATGTTGTCCAAGGACACAGCCCTGGAAAGGACCTGGACTCTGGAAGCCGTTGTCCCTAGAAGTTGAAGCTTTTTTGTGTATAACTGCATGCATTTTTGCATTGGTGTAGCTACAGGAATTTTTTTTCTTGGGGAAACAAATCCAGAGAGTCCCTTCTTTGTCTTCCTTTCCTTTTTCCTTTCTCTTTTCTCATCCTTTACTCCCTTTTTATTTTTTTCTCGTTTTTTTCTGGCATTTTTACTTATCTATTTAGCTCTTTTCCTTTCTCTTTTACCCTTTTCCTCCTTTTTCCTGGCTTCAGAGCCCCAAAATTTTAGTTACAAGGACTGGGGGAGTGTTGTGAGCTTTCCCAGCGGGTTCTGGGGCAGAACCCCAGCCAAAAATCAAATTTCGTGCATTAGGGCCTAGCCTTAAAATGAGATCTGGCGGCAACAATTTTAAATATTTTTCTGAGTATTTAACTGACCACATTTAGTACAGATTGAACAATAGGCCTACGCCTAAAGAAAAACAAGGGTGATGCCACAAACTTAAAATGGGGCTACCAAGAATCTGCGAGCAAAGCGAGCAAAAAAATGACCTGTTGTCTGCAGAAATGTTGCCTTGACCTGATTTGAAATGCATAGGTGAAATGTAAAACTAAAACTTGATCGTTTTGGGGGCAAATTATTGGGGGACAACCTGTACATTATCCCCCCTGCCCAAATATTGGAGGGGACATGTCCCTTTCATCCCCCCCCGGGATCGCCGTCCATACTTTATTCTACTAGAACCTACACAGTAGGCCCTACACTTTTGCATCTGGCCTTTTTTTCGCAGTAGACTATATGCACTCAGCACTACCCACCGGCGATGACTATGATGATCAACTTTGATTGAGCCTGACGTGTGGCTTCCAACCAGCCAGGACTAAAATCCCGTCAATTATGCTGTTTTGGGAGAGCCCTTTAACAGATGGTTTATCAACGTTAACAATTCACGACAATTAACCAGCTGAAGCACTGGGCCAAACTATCGCAGCGTTTGGTTGATCGCGCCATTGGTCAGTGGCGTCGTCGGCTTGAGTGTGTCGTCCGGCAGGCATCAAGGCGGGCACATTAAATATTTGATGTGAAAACTGCGAGATGTGACAGTTACTTTGAACAATAACTAAGGCAATAAACAGGTTGTTTTCTGTTGTTAATTTTTTGGAATGTTGTTACAGATATCGTTTTTTTTTCAATTGTTGTTTTAAGACATTGATATTTTACTAGGTAGTGTAGCGATTTCCTCTTGATTCAGACAGTGAATTTTTTTAAAAATTGGTTAGTATTTGATAAAGTTAATGGCCTATAAAAATTTTGTGCCATTTTTTGGCCCACAATGTACAACATTAAACCACCGCTAAAAACCAGAATAAAACTGTTAAAACATGGAATCTAAGTCCTTTTTCCCAAAACTTAGGCTTTTTCTAGCAACCCTGGCAGAAAATGATCCTGAAGGCTACGCGCGAGAGATCGTCCATCTCTTGTGACACGGGACGTCGCATCAAACAGCAGCAGCAGTGCAATGATAGCGATAATATTATGACGTGGAACCACGTGTACTCAGCGTGCGAGCACTAGCTAGCACAATCGCTGTAGCACGGCGCCACCACGCACCGCAGGCTATCGGTCTATAAGACAGTGTGTCAAGTCGCGCAGCATATCGCAGATTTTGTGAGATCTTTCATTCGCCCGGTGAATTACGGACAGTGACAGACACGCCAGTTAATATCGTCGTCACTTGCACTTGCGCTCATCGCTTGCGCAGCTGTCGACCGACATCGGGATCGGATGATCTCCTGATTTGCGCGTAGGAAAGCGAAGATACGCGAGATGAAAGTTTGCATGACACCTGCCGGCAGTTGGTCCGGCGAAAACCAAGGTAGGCCTATCTGACTGTAATCGTATATTTCAGCCCAGAAAGTTAGGTCTTCGTAACTGTCTCTGCGTCTGTGTGGGCAAATATCTAAAAGAATTACAAACATATTTTAACGACGTTTTAAAGAAAAATGCCAATGTGCCAAGGACAGACAAATTAGTCATTGGCTGGAGAGTTTCGGTCGCCTTTCGCCGCCTCGTTAATCGTGGATTATTTGTCTTGAATTTTGCAGTTTATCTCGGGAAATGGAAATGACAAACTGATTGTGGTGAAATTCTTTGAAGGATGGAACGTGCGGTTTGAAGGGCACTGGTCGTTTTGACGGTGATCAAAACAGTTGATTTCGTTCCAAACATCCGGGTTGAAAAAAAAACTTTTAATACTTTTACAGCAAAAGTTTTATATTTATGTTATTGTATGCAATGCAGAGTGAATAACCAAACGAAAAGTTGTTGAATTTAGGCTCTGTTGAGTTAACCTCACAGTCAAACAGCGCTTAGTGAGGTTATACAGCATGTGGACAGCAGGCAGGCCAATTACCGCGTGCGGTGTAAGTTTTGGTTGGTTTTGATGATGATGCATAGAACGTGAACGCAGTCGTCCTACGACCCGATAATTCGTGTTTATTACTGGCGACGGCCGGTGCATGTAGTTCTGTGAGCGAGTGATTAGGGTTAGGCCAACCCAACCCCGGACAAGCCCAAGACATTCGTCACGGTTCACTGTTGCAGCTTGCGTTCTACATACAAAGCAAGTCACCAAGTATAGCATAAAGCCCAAACCCAAACTCTGTTTACTTCGATATTTTGTGCTTTGTGGATTTGATGTACCGGTACCGTAGAACATGCTGTCTAAGAAGACTTGCGACACAGTGATAGCAGATCGTATTTCGTAAGTTTGCAGTAAACCGACAACATAGGCTTACACAACTTGTTATATAGCCTACGACTTATTTCCAAAGTCCGGTCTACAATAAGTTCAAGTAGTGGAGTTTGAACTTAAACGAAGTAAAAAAATGTTTCGAGTTTGCCTGTAGGCTACTTTTGCCGTCTTTTTATTGGAGACGTCCTGCTTTGCGAGGTCCAGTAAAAAATCTCGTCGTAAATAAACAAATAGACTAGGTGAAGCTATTTGGAATTCTGTGCTGTACTTTGCTTCTTGGAACTCTTTCGTCGAATTATCGCCGACGAATGGAGGACCACACACACGAGGATTTTCTCTTATTAGTGCAGCGACTGTGTACGTACGATACGCGGAGTCACCGGCTGTCGTGTGTTCAGTGTCGCATATAACACTAATTATTGCTGAAGTAACCGCAAATTTGTTGAAATCGGTCAGTCTGCAGAAACATTTAATATCAATGCCAACAAACTTTTGAGCACATCTTAACCAAATATTAACCGATTTTTAATATCCTGCTACTGGCACATTTTGGGAAAAATTTGCAATAACGTGATTATTTTTTATTGACCATCTCACCACATCGTTATAGTAAGTAAGTAACTAAGTAAGTACGTGAAACGTAAATTTATATAGCGCATCAACGCCCAAAATGGCAAAATCCCCTACACTACTTATGAGCTACAAATTTTCAAAAAATGACTATAATCAGAAATTCAGAATACTTACGCAAAAACCCGAAACAAGCCCGTACCGTACGCACTGGGATAAAAAAACTTGTTTCCCGTTGTCGCTGAGATACACTGCCAAATGTTGACATTGGAATTTGCGTTTCGCACAGCTAGATCAAAATCTGCGGCGTGAACTGCGGTGTTTCTGTCGTCCGCCGTGTGCATCATGGAAACCTAACATTCTATGAGTGACGTCGTCGTGTAGTCGGACTGGAACCAGCATGCAGTGGCTGAGCAGCAGCATTGAACGTGATGCTGAATGGCAGCGTAACTGCAATAATTACTCGGCGTCCGTCGAGACGTCGTCTACATAGCTCACCCAGCACCACCCCAACCCAGCCCAATCACTCCCCTCCCCGCCTCTCAGCTTATCGGACCGGAAATAGACCGGTGGGTCGGTGCGCGTGACGTCATCGTGTGACACGATACAGTGACGTTGACGAGGGCTTTGGTTGGCTTGGGTTGGTTGGTTGGCGGTGCCGCTGTGTCAGGACGACTGCTTTGCCGTGCATGGGTCCATAGGGTGCGGTAAAAAAAGTATCCCCTAAAGTTGTTCGTTATTTTCTGAGCAACCGCTCGGAATTTTAACGCAAAATTTTACACACTTCTTATCTGTTTTCACCTGCACAAAAATACCAACCGGCATTTGATATTTAGTTAATGCTGTAAAGTTAGGAATTTTATTGCGAGTCGACATCGTGATTTTGCACCTTCGAAAACTTGGAGTCTATAGCTGCGACGGTGAATCGTTGGTGATGGGCTTGACGATGCATCACTTTGGGCTTTCACGACTGCGCACTGTCGCTTTGTCAATGCCGGCTCGATGTCCAGTTGGCAATCTGATGCAGTGAACAGTGCAAATTAACGTGACAGTAACTGTTGTGGCAGAAAAGCGTTTTAAATAACGTTTTAATGAGCGCGTGCAGTAATCACGGCTAAGTTTTCACGAGAGGAGATTCACACGGGTCATTTGATGACTGCAGAACGGTCGTCGTGCGACTAACTTAGACCACCAGTGAGATTATAAAGCCGAACGTAAACATATCGCCACCATTACAGCTGTCGATGCCCTAGCTCTGCCAGAAAGCTCACACTCATTTCACCGTCCCACAGAGGGTAATAATAATTAGAGCATTACCTGTATCTTACATTTGTCTTCACTTAGCCTAAGTGAATGTAAAACTGCATCTAGTGTACTTTTCATGATAGCATAGACACGCACAATACGTACGGCGCAATTAACTTTGTCCTGACACATGCTCCGTGGCTTACATTTCGTCGTGCTGTTATTCCTTTTTCGTCACACAGTCGTCAATTATTATACGTCGACGGTCAGCGTTTCATTGAAATCCGGCAACTGGAGAGTAGCGGCAGAAGTAGATGGACATTGGGGCACTTGCCTGAGGTTTGGAGCGGCACTGGAAGACTGCAGTTCTAGAATCAGCTAACAGTGCATTATGACTATGCGCTCGTGTTTAAAAACGAACAGGCAGACATAATAGGCTGGCGTAGAATATTGCTCACTGGTAGTGAATGGACCCACGACTTTTCGCTGCAAACGTCATTTCACGGAGTGGTCTATAGCCCACACGGTGAAATCCATCTGCAATAAACTGGATTTGCTGTGAAATGCAGTCGAAGAGTGAACATTCTGTCAATGAAGACATTCTGTAGGCTATAGGCCTAACATCATGATCGCTGCACCGTAGGCCTATTTGAATCGCTGCACAACGTATTACGCGGAATGTCACGCAAAGGCATCAACTATTGTGACAGAGCACTACATATTATATACATAGCGCAAACTCCATACGTCGATTTTTGTCGACTTGTTGTTGTACAAAATCGATATGGATTTTTGTAAAGACTTTCGATTTGCTGTGGACGTGTTGTGCAGTTTGTTCTACAGCATGTTGTGCAAGAAATAACAACAAATTGAAGCAGGTGGAGATTACTGCGTTCAGGAATTTTTTAGTGTCATTGCCGTATTTTTCATTTGGCTCTGTAATCTGTACTCTCTTTGCTTTTCTATATAGCTGTTATTCTTATTTACGTGAATGGGATTACGATGGACTGCATCGCCTCCGGGTTGACTAATGACAATACTTACCAATAGTAATGTTGTATGTGCGGTGTATAGTGTAAACACGCCATTGATTTCTAGCTTTCGAGGTAAAACAATCTTAACTTTTTCATGCAAATAACAACAATAAAAATTACGACACGGATGTGTTAATCCGGACAAAATAATTTTTGTTCAAGTTAGCCGACAATCACGCTTTACGATCACGTTATGGAGCGCATTATCGTTTTGAGTGATAGTTGGATGGGTGGGGCTGCAGGAAGAGAGGTCAGACCGGATGATAGATCGAGAAGCTACGTGTAGTGTACTCTGTACATATGTATAGTCTCAATGAGGGCTGTGAACCCGGCGCTCAAGGAGCTTGCGATAACTGCCGTCTGTGATGCTGTCGTCTTAATGACGTTACTGCTGTGAATATGCATGTGTCAGTAGGCCTACTTAATATCGCACTGCTGGAGTGGGTAAGCGAGCACGCAGTACAAGCTTATATCACTCCAGACAGGGCGGTGTCATATACTTAGGCCTAAACCACGCTCAGTTATGTCGTGCTTTATGACGTAAGACTGCATGCAGCTGAAAGCGGTGAAAACGGTAGAAGTGCGAGCTGAATGTAGGCCTACACGGTGTATGTATTTCGTAAACTTAAATACGACCCCCCACGCTATGCCGCGTATATATATGCCGCGTCATGAGAACATGAAACGTTCTTGAAACTCTCCTCTGCGTTCGTCCGTCGCTATGATGTAGCGTCGCCAGTCGTCCATCACAGAAACATCCCTTCGTGGTTTCAACACTAGCGCCGCTCTTACGAGCATAAGTGCCGGCGCCGGAATAGCAATGGGAAAATGCAATAGGTAGCTTAAATGTTGCAGTACCCGCGATAACCGGGGGAGAATATCATTTTACCACGTTACTATTTTGCCTTGGTTTTAAATAATATTTGAAATTAAATGTTTGTGTTTACTAATTCGTAAAAGTTTGAAAAGCATTTCCTAAAATTTTAGCACTTTTCTGTACTAAAATGGTTTTAAATGCTGCTACCAAAAGCGCATTTGCAGCTAAAATTTCGCGTTGGCGGCCGGGCCAATCCATATTTTGTCCACCTCATCAATGCCGTCAAAGAAATTTCCGCTTAACTTTACAATGGTCGAGTGATCATACGAGTAGTAGCCCCTTCAGTGACGCCTGCATATAGTCAACGTCTGACTGACTGCTGAAGACAACCAATGACTGCGGCTATCGGTTTTTGATGCTTCGCTGCTTTTGACTCCAGTATTGACGGCGCCACTCGTAGCTTTCTTTCTGCATTCGGACAGCTATAGACACCACAGCAGACTGCGGCATCGATGCTTACTTGTTTTACCATTCACCGGCGTTTATTTCTAGCGATGCGGTTAATACTATTTACGGTCAGACATTGACAGGCAATTTGACTTTCTGGCCACTTGGCTCGGGATTTGTAGGCTTTTATTTTCGTAATTTTTCGTGTCCTCGTGTTCGCGAAACAAATAAAGTAATTTCGTTTTTTTCGTTTTTTTTTCGTTTTTACGCGCGAGAGGTATAGCGCGTATTAGCTATTGTAATTCTGTCTTGGTGTCTGTCTGTCTATGTCTGTCACAGTCCGGAACCAATCGGAGCCCATGTGAGATAGAGACTTCTGGTTTTTACCATATGATAGCTTAGCGTCTCTAGTGTTTTGTGACGAAATTTCATGCCACTGGGTGAAGAGGGTGCCCACGAACTATGGAAAAAAGGGGCACCCCTTAAAAGGCGTTATTCTACCGTTATTGGCTCGTCTAACGTGAAAATGGTTGCAGATAGGTAGAGACATGCTGCGTATCATAACAAGCACTGGCGACGAGCTTCTTAGAAATGTCAACATCGATGACTTTGAATGACCTTGAACCACCAAAATAGGGGATTTTAGTGAATTTTTTCGCGATTTTGGGCTGCGACACGCATTTCAAGAGTGAATTGCGCCTAAATGGCCATAGATAGGGGCCTAGATCATGACAACTTGCGTATGAAATGTTCAGCATTGAATGTAGATTTTAGCAATTAAAGTCCGGACCCTCTAGGTTCAAGGAGGCCTGCGCACGCGGGTGTCAAAGAGGGGTTCCCCTTATAAACCGGCTATTTATCCGCTGCTGGCTTGTCTAACGTGAAAATGGTTGCAGATAAGCACAGACATGCTGCTTAACATAACAAGCAGTGTCGACGAGCTTCTTAGGATTGAAAACATTGATGACTTCAGTTAACCTTGAACCTTAAAAATAGGAGTTTTTAGTGATTTTTGGCTGCAAAAAAGTGAATTGCGACGAAATGGATGGAGATAGACCAAGATTACATGCGAACAGGAACTACTATAGGCTTTCGCGCGTCTTAGGGGCATTAGCTCAGATTTCATGTTTTTCTTGTGAAAAATAATGAAGACAGTAACAACACGTTAAAACAATTCTTTAGGAAAAATTATTTTGCGTACTATGACGTGATATTTTATATAGCATCTAGTGCATGCATCATAATCTTTTTCCATGTCCATTACTGCGTTCGGGTGAGAGTAGGTTTACTTAGTTACATGCTGCGCTAGTCTCAAGTTCTTCGCGTGCGCGACTATACGCTGTAGTCGTCGCCGGCGCAAATAAAACCGGAAATTAATAAAGAAAAGGAAAAGAAAGAGGAAATAGGCGGCTGCAAGAATCTCGAAAAATCGCGTGTGATTACAGGTTCCCGCTGCTAAGTCTGCACTTTCCGGTTCGCTACTGATTGACACCGGTAGTCTGTCCCACGCTGCAGAACGTGGACTGGAGTACTTGCACTGCAGAGTGCAGATTTATGGGGGTCGCACTGCGGAGAAATGAAACAAACCTTACAACATCATCTTGCTGTCAGTATCCTGCGAAACTAAAATGTCTAGCCGTGCACTTCTATCCTGCATTAATTAACTGTTAAAATCATTGCCGTATCTACAGTGAATATCTGTCGTGGATGTTGATTTTTTGTTTGCGTGCTTTTGCACATTAATTTAGTAAATTTGCAGCGTGTTTTATAATGTCTTCTCTCATCAGGCAAAAAATTGAAGTTTGAGGTCGTGCACATTAATGTAACTGTGATCAAAAAGCTCTACGGTGTCATACATTGGCGCAGGACAAGTAACGAATCAATGCATTCCTCCGACGAGGTTTACGTAGCGGCCTATGTCCGATGTGGATGTGTCCACATTCGAGGAACTGAGTGATTCGGCTGATGAACATGTTGTTTAGCGCTATTAAGTCAAATACCAACCACGTTCTGCATGATTTCCTTTCTCCAATTTTCCAAGCATCCCAAAATTACAACTTACGCAACCGTGCACATAACAGACTTACTTCTCAACTTTGTCAGTTTAATTTTATCAATAGATTGCTCTTAAAAATAAAAAAAATTTACTAAGATTGTTTTATATATTTTTATGTTACTGCACTTGTATATATACAGCTGCACATTTTGTCCATTTTAACGTGTAATATAGTTTTATTTTGTATGCTCTGCGTTTTGACAGTGCTGTAATAAACGAATATTGTATTGTATTGTATCATAGCAGTGAAGTGCGGCCATGAGGAACACTGTGTTCAAGTGTTCAGCATGACTGCTTTTCACTGTAATGATGAAGGCTAATCGTTGCCAAAATTGTCTGATTGCTCGATCCAACGAATCACGTATGCGCGCTATCCTGTAGTTGTGCTGCTTATTTGCGAACCCAATTAGCAGCGGAAACCAGTTCCGTTCTGTGTTGACAATGTGCCACGCAGAGACTTCTATCCGCACCATACATTGACGTCACGACCATACGTCAGGTGCTTGGTGGCGCCCTCTGCCTAGTGTGAGTGTGCGTCGACACCAAAAACAATGTTCACCACACCACCACCGACGACGACGACGACGACACAAAACGCCTGCTCGTGATTTGTCTCGTTGTCGTCGTTGTCGCGTGCTACAGACGAGATAAGCCGGAAATATGTCCCCCGCGCGACCGCCGACCAACCAGCGACCGGATTAGCCAACAGGAAGTACAATATTTCGCGCATGCGCAGCACCAACTGACGACAATAAATGTCGCTTTGCCTGGTGTCACTCGTTTGTTTCCGACATCCACGATAGAATATAGGAACATTATTTTCGCTTGACAAGCTTTCTTTTTTGACGCGTACTATTTATTATGATGTCTGCTGTCGCAAGTCGGAGGACAGCTGCACGTTAAATTTCCCATAGCTGAATTACATCTATTTAATCAAAACCCGAAAGGTTTATCTCGTAATTTTTTTTCGTGAATTACAATTACAGCAAGTTTTTGTCATTGATTAAATTAGTGTTCGACTTTTGGCTTCGTAAAAGTGTTTCATGTCAACGTACATGTAGCTCAAAGTCTATTCGCCAATAAAATAATATGCTTAGTACCTTGAAAAGTATTGTTGTCGGTAATGCGTTTAGGACAAACGAAACGTATGATCCTCATCAGCTGACGCTTTTATCCCCGCTAATCCACATACACAGAAATAATCCAAACTGCAGTGTCTTAGCTTGCGTGCGCGACGGACGAATCCGTTAGCTTCTGTCGTTAATAAATTATTAATATTGTGGCTTCGTTTTAGCGGCGCGCGAAGCAGATTGTTTACAAACCCCTGAAGCCGTCATTATCACTAATGCATGTTGATGTTCTGCGATACAGCGCAACGGACGAGGAAGAATTAGATGGATTTCAAGAATTATTCTGATAATGATGATATAAGACTAATGTATTTCTATACAGTAGGCCCACAGTGGCAGTCAGAGTGTCTGGCGGTAGGTGTTGAGTACAATTAGTAATGTTTAAAAGCGGATGCTGACTATTTTCAGCCAGTGGCAACCGTGCAATGGGACAGAAAATGCCGCCAAGAACATTACTGCAGTATTGGAGAAGCGCGTCAACGTGTTTTCTGAAATTTTCAATCGATCCGTGACCGACGTCGTCAGTCGGCAGCTTATCACAGTCGTGACATTCATTTTTCAGCGCAAGGCGTTCTCTCTATACGCATGGCTGAGGGGCGTATTTTCATCAGCCGGTCGACTCGACGTCGATCCTTCGCGGTGAATAGTTGGCGGTCCGGGGCAACGACGCCGAGACACGTTCCTAGCCAATCTCGACCTAGTCCCATCTCTAGGCTTATACTTAGAGATGGGCGACGCCAGAATCGGTTTTATCTAATATACTTGATTTCGTAGTATAGGGTAAGTGGGAGAAAGTAGACAGAACGTAATTACGTATACCATTAGAAGTTGTTATAGCTCGAAGATTTAGGTGATGTTTCGTGTTTTGACAGTACGCAACTGCCATTTTATAGGCCCGTACGTCGCCGCGAGTTTTACGTCGGTTTGTACGCAACTTGCAATTCAAATTTTGACCTGGGCTTCTGGCTTCAAATCTAAGCCCGTTTTCGTGTGAAGGGAATTGAGCACTCGTTTAGTGCAATGTAACCTGAAACCACACAAATATTCCTGACAAATGACATCCCATTGCGTCCAACGGTTTAGCAGGGTGCGCGAATGACAGACCAACGGACCGCACGTCCTCAAGATTCATCGCAATAGCCTGCGTCGCTAAAAGTGCCGTTTATCAACACGTCGTTTATTGACGCTTATTTGTCGGTATAGGAAAAATCGATCTTTCAAAATCCGACCAACCCAGCTCTATAGTATCGGAATCGAGCAGGTCGCGAAGGCGGCGGGTGCTGTAACGCGTTCGAACTGTGAGGCGACCGTAATGATAGATGTTGTCGCCCCGATGGACAGACATGAGCAGCGGCGACGGCCGGCACTGCATGGGTCCCTAGTGATTGGTGCTAGCGAACAACTTCATCATAGCGTTGTCGACTGCAGTCAATCGCGATTGATGCGGTCGCGACACGCCATGAGATCAGTGTCTGGGCAACTACGTGACCCGTCGCCACTGAGATATGTCTGACCTAGAGACGGTTGGGGTTAGGAAAGTTGTTAGGAGTTAGGACACTGAGATGTCTGACCGTTCATTCGTTCATGCCCTGTCTTCCTGCTTGTGAGTGACCCGGACTAGCAAGTTCTCGTTTCATCGTCGTCGTCGCCATTGTCCTTCGAGGATGTCTCTGTTGCTGTTGTCAAGAACCAACGCGCATCGTCAACGCTGTATAGCAGCTGCGACCTTCGCGACGCCGATATATCGTTCAATATCGAGCGAAGACGCTGATGCGCAGTGTACTGTCGTGTGTGCGACCAAGACACGCAATGCGGCCTATGAAACGACTGCATACATTTAGAACATTGCAAGTTAATATCATACAGAAAAAGTTGCAATGATTTTATGCAGTATTTATAGCCAACTCTGTCTGTACAGTATTGACAGACTAAAAAAATAAACTGCTCGTGTTGTTAACGCGACTGTGCATGTATTGTAATGTTAATGCACTGCAGGCTGCGGCAGTCGAGAGCACTTGCGACTGACGACTGCGGTAACAACTACAACTAGTACAACGACGACGGCAACGACGACGATGATGTTGGTCGTGTTGTCGTTATCGGCGATGTCGTCTGTCGTCGTTGCGTCGCACAGCGTCGACGAGCGTTTGAACAGTGTCCGGTCGACGTCGACTGCGGGCGCGACGCTTCCCCTTTTCACGCCGCTTGGTGATGCCGCTTCTAACACGTCCACGACGACCCCGCCCGGCAGAGCTCAGCTACCGGCAGCGAGTCGACCCTCGCCCGCCACCAACACGACGACGCCCGCTCCCTCTTTCTCCAAGCCGAGCACCAGCTACGTCAGCAGATCGCGACCGGATACGCAAACAGATCGGTCGACAAACGCAGCCGAGGACAGTCAGCGACCGCCGGCCAATAAAACTGCTCGATCGCGTGGTGCTACAAATGGTGCCGATGATGATTATAAACGAAGAAGATTTCCACTTATTAGCGCCGCTCAGGTAAGCTTGACTGAGTCCGTCCGTCTGTCCGTCTGTCGCATACCGACCATTAATAAACCACTCAAAATTTATGACTAAGCAGATGGCCGCATAACATCATTAACATGTCGGCGCTGGGCCGACATATTTTTAGTTACTATTGTTGGTATATATTTTTGTTGTGACTACATGTGGTGTGCAGAGTTCGTCGGGTACGGGTGTGCGACGGTTGGGAATTGACAAGCGGTCTCCTGCAGGCCCGTCGGTGACTACGCGTCTCGTGTACGGCGCTATCGCTCTTGTACTTGCCTCGGTCATCACGCCGCTCGTCTGCCTTGCAGCCGGTTTCGTCCGCACCAGAATAGCCCGCTACCTGGAGAGACGCAGACGCTTCGACAAGTCTGGAGAGTATGAGAGAGTTGACAGCGTGTCTTCAGTCGTCGATAGCAGCAGTCTGTACGCCGGCAGCCAATCACAGCTCGATGTCTACATGGACGATCCAATCAGCATCGAGGACGTTACCATCATCTAGCTCATTACTGCTCATAGAGACGACGTTGCTATGGTAACCAATGATGTTACCATCACCTAAATCACCTGCCCTACAAGACGTTACTGTGGTAACCATTGACGCCGTGGTGTCACGGTGTCATCCGAATGGCGTGGTATGGTGGCTACGTAGATAGAAAAGTTGACAAAACATTCTGCAAATAATTTACGTATTTGCACTCATAGGCCTATTGCAACTAACACAGTTCAAGTGCCGTTTTTTCGTCACAGTTTTTACGTGCGAAAGCAGCTACTGCTTTCAGCGCGTCTTAGCCATCGCAATTCTGTCTGTCTGTCCGTCCGTCTGTCCGTCTGTCCGTCACACGGGTGGATCAGGCAAAAACGGTCCAAGCTAGGATCACCAAATCCTCACCATCGGCTGCCTGGAAGACTCTAGTTTCAGGAACCGTAAAGCATTTCCATAAATTCGAAGGGGGTCACCCCGAACGAGGGTGCTAAATGAGAGGGGGTGGTCAAAATTTGTGATTTTCGGCCAATAACTCGCTGTATCTCAGTAACGGTGCGAGATAAGGCCTAGGTTACTATTAATCGCTAATAGGAAATCGTATACTGGCTTTCGATTGGCGCCAAATTCAATGACCCTGGATGACCTTGAAC
>Ga0209367_1008013_pt1 | contig 14498 bp, 6 predicted proteins | sample WorMetLIZISLAND2_FD_187412 | JGI IMG/M metagenome (GOLD analysis project Ga0209367, IMG submission 187412) | Marine gutless worms symbiont microbial communities from Max Planck institute for Marine Microbiology, Germany - Olavius geniculatus... ... | reverse complement strand
AGGGTAATACCGTTTTTGCATAGTTCAATTGCCAGCAGCAATAACAAAGAATATTTAACTGCTGTATTCAAATACTGACCTTAGTCGTGTAAAGAATTTCTTTCGGAACATTTTGCTGAAAACCACATGACTCTATGACGTAAGGTTTTTTTTATAATTATGGTGTCATTAACTTTGTGCAGTTTTTTGGACCACCCTGTATTGATTTCTCAACATACAATATATACAACAAACATTATATACAGTTATATTAAATTGCCACTGTCACTTTAATGTCACTGAAAAGTAATTTAAAAGAAAAAAGCGATATTATGTACAGCTGAAGTGTAAAAGTTTATAGAAAAGTGTGCCACTGTCACTCGAAGCGGACGGTGTTCGCGACCGCACGCAGAGCGTCCTCCACAGGCTTCTGTCCATCGCGACGTGCGGCACAGATGGTGTGCAGCTGGCGCTGCAAAGTCTGAGTTGACTTCTTGAGACGCTTGGCCGGCGGATGGCCACGTGCATTCTGCAGCAGTGTCGTACACGCCGCGGCAGCATCCTGCTGCAGGGACTCTATGGCACACCAGATCGACGGGGGTTGTGCCCGACTAACGCCGCGAACCCCCGATTCCTCGCCTTGCACTGGATATTCGTCCTGTCGTAGCCGTCCAGCGTGGGGACATGGACGTTCCACGTGGACACCGGGAACAGCGGCGGCAGCAGACGCAACGTGATGCGTGGAACAGAGGCGCCGTCGTCGTCGTCGTCAGCTGCTGCAGCCGGTCTCTGCACGCGACGCGCTCCCAAAAGTGGCCAAAAACTTTATTCCATGAAGTCAACCGTCCATAACGTCGCCAAATTACGTCCAGTAGCCCAAAAACTAGCCACCCGACAAAACATTAAACTTTTCGCCAACGTTCAAACTAGCTTAATTTGACGAAAAAACCGCCCAACAAGCAACACTGTAGTTGACGCTCGTTGAGGACTCGTTCGTTTGTTATCACCAGTCGTACACTTGACCATACGTGCAGCTGTGTGTCGGTGGTTGGGCAGCGCTGTCGCTGGTGCTGCGAAATCACGGCGAATTGTTCTCCGTCTAGTCCATGTTATACGACATTTCAGTTCGCCTACTCTCTGCGGACAGCTGCAGTGGAGTCGTAGCAGAAAGGGGGACATTTGCCCCCTTTCCCTAAATTGTTGGTTGAGGAAAAATAGTAAGAAAACATTTTATTGAGAAAACTTTCGTCCAAAGTGCAAAATTTTGGGCTACAAACTTCTATTTCGGGAGAGCTTAGGGACAAAAATTAAAACTATTAGCACATTCAATATCCATTGTCAGAAATTTTTAGCTGTCTGTTCGGATGTTGTCGAAAATTTGCAGCGTTTGTCGGAAAATCGCAACTTATCGCATTTTTTAACCTGCAACGCGGCTGGAAAGCTGTTCTGCCGTAATTCAGCAGCCGGTTTGGGTAATTCTCAATTTTTGCTTTCATCAGCTGATCGATCAGCCGCGCTGCAGCAGCTAACGAATCGAAGATATACTGTACGAGTTACGTTGTACGACGCAATTTTCCCGGATGACACACGGACGGCGATGCCATCCCTTCCCACGTCGGCCAGACTCTCCCGGGTTTACAGCGCGCGCCATTAAAGCGTGCCACTTTTATCGATGCGTCAACTTCGGCAACTGTAGGCGTACGGTCTGGTTGATCTAAATAATTCGTTTACTGCTGCACTCGCAGATAAACTGCAGAAAGGGTTGTAATAAAATCTGCCACCTAGCCGTAGATCTGCTGCTGCACTACGTTGGGAATTTCGAATGTTCGTTTGTATAAGTATATACAACTTAAAAAATCAACCATTCAATTCGGAAGTGCTGCAAAGTCGTCGGCGGCCGACATTTGCGTTAAGCCATTGTCTGGAGTATATTATTTTCTTCCAAACTCTCCGTTTTTACTCCAGGTTATGGTTTAACGGGCACATAATAGACTGAAAAGTGTATATTGCTTCAGCAACTTATGTAGCCTACATTTAGTTTAAGTAGTAACTTTCAAAAACTGCCTTATAAAGGTAGCCACCTCACCCGCCAGAACATAAAATCTCCTGCCAGCGCTATGCCAAAACTAGCTCAATTTGGCGAAAAAAAGTTTTTATAGTCTACGCGTTTTATGTAAGTACATAAGTCGGTCAATCAGTAGATTTTTATTTTATTTATTTTTTAATCAATTTAATTTAAACGGCCGCAGCCACTAACATGCTACAATAAAATAACAGTATACATCAATGAATGTGACTGATAACACAATACAACAATAGGTCTACTAGAAAAAATAAACTTTGCAATAACTAGCCAAGAATGTAAAAGTAATAGATGGCCACAATAATAATAATTATGGCGCACAATGTTAACGGAAATCCCATTAGATCTAAATTTGCGTTTTTGTGCGTTTTATGCGTTTTTATTTGTTCTTTTTAATTCTTATTAGGCCTACTAAGGTTCTGCGTACGACGTTATGCAGAAATGCATTCCTGCAAATTGTAACTATTTAGCAATAAAGCTCTTCGGTATAGCCGCGGAGGGTGATTTGTCTTAGAAGAGACTTAACAAAGCGGGCTTTTGTGCAAGAGTAATTTCTTCTGTTTTCTGAGAAATGCGTTTACTGTAAGAAAGCGAGATGGCTAAGTGTGCTTACCGTATAGTGCGGCCGTTGGTTGCTCTTTGCAACTCGCTGCCGAGAACATTTACGCAGACCACTCCAATCACTTAAGTTACATCCTAATGTGTTCAGCAGGGCGTCGTAACATTTCTGTTGTACTTGGCCGCTGAGTGCTCCAGTAAAAAGCTTCAAGCGCTGACCGTTATGTTTCGTCGCAGGAAAAAGCAGATGACAGCAACATATCCGACAGGGCCAGATTTAAACCAGTTGCTGCCTTATTCGGGAAAAATGTAAGAACCCTCACGATTTTCTGTTCAGAACAAAGATAAGTAAGAGGAAGTCGTAAGCTTCAGTTTCGCAATCGGCGTACAGAACCCCAACTCCGGAACCACCAAACTTAAAATGTCGTGCTGTACCAACTGCCACCAACTAAACTTAAAAATGTTGCAGAACGCCATGCAGATGTAGCATTGCTGTGCGACATTTGCTGGCATGAGGGGCTGTTTTGTGGGGTCCTGTTTGGCCCGAACATGATAAACATGCCTAAATACGACACTGACCTCCGAGGAACAGTTCTGGAGGGGGTTATAGCAAAGTTTATTGCATTAAAGGCGCGTGCAAAACGACATAATAGGACTGAACTAAACTGACATGGTTTATTTTTGACGAACTGACCAATAGGCAAGTAGTAATGCATTACTGTAAACACCGTCTAACGGCGTCGTTGGCTTACGTGACTATGCTCTCGTACGCGTCAACCAACAACCACCCTGCTTAGGCAACCACCCTCACCCTGCTTGCCCATTAGTCAAAAACTAAACCATGTCAGCTCAGTTTATTTACGTCGCTGTGTACGCGACTTAACATTGTCATTACGTACCGGTATCTCTAGACTCCGAATTAGACATGGTTAGACTTGGCGTGTATGTATTGACCACGTCTTTAGTATTGACATGTTGCAGCGGTGTATCTATGCAAGCGGACGATGCAGAACAAGCAGCGTCTGGAACTGGCCGACTATGAAGCGGAAAATCTCGCCAGACTTCAGAAGACGTTCGCACGCAAGTGGGAGTTCGTCTTCATGCAAGCCGAAGCACAGGCCAAGTTAGTACGGTCTATCTGCCCGTCGTCCGTCTGGTCATCTGCTGTATTGTTTAGCATAGAAAAACGTTAAGTATGGTGACATTATTCAACAGCACATTGACAATTAGACGATGTGATGGTGAGTGATATCACCTTTTTATAATTTTTGCTGTTTTCGATGTGTCACTCATTGCATGTCGCCGTTAACAAGTGTATAAACTGATGTTTTGTACATTTACTGCACTTACCCACGAAGGAATGGCCAGACTGAGTGCACCTGGGTGGTCACTAATATACGGCGATTTATGTAAAAAAAATCTGTTCGGTTTATATACAGTGTAAGGGTGACATCGTGGTTGTAGATATAAAACAGTACAGATCACAATTTAGTAATTCAAACTTTACCATTACACAGTCAGCAAAGTTTTTCTGACATTGTGTAATGGTGGTATTTCAATTATTAAATTGTGATTTGTGCTGTTTTATGTTTACAACCACGATGTCACCCTTACACTGTATATAAACTGAACAGTTTTTTTTACATAAATATGTGCAGTTTTATTGCCGTTGGAAGTAATCTGGAGCTGAATAAAATTTGGCAGTGGAATAGTCACTACAACTACTACCACAACTACTGCTACTCCTATTTCTACTTCGACTATAAGGAACCCTTTCTTTACTATTACCAAACTCTACCCCTACCATAACTTACCTTACCCCTGTTGCTACCATAACCCTATGCCTACACTACCACTATTCTACCCCTATCTCTACTATTACTGTGACGGAAGTAGTAGTCTAGTGGGCGTCCTGCTTTAGTACTTTGGTCCCGCCATATGTCTTTGACACGCCATGTGTCCACAAAATAGACCCGTTGATCTCACATATGTCTTTTTGTCGCGTACTGTTTTTGACGTGAGACGAGCAGACGGGAGGAGCCGCAGTACTTTACATGGGAATAACCCCTTTTTGCATAGCAATTAATTTCCATTGACGACTGTGGTCTACGGCGGCAACGAAAAAAACGGAGAATGATACGAGAATAGGAATAAATCACATAATTGAAAACGGTGCGCATTAAATTGAAATTGACTGCATACGAGAAAATGTGAATGCAAACAGCCATTTGAGGTCATCTGGTCTACATGGACGTTGCATGCGCAGCGCATGTCTGTCTAAGTATGTTCTGTTCTGTTCAGAGTGGATAAGAAGAGAGACAAGCTGGATCGACAGATCCTCGACAGTCAGGAGCGCGCCTTCTGGGACGTCCATCGCCCCGCTGTAAGTAGCCTACTAGCCTGGCCTTAAGTAGCTGCTTTTTCGCCGTCTGTCCGTCACCACGGCATTACGGACGCAGGTCCGTCCGCCGGACGCCACCGATGGACGCCACCGAATGACCGATTGCAAGCGTCCACTTGGCCGACATCGAAAATTTATCCTGCGCGAAACTGCGGCGTCGTGGACTGAAAAAGTAGACTGGTCATGTAGTGGCAATTGTGTGACAGACACTACAAATTTACGGCAGAGGAGATTACAGATGCTTAAAATTGCAATTTTGTTTTTAAATTTCCACAAGACAAGGTATTTTTAGCTCCGTATTTTGCATTTTTGGACGACAATATATTTTCTGACAAAAATAAATTTTTTTGATTTTTTTCTGACACAATTGCCCCCTTCCCCTGCTTTTAGCTACGACGCCACTGGCGCAGCATGGCAGTCGCGTTTTTTTTGGGGGGGGGGAGGGAAGACTAACAAAATTCATTTAAGCAAAATTTTACATCCCCCAAAGTAATTTCTTACCAAAATGGACAAAAATTTTTCTTTTGTTTTTCTCTTACGACAAAAGCCTCAAAAAACGTAATCACTTGGACGTAATATAATTCCTTAGGCATGATCACTAGACATAGTTTACCAGGAGCAAACATTATCTCCGAACACATTTTCCTTTTTCAGCAAAAAAACCCACCATGGAAGATCATTTTTGTCACTGTTCATGATACAGGCCCTCAGTTTGGTGTACACAAATATTATGTCTTGCATAATAGCAAATTGACATATTTCTCAGGGCATTCTGTTTAGGGAGCTTTCGTCCGGGGGATCATTATGTCGGGTGGACGTTTTCGTTTGTTTGGCTTTGTTCGCGGTGCACTAGGCGATACGGAGGGGGACAGTCTTGCATCTGTATCTCTTATGCTGTGGTTACACGCACCGATTTTCTCGTTTGAGATTCTGATGGGCATCTTTTGGCTAAGATGCAAAAAAACCTTGTTCGAGGAAATCGGAAACAAATGAGCACGCACATTTCGTCCGATTGCCTGGGTCGAGGTTTTTATACCTCAGAAGGCTCGGCGACGTTGGAGAGACAATCGAAATAAATCGCTGCGTGTAGCCACGACATTAGTTGTCATCACAACGTACTGTACGCTTGCAGTGCCCCGGTGTCTAGATTACCATCGTCATCATTATCATAGAAGGGTTTGGTGTAGCCTAAAATAAAGCATTATTTCAACACCACGTCAGTAATGTGCCAGTGCGCCAGATTAAGTAGGTCTCGAGAAAGTCTTGAGACACTGTCTATAGACCGACAGTGATGGTGCAGATGTGATGTCAGATGGAAACTGTGTAGTTAGCACAGAAGTCGAAAAAACACGTTTGCCGTCTGTGCTAAGATGTAATTTGAATGACGCTCGATCGATTCTTGAACGAGGATTAGTGTCGCCAGTAGCGACGTGACAGAGGGAAAGCAGAGGGACAATCGCCACTCCCCTACATTTTAGCCTGTTAAAAATATTTTTGTTGGAAATTTTTTTTCAGTAATTGTTTCGAAGTTCACAATTTAAGGTCGGAAATCTTTATTTTGGTGGAGTTTGAAGCTTTGACAACGTGCATGCTAGCTTCTCTGTCGCGGAAATTTGCAGATGTCTGTGGGAAAATTGAAACTACCTGCTCCAGTGCTTTTCCCAAGTTTTTTTAACCAACGACGCCGCTGTACGTCGCCACGTGTAAATGGGATCAAATTATCTTGCTAAGGGTGGGAAGGGAGTGGGCCTGGGATACATACTGGGCGACTGGCAAAGTCCGAGACAGCAGCTTCGTTTGTTCGGAGCTAACCAGCTGCCGTAATTAATGTTCCAGTCACATCCCATCCATGCACTGCGACCAGTCGTCGACTCGTTATCCGAGTCGTACGGTTGGTCGTCGCATTGTCTTAAGTCTTAAGTCTTGTCTTAGTCGCGGACGTGACACGACTGCGACACAAGTTCTCGACGTAAGAAACGAACGACGCTGCAGGCTGATTATTGTACGGGAGCCCTTGCGCAACGCAAGGCACGTATAAGAACAACGAGGTATTGTGTTTTGCTGCTTATGTTTTCTTTTCAGCGCGTGATCTTCGACCTTCCTTTGCGACGTGATCGAAAATGAGCGTAATTTTTAAAACCGTGTCCCAAAATCTCGGACCTTTGCCTAAAATCTGGGGGGCTGGCAGAAACGTCCAAAAGTCGGCGCAGTCTCGGACAACTTTGGACTTTGATCGCGAATATCTCTGTAACGCAACAATATATTGACAATCTGGAAATTGCATTGCAAGCACTGATATCGCCAGCGTAGAATGGCGTATTAAATTGGCGAATTTTGGTCTAGAGACGACAAAAATAGGATTGAGTGAATCGCATGGCGGCTACTGAGCTCATATTTGACGGTGCGGCGCATTTTTTTTGTTACGCACAAGTGATAAATGCAGAACCTTGTTTCCTACGCCAATCAATTTTTCGCCATTGCACATCGTGATCTGTAAATAATGTATAAGCTTAGTCGCGAACGTTATAATAGGAAGAGCAGAGCGAGGATTTGAAAAATAGCTGGTCGGTCGTTTTCACAGTAAATCTAATTATCGCATTGTGCATCAAAACATAGCGCATCCAGAGGTTTAAGAAGATTGAGTGTATAATCTGCATTTTTGCCAAATAATTATGCTAAATGATGTGGGATACTGAAACACTAAGTTCTTTTGAGGTTGCTTGCGGGAAGTTGTCGAAATGGTTATACTGAGGCATTTTTGCTATGCTTATTTAATTTATTTTTAGATTATTTATTGCAGTCATATAGACACTCAATATTGGTTACATTAACTGACAAACCACACGAATTAAACGACGTTGCATAACTTTAGAAATTTTGAAACGAGATTGCTGAACAACCACGTAAGCATTTTTGCTGACGCTAAGAAAATGTTTTTTTTTCGCGTGCAGGCCAATAAATTGACACGATAATGTTGAGACTCACTTTTTGAGCCACCGTGTATATGTGTAGGCCTATAGCCTAGCTGTCAGATACTGGTTCAGAGTTTTATAAAATAATGTGACGGTCCTCGCCATTAGCTGTAAATATATACGTACTGTTTCGCTTATACACGCTGTACCTGTCTTGCCGCAAATGTCACGAACGCAGTGTGGTCGCCAATAACAACTTGACAGGCAGCCGGCGTCCTGCCAATCAAACGATGCTGAATGCAGCTGCTATACGATAGAAGGTTAAAAACTGTGACTCGTCATGTGACTAATCTGACAGCTACGGAGCATCACCTACCATGTGAAATCACACGGCACTTCCTGCCACCAGACAAAGGCCAGCCAGACAAGTCGGTTTTGATTTTTTTACCCCGAAGGGGTAGAACGCCGAGTTGACCTAGGTGGTTGGTTATAATACACCAAGATGGTTTACTGCCCGCAGACCAAGACTAGCCATCCAAGACTAGCCGCAAGTCTTTTGTTTTCACAGCCTGGCGGCGAATAGCAACGACGACAGATATTGATGTGATATTGGTGCTCAAAATTCCAACTTTGCTTTTATTTTTCTCCAAATGGGAAATGTTCAGCCGCAAACTGTATTTTTGAATGAAAGTCTGCTTTTAAGAAAAACATTTTTCAACACGTTAAATTCTAGAAAGGACACTTGCGCCCTGCACCCTGTCGAGACGCCACTGAATATATGAAAACGCTGACAAGCCCCAGAGAAGAGTCCGTCTATTTTTGTTCAGCCGACTACTTTCTGAAGTCTATGGCTACCTCCATCTATACAACCTTATTCCCTGGTCAGACTTCTTGACACTCTTACGTCATTTCCCGGGTGCGAAGTCATTACTTTCATTCTCGCCATTCTACCGTTTAATACTTCTTCACTTTAGGCTGTTCCATCACATAATTTTTTCACCCGACGACTACTAGCGGCAGCAGCCCATCTCCACGACTTTGAGCCATTTAACGAATTTATTGCTCTAACTGGCTTTATTTTCAGTTTAATTTTCACTGTGGGTAGTATTTTTCACAGTTGTGAATACAAAAATTGATAACTAATTTTCATTTGTTTCTAGGTCTATTTGGGGAAATTCTGCTGTATCACCGTCCCCAATTCTCCTGATATTATATCTAACTGGTTTTATTTTTAGTTTTATTTCAACTGTCGGCAACAGCCTGAGCTGGCTGTCCGTTTTCGAGCATTATCTTGTGGTATCGTGTCATAATAAACAAAATAAAAAAAAACTATAAATATAGGTTCACCATAAACGTAAAGTGTGCCTTTGATTAGTTTTCGTTTAAGTGTGGATATTCTTTTGCATGAAGTGCAATATAATTTTTATTCGCCAAAGAATGACGGCAGTAACAACTACACAAACGGCATAACCTCACATACCATCACACATGCATACTACAGACGAAAACGCTGAAAATGCGAGAAAGAAAAATGCAAAACTAAAATTTGCGGCACAAAAAGACGCATAAAGTGTGTGATCCGGAATGCATTATTAGTCCTGCAGTTTTCGCCCTTAAATTCTGATGGTGCAAATTCTAATTGTGGATGTTTTAATTTCAATTACCTCTATCCTACATCTTCCTTTCTCGGATTTTGAGTCGTCTCAACTACACAGCTGAAAGAAATGAATTGAGCAAAAACACTGTTGATGATTTTTAGTGATAACAGAAGTGGATGCATTGTGACTGGGGCGTCTGTTTGTTTTGCAGCCCGGTTGCGTCAATACGACGGAAGCTGATATTAAGAAGACGTGTCGCAGCACTAAACAGACTGCAGCATCCAACAAGGTATACGATTAATAAATGTGCAAAACATCAGTTTAAACACTTGTTAACGGCAACATTTAAGAACTTACACATCGAAAGCAGCAAAAATTACAAAAGGTGATATTGCCCGATCGCATTGACAGTGTGTCAGTGTGCTGCTGAATAATATCACCATACTGCAGAACCAAAAATTACGACTCTATTTTATACACAGGCGGAGTTAGGATCGTTTAAACAATTGTTTAATTTTTTTCATAGGCGCCATTGTAATTTTTTTAAAATTTTAAAATAATATGTTAAATATTAATTTCAATTTTTTAACCCTTAAGACGCACATCCTTGCATAAGACCGCGTCGTTTGAGCCATCGCGCGCAAAATCGGGAGAAGGATCTGACCTGTAGGTGAGTTTCTGAAAAAGGTATATACACTGTGGTCCATAAAAACGTGTTACTTTTATTTTTAGAATAGCTTCGTGAAACATTGGCCGATGTTAATAATTTTTGGCACGCGACACCAGGAAAGAACTTGACGCAAATGACTATAGTTTTGACCATTTCACTTTAATACTGTCGCTACACTATTTTGTGAAATGCAGAAGTCGTAGTTTGGCCATTTAAAACAATGAATTCATACTGCATATAACGCACGCGTCGGGTCAGAAATGATTAACTGAAAAGCGACAAAAACGATTGGCAACTATTGTATCTCAAAAAGTCACAGGTGTTACTCCGCATTCTTTGTGTTACAGCATGTGCTCAAAATGTCCTCCTGTAGCGCGAATGCAAGCGGCAAACGTTGACACCACTCGCAAACAGCAGGCTCAACAATGTGCATTTCACAAGGTAGTGTATGGACAGTATTAAAGTGAGGTAACCACAAGTATAGTCATTTGCGTTGAGTTTCTTCCTGATGTTGCACGCCAAAAAATTAAAATCGGCCAATTATGTACGGAGCTATTCAAAAAAAGTGGCACGTTTTTGTGGACCACGGTGTATATAACTATAAAAAATTCTGCGTACATTTCACCCATTCGCGGAGAAGCCCCCTCTGGTGGATTTGCATGAAATTTTGTTTGACGGTTTCCCCCGCCGACATAATCAACCGTGCCAAATTTTGTCTTGATCGGGTCAGGGTTTTTAAGTCTGTGGGGTCGAATTTTGGCTTTTCCATAAGAAAGAGAAATCGCCGTTAACACGGTTTGAACTACCGTTCAGCTTGTGATACACCTCATTGTCTGTAAGCGTAAACGTGTGAGAGGCTATAATTTGCTCCCAATAGTTTTACAGTGTGTACTCATTTGATGACTCCAAAAGATGCTGTTCGTTTGGCGATAGTCACGTCGCTGGCGCAGGAAACGTTTAAGAACAGTTTTAGATATTTGGAGCTAACCCTTGATACTGCCCTGAAAGCCCATTATACCTCGAATTACAAAAAACTAGAAATTTGGGGCAAAGCCCAACGTGAGTCCGCCCGGCGCCCTAAGTCCGATTGGGGGAGGAAAATTAGGGGGTGGTGAAATTTTTCCGGCACCAAAGTCACGTAACCCGAACTCAAATGCATTAGCATACGCCGAACGCGCATTGTCGACTTAGGGTAGGTCAACAGGAGCGCTTATAACTTTGTTTGTGGTGGACCGAAGTTTACAAATTTTTTGTCAACGCCGGAGAGATCGTTCTCGTTAACATCGTTTACACTTTGTCGCTATCTTCATCCTTTACAGAGATATTTGCGCTCAAACTCTAAAGTTGTCGTAAATCGAACCGATTTTTAAACGTTTTTTGCCCTCCCAAATTTTAAGGGGGGGCGGTGCTCCCAAAACAGACTTGCCGTGGATATGAAATTTCCCATCCACATCCATATCCATATCCACAGATTTTTCGTGGATATATCCATATCCACAGACGCCTCTCGTGCATACTCACACCTGTATAACCCACAAATTTTCACTAAATACAACAGGGCAAGAACGTCATTTTCCCCCAAAACAAGACGCAAGCATTTTCCTTCTAAAATTGTAAAACAAAATAAATAAAAATAACAAGTAAACACAAATTTGCATTAAAATATAACATAATTAAGTATTTTCTAACTGTCTTGAAAATCTGCACAATTTTATTGCTTTTGTTTTTGGCCGACCGTTAGGTACGATATGTCGACTGCCTGTCCATAAAGCATGTATTGGGAAGGTCGGGAATGTTACCGTGAGACAGTGCCACGGCAACTTACTATAGCCTGTCAAAAGTAACCATGAAGCGGTTTGGCCGCAATTTTGAATGCAATGTTGCTGCCTGCAGCCATCACACACGTGCGCCGAATTACCGTATTGTATCCTGGCGTTGACTGTACATTCAATATAGCAGCGTCACCATTGCGTTTATGGGACTGCAGTCACTCTGGGAAACCGTTTTCTTTCCACGACCTAAAATCGGACGTTGGCTTTCGGGTATGGTACGGTCGGCCCACCTCAGTAACAGCTAGGATTCTTGTTTTACAAAACGCAGGTTGCGTTCATGTACGTCTACAAATATATGGTGAAGTAGAAGCTTTGAAGCACACTTCTTTTGTACTTCCTACTAGCATTCAAAATGTTAGTCAGAAAAAAACTTGTAATTTTCTTACCAACTGATAACAAAAATAAAAATAAACTCACAAACGGACTGATATTTTGCTGAACCAACAGCACTAAAACACTAAAAATTATGACTTGATACTGCTATAGTGCTAATAAATTAATTTAGGCTAACTAAATAATGACGTGCTGATGTCATTAGTAATTATTCATTTGACTCAACAGCGTAAATAGACGAGGAAATGAAGAGTAAGAACAACAAACAAGGAAATATTGTAGTTTATTGTAGTTCAATTTAATTCGAAGGTGCGACAGCATAATATCCATGAATACATCCACAGGATGGCTAAAGTCTAATATCCACACATGGATATATCCATGGATATATCTATGGATATTCATATCCACGGCAAGCCTGCCCCAAAAGTTGTACTTGCGTTATCACCCCAACCTAGAGGTACGTCAAGTGCCAAAGTTTCGTCTGGCTACACCCCTTAACTCCGAAGTTATAAGCGCTCCTTTATTACATTTTAAGCCAATTTTGGACCCCCTTTAAAAATTGTAAGGGAAACCCAGGCCCCCGGTGGGGAAAGCGCTAGCAAGACTTGGTCATTCTATGGCACGTGTAAAAATTTGGGGGCGCAGCACCCCCTAGGGGCTGAAATATGGTCTTCCGAATAAGTCGATTTGGGTGGGTATGATTCCACATCGAGACCTCCGTAATTAGTGGACCAAAGTTCACCGGACTTGTTTCGCCGAACGCGGGAGGAATCGCGGTAGATAAAATATTTAACCGATTTTGAATATCTTCGTCCGTTTCGAAGACATTCGCCTCCGAACTTCAAAGTCGTTCGAAATCTGGCCAAATTTTGCATGTTTTGGCCCCTAAAATTTTTTGCGGGTCTGCCCCCCAAATTTTGGATCGGCATTATAAAGTTCGGCCTAGTACTGACCAGCATGCAAAATTTCGCGCCGATCGGCCGACGCATCTCGGAGATCTCGCGTTGAATTAAAAAAAAAACATCTGCAGTAAAACTTAAGTCTGCTCCGCAAGCTATCGCTTCCGGGTGGACTAATAACGAAGCGCATTTGAGATTAGTCTAGTTTGGGTAGTTTTGAGTGCTTTTTATATAAACTGCGGCTGAATAGCGGCGTCCGTTTGACAGTCTGGAGGCCAGGAGAACCGATAGATCTCTGTCAGCTGCGCGATGTGGATGTCTCGGACCATTTTTCACCGTCAGTCGAGATTTGCAATGGGTACAGATGAAACGAGTTCAGTCCAAAGGCAGTCTTATGGGACCCCGGCAGCAACAGTACTGCTCAGTCTCGTAGAGAAGTAGAGAGAAATGCTGTTGTGCGGCCCTTCTAACAAAACGATTCTAGGTCTTGTTTGTCCACCTGTTCTTGTTCTTGTTCGGCGCTGAGCTGACATATTTTCTAGCAAAATACAAAATTGCCGTCAACAAAAACTGCCTTTCGTCGTTCATCACCATTCGACTCGACACTCGTTAACAGCGTGCCACGAGTTGGATTACTTCTTCGCTGATTTGCAGTTAATTGAAACTTAATGATCTTAATCTATTGTCCGTGATGGAGAGAACAGAGGCGACAGTGTTGGATTCGGGAACCTGGACATCTGGACAGTTGTTCAAGGGGCCTCTACAACCAACCAGTGGGCCTTTTTACGATAAATATTCAAGTTAGATATAAAATATTCTTATCAGGCTGCAGTTTTAACACCAGACACAATTTTTTTCTTATCATATGACTCGAAACACTCATTTGCAATGCCCACATAGCACAGGTTATGACACTTATTGCAAATTTAAATGGTTTTGTTTAGCCTAAGGTGGCGTTTCCAATATTTTAGGCAGTGCCATGGCCCCTCAAATGTCTTTATGCGACTCTTGGTGCTTGGATAGTTCTACACGGTGTTTCATTAAAAAAGACCCTTTTGTCTTTTTTTATAATTCACTTAAATGATGATCAATTTACATGAAGTTTTTACCAGTTGTAGCTGAAGAAATACTAATTCAAAATATTTTAACAAAATATGGCAGTTAATTAAATATTCTTTGCTAGGTGTGACGTAACGCTGACGTCATAATATGTCACAGGTAGGGCTGCCG
>Ga0209367_1008012_pt1 | contig 14499 bp, 8 predicted proteins | sample WorMetLIZISLAND2_FD_187412 | JGI IMG/M metagenome (GOLD analysis project Ga0209367, IMG submission 187412) | Marine gutless worms symbiont microbial communities from Max Planck institute for Marine Microbiology, Germany - Olavius geniculatus... ... | reverse complement strand
GTTTTAAAGCATATCATTATAATAAAGTGTGCCAAAAATTATAAAAACAAGTTTAAATTTCTTGAAGTTATTCAGAAAAAAGTGTAGACTCTTTTTTTCCGAACACGGTGTTAATATACAAGTTAATATACAAATACCAAATTCTCTATCTGGATCGCATACCGGTAACGACAGTACTGTGGCGCCACTTTGTGAATGATACAGACTTGTGCCACAGCCCCAAATCACCAAAAAATCCATAAAACCCCCTATTTTGGCGTTCAAGGTCATTCAAGGTCATTGAATTTGGCGCCAATCGAGAGCCAGTATACGACTTCCTATTAGTGATTAATAGTAACCTAGGCCCTATCTCACACTGTTACTGACATACAGCGACTTATTGTCCAAAAATTGCAAATTTTGCCTGCCCCCCTCTCACTTAGCGCTCTCGTTCGGGGTGACCCCATTCGAATTTATGGAAAAGCTTTACGGTTCCTGAAACTAGAGTTTTCCGGGCAGCCGATGTTGAAGATTTGAAAAGCGAAAAGCAAGACTAGGTTAAAAATTTTCATTTAAAAAAATTATTTCTAGGCCAACAATCTCTGAAGTTTTTTTACTGCAATTTTCTTTCATCAGTTTTCCTGTTTTCATATTGCAGATTATCATTTGGATGTTATCTTTCCGCAAAAATGCCATTTTCGATGACATCACGATGAAATTAGCCATACTTGGTGAAAAGTAAATTTTGAGGACAAGTTTTAAAGCATATCATTATAATAAAGTGTGCCAAAAATTATAAAAACAAGTTTAAATTTCTTGAAGTTATTCAGAAAAAAGTGTAGACTCTTTTTTTCCGAACACGGTGTAAAAGGGCAGTCAGAGAATGCAATTGCAAACCTCTGCCAATGATATGTAGATTTTCCTACTGAGTTTGCCCTTACCTGGCAATGGTGATAAATACCAGTCCAGTATTGACTGGCTTGAAAAGTAAACAATCATATCATCATACTGAAACACTTATTAAGACACCTTCACTAAAGGGTGCCGAAATATGTATACACGTAATAATGCAATAATGAAAAATAGAACAAGAAATTTGAGCTAATGCTCATGAGATGCGAGAAAGGCTATAGCAGTTCCAGTTCAGTATATTAGCTGATAATTGGGGTGTTCACGCTAAGTTAATATACAAATACCAAATTCTCTATCTGGATCGCACAATGATAGTTCCGTGCAGCCGACGGAGAAAATTTTGTAATGATGGTGATTCTAGCTTGCACCATTTTTGACTGATCCACCCATGTGACAGACAGACGGAATTGCGATGGCTAAGACGTGCTGAAAGCAGTGGCTACTTTCACCCGTAATAAAAATATAAAACAGTATAACAGACAAAAACACAACCTACAGTGAAAATGTCAAACACAGCACTAGTCTTAATTTAATCAGCTCTGCTGAATGATATGATCAGAAACGGGCAGTGAATGACTGACCTAGATGGAGCAGCAGCTGTGTATGATGAAGGTTTAGGATTATCAACTGAGATTGACTCCACAATCTGAATGTCCTGTCGGCCACCATTACTCCCGCCACCGCCACCACTGATGCCACTGTAGCCGGAAGCATTCCGACCACCGTATTTGTTTGCCTCTTGTCTCTGACGCTGCAGCTCTTTGGCCTTGCGCTTCATGTTTTCCTTCGCTTCCCTCTCTTGTGTCTGTCACGTTAACACACATGTATATTGTACAACTGAATACAAGGTGCACACTTTACATTATATCCTAGTCCAAGACATATCAGGAGACAGCACCTTGATAGCTGGGAGTGAGCCCCAAAATCAACCAAACATTCTGTTCACACCATTTATATATCCACTAACAGGTGTCATAAGATATTCCTTTCTTCTAACAGCTGTACATGTACCAGTGCTAAAATGTCTAATAATCCAGTCACCTCTAAGCATGTTACTTCACTCAAATGTTTTATAAACAAAGTATTTTTTCCAAATTAGTTCAAATCAGAACTGACAGTCTACATCTCCTTTCCAGCTTTGCCATGCTGACCAATAAAGTTCAGAAAAACCTTGAAAATATGAAAAAAAATCCAGCATAATCATGTGCCCTAAGTATGTGGGTTTTGGTCAGTTTTTTAATCACTTGCTACATTCGATTGTAAATGGAAGATTAAGATAGATTTTCCACAAAAATTTCCAACTTTGTAGGTCTCATGACTCATCATCCATCATGAGTCATGACCTTGCCTTTGGTTAGGGTCACATGGCATATTGTCATATGTTACTCAATAACCACAGCCTAAACACCAAATTTCATTCTGATCAGAAAAAAACTATTGTGAACTGACGGACCGGCAAACATTGAAGCCAGTCTTAGTATGTCAACATGGAAGAGTCATCCCAAAATGCCAATAATTCCTCAATTTTAGCATTCATAAGTGTATATGGCTTCTTACCATACCCAACTTACTTTAACATTGTACACAAATTGCACAAAAAAGCACGGAGTGCACACTGAACTAAACAAACTTATTCAAACTAAACATCAATCAGCAGTGAATGCTATTTGTAAGTTGAGTTACCTGAGTGCAACATTGCTGCAAATGTGAAAGCAAGATAGCGCACCATATGTTTAGCTGAACCAAGAAATGTGGCAGAGACTTCAACGACAAACCTGACGAATGGCTTGAAAGACTTTCTCTTCATGAGAATCCATTTCAGTGAATGTGCGAATCTGGGCCAGATTGACATTCTCCCGATATCCGAGTGCAATTATCTCATCAAATGCAAAAATTAATGGAAATGACTGAGATATGATTTCGGACTCTTCGACATTCTTGCAGTATTCAGGAATCTGTTATAAAGTAATCAGATGATACTTACACCTAGACACAAATCTTGGATTAAGACAAGAGACTTGAAAACTACAGAACCAGAAACTTGGCGACACACTGATGGTAAGACCAATTTAACAATCCAATGGACTTCTTAAGTTAAAATCTTCACCTAAAGTGCTGCTCTAACAGCAAAAAATATAGTATCAGAGCATACATAATACTTTCTTCAAACAGCCATTATACCAAGTGCTGCAAAAAAGTGCAAACTGCAATCATCCCTAATCATACAGCTGGGAGCATAAAAAGAGAAATATCACCATTCTGGTAATCTAAAGTCAGGTCATTATATGTTGTTGTATTTTGACAATCTGATACATGGCACATAAATGCAGTTAACATCATTACAAACTGAAATTACACATCAAAAGTAACTAAAAGTCAATAAGTTTTGACAATTCTGCAAATGACAAGATTGACCAAAAACAAGAAATTTGAGCTAAAGCTCACGAGACGCGCGAAAGCCTATAGCAGTTCCGGTTCAGTAGTTCAGTTGAGGTGTTCACACTAAGTTAATACACAAATACCAAATTCTCTATCTCGATCACATAACGATAGTTCCGTGCAGCCAATGGTGAAAATTTGGTAATCCTAGCTTGCACTGCTTTTGACTGATCCACCCGTGTGACGAACAGATGAACAGACAAACAGACGGACGGACAGAATTGCGATGGCTAAGACGCAATGAAAGCAGTAGCTGCTTTCGCTCGTAAAAATATAACAACTCAATAAATGCAATCAATCAGCGTTAGTTAGTGCTGGGCTTTGTAAACCAATTCCCAAGGTGGCAGCACCATCGAACAAAATGTCACAAATTACGATGTAAGATATGCAAACCACTTCACCAAATACTGCACATCAGAAATGTATTAAATAATAAATTACTGTGCTCACAATACAACGAAATCGTACAACGAAAATCTGTCGCTGTTTGAGTTTGATTTGCGGGAATTTGGGATAAAATACACCTTTATTACAATCATGCCGAAGTGCACATAATAATAGTACTGTGGTGCCACCTTGTGAATGATACAGACTTGTGCCGCAGCCCAAAATTACCAAAAAATCCATATAACCCCCTATTTTGGCGTTCAAGATCATTGAATTCGGTGCCAATCGAGAACCAGTATATGACTTCCTATCAGTGATTAATAGTAACCTAGGCCTTATCTCGCACCGTTACTGAGATACAGCGAGATATTAGCCAAAAATCGCAAATTTTGCCCACCTCCCTCTCATTTAGAGCCCTCGTTCGAGGTGACCCCCTTCGAATCTATGGAAAAGCTTTACGGTTCCTGAAACTAAAGTCTTCCAGGCAGCTGAGGTGAAGATTTGGTGATTGTAGCTTGCACCATTTTTGACTGATCCACCCGTGTGACAGACAGACGGATGGACGAACAGACGGACAGATGGACAAAATTGCGATGGCTAAGACACGCTGAGAGCAGTAGCTGCTTTCGCACATAATTACTGATTAGTAGAATTCATACACTTTCCTCAAAATCAAATACCACTAGCAAAAAAGCTTACCACTCGCGCAAACAGCCGTAATGTTTCTAAGTCTTCCAGAATGTTGCTAGCTTTGGTTGTTATCAGCAAAACGTACAGTTTTTCAAGAGGCTGATAAACATAACGAACACTTTCTGTCTCGACAAAAGTATGTTGCTTTCCCGATCCTCCCATCAGCTTCGGAAACGATGCCAGCAGACCCTCAATACGAGACCTCGTCATTTCAACGAACTGGCGTGAAACAAGTGCTGCAAAAATATACAATGTCTTTTAACATTCTTCTACACACATACGACACTAAAATCATCATCAAGTACTAGCATAAGCTGCTAAATCTTTTGTACATCAACAATTGAATATTTTAACCCAGAGGCTAAAAAGTTAATTATACTGAAAATCAATCACTAATTTACGACAAAGCGGCACAAATGTATACTCATAAAAAAATCAAGGGCAGGCAAGTTTCCAATGTCATCTTTACATTTACATACAGCTGTATCAAACTGTATCCTAGATAACTGTCCATAAAGCTAGAAATAGAGAGGTAAAATAAATCAATAACAACACAATTTTATAGTGCCACATCACATGTCGCGAATGAATCGAAGGTGAAGAAGCTATTATCAGTCTGCCCCGGACTGATACAAATTCTTATTTATCAGTCCAGGCCAAACTGATATTAGAATTTGTGCTCTAAAATTTACTCAGTCTTAGTTTAAATACAACAAAGTTCCCTACTCCATTAAAAGGCTGCAATTTTTCCCTTGCCAACAGTAAAATCTGTAGCACAGTAACAGTGAAGATATTACGACTTTAACAACTTGCGTGCAACATGTGGCGCCACGTTGTGAGTGGTTATCGGTTATGGCGGTGAGGCGAGCCGACAAAGACTACAATTTGTGTTTATATTATCATGCAGAGTGCAGCAATTGTGATTAGAGTTAGCAATAGGGTTAGGGTTTAGGGTTAGGGTTAAGGTTAGCGCTTTAGAAAGATTTATGATATAGATTACTGTGCAGTATGGGTGAGTTATTGCAGTCGCTGCAAGCAGTTGAAAAAACTTGCCAAGCCTGCTAGCCTGAAAAGCTAGCTGATTGGCCTGACTGCCAACTCGTGAGGCTGTGGCCGAGGTCAGGCAGTTGCCCCAGTGCCTCTGTGTCCGTGTCGACGAAAGGCCGCTCACCGTCGACACGAACATGGACGACCTTGCCCGGTATTTGAGACTACTATTCAGTGGTGGTACATACTGGCTAAGGCTGTTCAAGGCCGGACTGATAATAGATTCTGTATCAGTCCGGGCCCGACTGATAATAGCACCTATCAATCAGAGATGCATAATGGCTTAAGGTAAGCTGAGTGTTTGTGTCTACTACATGCAACACAGAATGTTCACCAGTCGGTATAAATGAATCAGTGGCGCCAGAAAAACCTTCACAACCAACAGCCAAAGTAACGATAATTACTGCAACTGATCACCACTCACCTTTGCCAGTCTTGTTACAAACGGCTGCAGCTAACAACACCTACAACACATCAGATTCATTTGCTCGCATTAGCTATAATTATCAGAAAAACCTTCAGTAACTATAAAATCTAAAAATTGCCAGAAATCCTTCTCTGAACAGACTACTGAACTAAGTAAAACAGAAAACGTAAACAGCAATATTGAAGACTTGAGAGCAGGGGTCACGCCTCCGCCCGGATTCTCATACGTCCGACATTCCGTTAAAACCACAAACTCTTAGAACAACTACAAACTAAAGTTACAGTTGTGAGCGACATATTACCATTTTGGCGAATACTTTACGCCCACAAAACTTCTTTTAATACAATTTCTTTCTGATCACTCCGTTTTGTCAACAAACTCACTTCCGGTATCATGGCCGCCAGCATGGAAGCCACGTCACTTGAAATAAAGTAAGTAAGTAACTTATAGTCGTCAGCTGTCGAACCCAATAACCCATGGTCGAATCAGCTTTGGTGGAACAAGGTGCACTAACTGCAGTCAACTCTTGAAACCCATCGTAATAAGTATCAAATGTTGCAATTCAAAAAATCACATAATTTACCAACGCAAGACAAGGATATGTACCATAGCAATTTGTATTTAAATAAGTTTAATAATTTACTTTTTCAGTTTAAATAACCACTGTAGTATATGTTTGAGTCGTGGATCTCGCAGACAACCTTCAATAAATTTGGAATAACTTTACATGCACACAAGCGATCTAGTGAAAACTGAAGGATCATTAATGACTAGAGATGACTTACTTGTAACTCCAACTGCAGGCTTTCAGATTCTTTTGTTAACTATTAGGCCTACCTATTGATCGAATTCTGTCCAACACGCTGTTCTTATACTAAAACATCTACACTGTCTCACAAAACATCCCAAACGTTTTCGATTGTAATTTGAAGAAGGATTATCGGATTATAATAATTTTTGATATAAACTGAGATAGCGAAATGACCGTTTAAATTCCCATCTCACCCAACGTCTGTTTCTGCACTACCTGAGGAAAGCAGAACCAACGAAATAACGAAATATTACTTTTTTACCCTAAGTGGTTTTATTACTTAATCTAAATAATGCACAGAAACACATTTTGTTCACATTTTTGACACTGTGGCTGACACTTCATCCAATTGTTTCGTTTTTCAACTGCTTGCAGTAAAACTGTTCAAAATATTGGCCCACTGTGCGAACACATGCTTTCTCCATTCATTGACAGCGTTATCAATAATGTTCTGCTTTAGACCAATCCAGAATTAACCAGTTGCTTTTTGAAATCCTAAACATTCCTGAACGTCATCTGTTAGACACATTGCTGCACAACAGTCAAACTTTGTAATCATCTAGCTGTTGGGGCCACGGATGATGACGGATCTAGACAGATGGAATTAATCAATGTTTTTTTCATTCATTTCAACACACATTTTGCATAGTCAGCTTTCTCCAGGTAGTGCAGAAGCAAACATTGGGTGAGGTGGAAAATTGAATGGTCAGGTGGAAAGTTTTGTCAGGAATATGCACACCCAAAATTATGAAAATCTGATAATTTTTGTTTAATTTAAAATGGAAAATGTCGGGAATGTTTTTTGAGACACAGTGTACATAGCATGTGTATTGATTTGGTCTGGATTTTGCACTGCAAAATCAGTCATTTTTTGAACTCAAGCACTTAACCCTTTTCTGCAGCCAGGATAGACAGAAGTAGGCCTACGGCCTACCCAGTGTACAGGGCAAGCTTAATACAGCTGTCATCCGATTTCTAAGCTGGAATTGGGCAGAAGAAACAGTAATACGAGGGGAAAAAGGCTGAAAGTAAACAACTGTAGAAGTGCAGTGGAAGGTACACTCTTGAATCATCCACGGTGAAATGTTGCATATTGTTAGCACCTTCCACTGGATGCCTTCCATAACACACAATATTGCAAGAGTCCTAACTCATAACGCAAAGGTAAATATGCCAACGAATTAAATCATTTCTCAGAAATCATTTCCTAAAAAATCAATGTTAAGTTTTCCATTAGTTGTGCAATATGTAATGCTAAATTTATTTAATTTCATACTTAAGTCATAATATATGAGTCATGACGTCACATTAGTCATTCAATGTGGATGAGTATGAGTGTATGAATGAGTCCATGGATCTCAAAGTTTCTTTCCCACTATACACAAAACCCTAAGAAACCTTTCTAAAAACACCTAGCTTTTTTCTAGCCCTACTAAATCCAAATTCCACACGCTTGTAATGAGGATTTAAACCAGATTTCTATTCCAAAACATGGTGATTCCCAATCACAAGCAAGGCAAAAAAATTAGTTTTAAAAAATCAAGGGTTTCTTAGATTTAAAAAAAAACCCTCAAGACATCAACAGTTCAATTTTTAGGTTTGCTGTTTGTTTTGAAATTCATTACATAGGCCCTAACATACATTATTTAATATCTTAATCAAGATTTTTGATTAATTCATCTTGCACTTATTTATAGCAAATGATGTGATTATGTGATGGACAGGGTGTATAAGATGTTTTTTAGATCATAATTTTATGCAAGGTGTTCATTGGACACTAAACCAATAAAATCTGAAAAACCTAAAAACCTAACAATCTTCTTTAAAAGACCGGTGTTTTCTAGCCCTGATCACAAACTGTTAGGCCCTAGCGAAAAAATGCATGTAATAAACACAATACTTAATGCTAGCAACTCCTTTAATACCCTTAATAAGTTAATGCAAATGTTTAATTCCAGCAGATGTACACACAATGTTATTAACAGTAACAGATACAGCAACTGTTTGTTATGAGATTAAACAGTCAGACAACAGGGTCGACCAACTGCCGAAGGTTGTCAACAATTTCAGAAAACTGCTGCTCCAAGCTTAAAATGTGACCTGCACAACATACAGAAAAGCACTAAAAACAGCAGGCAGAATTTTGGTAATTAGTTGACTATTTCTATAGCTAGGTAAATTGCATACTGAAGCTACCTGTCTTTACAGTTTGTGCCCAAGTGGCCACCTTTGGCCACGACGCAAACACTTGGTCTAAAGCGGGTATGCTGCTGCTTGATCCCTTTGTCAATAACAATGTCAATAACAATGCATTGAACGTAACCTTAACGTAAACAAACTCCATGTCATAATAACGTTACACTGCAGACACATGATAAAGTGAGCATGTCATAATGGGTGTAACCGTAAGTAATGTTAAGATAGTACAGTGTACGATATTTCATTGAAATCCATGAACTACAAACTAAATTAGGTGTGTTTGAAGCACGGGGCCACTAATTTTCAAACACGATGCAGAAAAGTGCTAAATGTCTCACCGGTATTTGCTTTTCTGTCGGCAAGTATTGTCACCACGAGCGGCAATTTGTTGAAGCAAACCAACTAAAATGCAGCACAAAAAACAGTCATAACATGTCCGTTATTAGTTGACAACTGTAAAGATATCCAAAAAAACAAAACAAGCTTATTTAACGAATGCAGCAAAACATGAAACAGCCGCAAACTCTAAAAGCCCATTTGTATGCACTATCACCAGAGCCAGCAAAAGGGCCCCCCCCGTACCCTTCGGCTGGGGGAGGCCTCACGTATGCTCAGGGGCCTCATGCTAGGTGTGAAAAAATTCTAGTTTTTAAAAAAATATATTCAAAATATCAAATGAATAAACATGTGGAAAGTTTATCCAAAGTGGACAAGTCTATTACTTTTCATTACTGTGCAGTAATCTGTGACGTATTGCGGCCTATATCATTTTATTGAAAAGACAACACAAATTGTATCTGATATTTTGCGTTTGAAATTTTTTTAAAGTGGGCAAATTTGCAACTTTCAGTGAAAGTCTAAAAGCCAAAAGTGTTTCAGCTTCAGGAGGGCTTTGCCCCCTGAACCCTGACCAAAGCTGGGGGCTTCGCCCTATTATATAGGGGCCTCACACTTGTATTGGGGGGGCCTCCGACGCTCTAACGCTGGCACTGACTATCACCTATACCTGACATCAAAATACAGCTGGAAAGCCGTTAAAAATGTAAAATCATGTTATGTATTATCACTATCAACACATTTTACCAATCAGAGGACAGTAAAAAACTAGCACATACCGATGACGGTAAGTTTGATAAACTACAAACTAAGTCAGTCAGCCAGTCACCCATCCTAGCTCAAATTGACACTGCACAGCTGCCTTAGCTCCACAGAGAAATTATCACTGTCTGTGACAGCAGTGACAGTATTGTTTTTAGCATCACTGCTAAGTTTTTGTTTGCCTAATTTCTTAAATTTCTTTCTTGACAAATGTTTTAGCTTTAGGAAATTTTGCACAAACATGTAATGCAACAACTGCAAGAATTTCACCGAATTTCAAGATCACAGGTCAAAGGTCAAGGTCACAGGACCGGATTTTCAGATACTTTACCACTGCGAGATAGAACCAATAAAACATGTTGCTACTAGCTATGCCGATAGCCATTAGCCAATGCTGGCATCATTGCTAAAATATTGCAGCATGCCACGACAGCTGTAGCCTAGCACAAGGCTTGACAGTCGAGTTATTATAATAATTATTTTTTAAACGAGTTAGTAAACAGCAGTTGCAGTGCACCATGTGTCATACAGGTTCAAATTGCAGGCGTGGAAGGTAACAGTTAGTCAATGGTGGTGGTGCTGGAAAACAGGTAAGTTTTGAAAGAGTTTTCGACAAAATATTACAATAAACCACAATAATTACATTGAAGCAAACGGACTATCACCAGATGAAAAAGACCTTTGCATATGCTCAACCAACAGAGCAAGTTACATATTACACACATCTAAATAAGTAAATAAGTAAGTAAGTACGTGCATTAATTATTTAAAGTGCACAATGTCAGCCAGTGGCCGAATCTGAGGCACTTGGCTGAGCCGCTAGGGGGAGCAGTAGGCCTGCTAGAAGCAGTAAGTTTTAAGGAAGCGACAGAAAGTGTCTGCAGAGGTAGAACTACGAATGCTAGAGGGTAGTGAGTTCCAGACTGTGGAGGCTGCAATGCTAAAACCGAGAGAGGCAAAGGTTGTGTGGACACGTGGAACCAACAGAAGATTGGTGTTGGCAGAATGCGGAGAGCGTGTGGGAGTGTGATAATTAAGCAAAGAACGTAGATAAGCAGGCTGAGAGAAGTTGTGAATATTGTACGTCAATGTGGCAAGTTTGAATTCAATACGTTGATCAATTGGGAGCCAGTGCAGATCATGGAGAATATCAGATGAGCGAGTACCACGAAGGAGAGCGTGACTGGCAACAACTCTGGCAAGTGTATTTTGGACGCGCTGAAGACGGTTGATATTTTTCTGAGTGGTGCCAAAAAGAAGAGAATTAGCATAGTCTAAGTGAGAGCAGACCAAGGAAGAAGCGACTGATTTGGCCATATCATCAGTGATGGCCGAACGAATATGGCGGAGTGACCGGATGTGATAATAAGCAGATTTGCAGACAGAGATGTGTTTATCCAAAGAAAGGTGACAGTCTAGAGTGATATTGAGAATCTTTGTGTTGTCAGACAATAAAACTGAGCAACCAGCAACATCAACAGAATGGACAGAAGCAAAGGTTCTGGAACGCTGAGGAGTACCTAATGAAAAAGACGTTCTAATATTTCGGATATAAAATCGAGGTTGAAATAACCTGGTGGTTACTGAACATTGCTGTCACAGTCTTGGTCTGGCCAAGCCCAATCTTAGATCCCTGCTCGATAGCCGTGCCAGAAGTAGCGAGGATGTTTGCCCGGATAGTGTAGTCTTGTACAGTATCGTCCCTCACTGCCACACAAACAGTGCTGATGTGATCACAAGACATACACAGCAAACACAATGCTGTTTAAAACTTTTAATCATGGCTGCAAAAAGCCCAAGTTTTATTTAAGAAGCCCAACTAAGTAGTTTTTTGGGTTGTGGTTTTTTGAGTTTTTTATTTCAGGTTTTAGGGTGTCTTTAGGTAAAACCATTTTTTATAAAAAGGCCCAACTTGACGGGTTTTGGAACTTGTACGCCGTATAGGTTTTCAGTTGGTTGATTCATTTGAGTTTTGTGCTCCCCACTGCATAAAATGTACCAGTATCTGCAAATTTGTAGGTTTAAATGTTTCTAAAACTTTGCCATAATAAAACATTTCATTACTAGTGGAACATTAAATTAAAATTTGATTAAGTTTTGGGTGAGCTTTTAGCAACTTTTTAGGTGTGATTTTGGCAGGTTTTTAGGTAGTTTTACCCAAGAAAACCACAATTTTTGGAGTATCTGCCCACGTGTCCCAACCCTGGTTTTAATGGCCACTTTCTAGTGTCACCTCACTTTACCAATGTTAAGTAGAAAAATAAGTATGTAATGATCAATTACACAACACATCTTCAGTAAGAACTTCAGCAAACATGACCTTTGCTTGGTAAGTGTACAGGATGCACATTTATCCTCACATTTACCTTCTTACTGGACCTTTACCCAAGTAAAAAAAAGGTAAAGGTAAAGATGTCAATTTGTATAGCGCATCTCGCGTACAACGCCTCTAATGCACTTTCCGTCACTAACCCGAGCCGCCAGCCGCACGGCCACCACGTGCAGCCAGCAGAAGACACGGGCTAACGCAGCGGCCGGCTAGGCAGCCCCAGTCAGCTGTACTAAGGTCACCACTTCCGTAACCCATAAATGAGTTACTACTCATTTTACCGTCTCACGGAGGGTAGAAAACTGAGTCGACCTAGCTGGCAGGCTTCACACCGAGATGGTTTACCTGCCCGCAGGCAGTCACCCATCGCAGTACTAACCAGGCCTGGCGTAGAGTAACTTCATTTCAGCCGAAACACGTTACCAACTATGCCACGCCACCAACGGTAAAGGTGTCAATTTGAATAGCGCATCTCGCGTACAATGCCTCTAATGCACTAGTAAATACAAACTATTAAATACACAAAGAAACTCTCAGAGCATAGATTACTGTACATGTTGGAAAAGAAACCATCAATATTCAAAACAGTGTCAGCTATATTCTATGCTCTTCAGTGCACTGGTATTGTTGGCTAACAAATGGCATGATGCACAACTTGCTTCAAATGTAACTTCCTTATTGACTGAAGCATAAACGACAGAACTTGCAATGTAAGAGGTACCTTGCAGCAGTGGAACACCTTCACGGTCTGTGACAATAATAGCGTGAACTCCTTCCACTCTAACAAATGCATATTGCACAGACAAAAAATTCAGCTTATACTGTAAGACAAATCAACAGATAGATCAACAAACGCGACTTCATTCCCTTACAGTTTTAGTAGCTTCTGGCTTGAACAATTAACTCCACTGCAATTAAATAGTTCTGAACAGCATAAACAGTTGTGCAGTAATCCTCCTTAAATTATCCACTGAAACTAGTGATACCTCACTCATAAGCAGCCAATTACTGATGCTAACAACTGGCCAATTATACAGCAGCTGATTGTCTCAACTGTTATACAAAAAAAAAACAAAATTCAACCAGTATTATACTAAATTTAATAAAATAACAGAAGTGCTCGCACACTGTTGTTGCCAAAGATCTTTACAATGGTTAAAGAAACTGCAACTATGCTATTTAAAAAAACAGCATTCTCATTGTCTCATATCACAGTGTACACAGCCGAATATGTAAGCTGAAAAATGGCTGATACTGATTCACAGCCAATTGCTGATCAATGGCTATATTCAATCACTGCATCTCTAGATGACATTCATCTTAAATTAGTCAGAAACCAACAACAGTACCAGTATAATGTTAACAACAATAAAATATTACTTGCTAGCTTGTTTCGTATACAAGAGTTTACACTAAAGAGTGAGAATACACAGAGCTACAAGCTTTCATGAAGACTGCAAATAGTCAACTTTGGGATTAAAGCATAAACAAACTAGAAATTCGGGGCAAAGCCCAATGTGAGTCCGCCCGGCGCCCTAAGTCCGATTGGGGGAAATTAGGGGGGGGTAAAATTTCCCCAGCATCAAAGTCACGTGGCCCGAACTCAAATGCATTTGTATACGCCGAACGCGCATTGTCGACTTAGGGTAGGTCAACATGAGCGCTTATAACTTTGTTCATAGTGGACCGAATTTCACAAATTTTTTTTGTTCAATGCCCATAAAAAAGATCATTCTCGTCAAAGCCGTTTACAAATTTTCGCTATCTTCATCGGTTTCAGAGATATTTGCGCTCAAACTAGAAAGTTGTCGTAAATCGCACCGATTTTTGCACGTTTTTTGCCCTCCCAAATTTTAAGGGGGGTGGTGCCCCCAAAAGTTGTACTTGTGTTAACACCCCCACTAGAGGCACGTCAAGTGCCAAAGTTTCGTCGGGCTACACCCCATAACTCCGAAGTTATAATGGCTCATTTATTCCATTTTAAGCCAATTTCTGACCCCCCTTTGAAAAAGTTGTAAGGGGGGCCCCCGTCCCAGGTGGGGGTGCGCTAGTAAGACTTGGTCATTCTCTAGTGTGTGTAAAAATTTGGGGGCGCAGCACCCCCTAGGGGCCGAAATATGGTCTTCCAGGTAAAGCGACTTAGGGTAGGTCAAAATGAGCCATTATAACTTGGTTCGTAGA
>Ga0209367_1008011_pt1 | contig 14499 bp, 5 predicted proteins | sample WorMetLIZISLAND2_FD_187412 | JGI IMG/M metagenome (GOLD analysis project Ga0209367, IMG submission 187412) | Marine gutless worms symbiont microbial communities from Max Planck institute for Marine Microbiology, Germany - Olavius geniculatus... ... | reverse complement strand
TTGACCTACCCTAAGTCGACAATGCGCGTTCGGCGTATGCCAATGCATTTGAGTTCGGGCCACGTGACTTTGATGCCGGGGAAATTTTACCCCCCCCTCTTTACTCCCCCCTAATTTCCCCCAATCAGACTTAGGGCGCCGGGCGGACTCACGTTGGGCTTTGCCCCAAATTTCTACTTTTTATTTTTTTTCTTTTGCTCTAAGAGTTTCGTAAACAAACGTTTTCTTGCTCTTCTATACTTTTCTTTCTCTTAGTCGCTTTTGTGATGTCCCGCAGTAAAGATATGTGTTTGTGTTGCCTTTCATTCGTGATCAGTTGACGACGCAGTTAAACCAACAAACACGCGATATGCACTCATCAGTCATGGGTCGAGGAGTCGACTGCAGAGGCTGCGTGTATCGATGTTACGTCATCTGCGTCATCCGAATGAGTATTGATAACGACAAAGATCACCGGCTCGATCGTCATTTGATTGCATTAACTGCACTCCTGATCGACCTTAAACTGACGTCGACTCTTACATAGGCCTACATGATACGCTCCACTACTAGAACAACTCACTTTCATTAACTTATCTCCAGCTAGTCTTTCGGTTTTTCGGTGTCTTTGAGATTGTCATCACGTCCTCTGCTCGACAAAACTGCTGCAGGTTCCACGCTCACTTTGGCCTACTGCATTATGACAGTTGTTTTATCAACGTCTGGAAGAATTGACTGAATATGTCGGACATAAAATAAACAGACCAAGTGACTGGGCATGAAATTGAAATTGACGGACATAAAAATGACAGACATGAAATTGTAGGAGAAGAAATTATATTATAGTTTTAAAATAGATTATATTAACCTACCATACAGTGTGCAATTATTTAAAAAGACAACGGCTGAACACACGTCATAACAGCAAAATAACTTGCATATTTTCATAAAATAACTGAAATGCATATTTGATTGCTAAAATGCAACTTTAAATATGAATGGCAAATCAGAGAAGTAGACAACTACAGGGGAAGAATGCGAAGTCTACTTAATCTAATCTACTTAATCTACTTAATCTACTTAATCTAGGCCTATTCAGCCGCTTGCAACATGTCTTTCATTTTTATGTATGTCTTCATGTCCGTTAATTTCATGTCCGGCTATTTCATGTCCAGCAAATTAGCCTAAATTTGTTTTGCATTGTCATGTCCGTTAATTTCATGGCCTGCCATTTCGATGGTTCGTTATTTTCATGTCTGCCATTTACAGCGCCGCCGCCTGGAACAAACTACCTGTCGATGTTCTTGCTGCCAACGGTTACCTGACGTCGTAGAAGACGCGAGACACTTTTCTGTCGCTTTCATAGATAAGCCGTACACCGACCGCAACGTAGCCAGCATCTGTAGCACATTACAAATGTGTATTTAATAATTTAACATTTAAATTTGACGCTGCTGAAAATCAGTATAAGGTGTGTTGCCATTAACAGACAAAAGTGGAAATGCAAAAGAAGCCCAGCTGTCGCTAGGATAACCGACAGTATTGGCTGTCAGTGACCTTCATAGTCGTCCAAGGTCAATGTCATTGGAAAGCTAATATACCGCTTCCTATTAGTGATCAATAGCAACCTAAGACACTATCTCGCACTGTTTAGCCACAATAGCGCGTAACGGCCTTTAAGATATGCAAGGTCAATAATTTTCATTTCATCTTACAAGGCGCAATGACAGGCGCTATTAGTGATTAATAGTAACCTTGAGCGTATTTTTCACCGTTTCCGAGATATGGCCAGTTTTCCGTTGAAAAACGCACTTTTTCCTATTCCCCGTCTATTCAACCCCGAATTTAAAAATGTTTCCCTTGCATTAGATCGCTGAAGTTTTGCACGCCTAAGTTTAACACACATGGCTAATTGTTCGTGGAAAAAGTTTATTTTCACGACCTAAAGCCTAGTTACAATACATCCGTGACAGATGGACGGACAGACGGACGACAACCATACCAATAGCTCGACCGTTACTTAAGTACGGTCGGGCGGGTCGGCTAAAAAACATGCGTCGTTACTCGTTATTTTGGAAATTTAAAATAACAGTTTTAGCCCTTTTTCAGAATAACTAAAACAATTCCGCCAAAAATTCCATAAACTTTGTTTTGCATTTCCACTTTTTTCTGCCCTTTCTTTTATTTTCTTCGTTTCGTCGAAGTAAATTTAGTTTCATAAGAAAATTATACGAGAAAATGCGTCCAAGCATCATTATAAGTTTACAATATCCAATATCGGCGTGAAGGCCGCAGGGTGTGATGGACAATAATTCAACGACCGACAATTAGCCTAAGCATGCAGTTTTGTGTTTTCATGTTCACAATATCTGCATAGTTCGGAATAATGTTGTTTCCCGGTGCATAAGCAGATATAAATACGGTACGATATGAATGACATTCGTCAAAGTGGCGTGCTCTATAGTGGCTAACAAATTCTTCCGATCAACATATTTGCCCTACCCTGCGGGCTCGGTTAATATTTTTGGATTTCTTATAGACGTTGGTAGACGGGCAAACCATCTTGTTATGCAACCAGCCAACTCGGCCTGGCCATCCTTTTGTGGTGGGCCGTACAGAAGCATACCGCGCCATGATACGGAGGTATTCCTAGGCACAAAAAGTAAGACAGACAGAATACAATCTAAAGTATAGGCTAGCAGAACGTCAGATCGATAGAATTAACTTAATTAGGCCTACTGTGCGCATTGAAACACTGCGGGAGACACGCTGGTGGATTGCCTACTGCGTGTCTGCTGCGGTTGAAGTTACGACAATGTCTGCGATATTAACCAGACGTAGGCAATACGACTCTTATCGACAGGACACTGGGCAGCCATCTTCGTAAACGATCCGACGACCTTTTCAGTTCATCGCGGCACATTTCTTGCCATGCCAGGTTTTCATTTGAGTGACCTCTAGCGGCCAGCATGAGCGTTAATCCGTTGCTAGGCTGCAGACGCACGTCTTGCAGCGAGTGTCCATAGAATCCAGGCTGCCCGGAATGAAGGCTTTCCCAGCCGACTGAAAAGCTGCCTACATTAAGCTCTTCTAATGGGTCTAGCGCCGGGGTCTTAAAGTCATTTGCACGAATATTAATCAGTAAATCGGTGGACCGCACTATTTTTCAGATGACAAAATGCATTAACTATTTTACACAACGTTTTAAGGCTTCAATCTCTATCGCAAAGCTTACGGCTAGTAACAGTTATAGGTGTAGGCCTACTGAGCGATGCAGCTTATTTAGTACAAGGGCAGTGTCGCCGTCGCGCCGTCGCAAGCTTTCTGACCGTCCGTCTGTAATATCGAGGTTGGGTTACCTGGAAAACAGTTTCACCAAATACCATCTTACAGTTTCACTCGTTGTGCAGTGTATAGCCCCGACATCGGCGACAATAGTCAACATGCTAGGCCAGACCGGGCTTTAGTTAGAAATCAAGTTGCACTCGGTAAACGGGTCGGCCTAACGGACTGGCATATAGAGAGCATGGCGTGAATAATTACGAAGATTAATAATAAGTTATATTTCTGTTGCAGCTGTTAATTGTGCGGTGGGAACGTGGCGCGACTGGGGCGAATGTGACGTTCGGTGCGGTACGGGAGTTAGACAGCGCACACGGCCGGTGATCGTGGCGCCACTCAACGGTGGTAAAGCGTGTCCGCCGACTGTGGAGAAGACGGCGTGCGAAGGATCCGGCTGCAAATATCCACGAGCTCCACGAGGAATTGAAGAACTTCGAGGTATGAATCGACCCCAGACTCCATTGCATTGACATTTGCTTGTTTTCACACCGACTCTGTGTATATATCTACGCAGCTTTACGTGTTTAATGTTCGAGTTCTAATGTGTATGAATTATCTGTAAAGTTCAGTTGCGCATTGACAACATTTGTTCAAATAAACAAATATAAGTACGACGATTCCGATTTTTTTTGACTGGCTGTGGATTTTTGCTAAACAACACGCTGTAGGGGCCTAGGCTACAAAAACTGTACAGCATGTCCGCAACAGTTTGCAGTAGTGGAGTTTAGCTTTCTACGATATGCAATTTTTGCACTGTTTCACGGCTCTATCTCTTTCCAGACGCTTTCCAGTGTATGTAACTCATTTAGGACTGAATTGTTGGTGCTACACAATAGCAGACTGTGCCCTTATATTACTTATTTAACTGTCTCGATGTTAAGTCATCATCTAGGTGCATTTTAACAGGACAACCTGTTCATGAAAACGATTGCAATTTGCAGAGACGGGAAAGATCTTACCGGCGGTGTTTGGAACTTGGCGCTACGACAAGACGTACAACCCTTACAGCGATATTCGCAAGAATCTCTTCAAACACTACGATTCGAAACTGGAGCCAAGTCTGCTGCCGTCGTAAGTTATTTCTTACTATTCTTCGTGATCGCGTATCGGTCTACATGTATACCAGTATAGTAGTATCATTACCGGCAGTATCTCAGTTGACGATCGATGTGAAGCTGACTTATACCCCGCTTAAGCCTACACGAAGTAACAAACATGAAGCAGACTTACAGCACACGTCGTGCACGTGTATATTGAATATTACTTTATGTTTGCTTAATCGTGCAAACGGGGTATTAATTCGCATGGTGATCATTGTACGCCGCAGCGTATTAATAGGTCGAGTGCTGCAGTGTCATTGTCAAATAACGGATAATTAGTGTAATAACAGCAACAACAGAAAAAGAAAAAAAACATTTATTTGCCAATTGGTCACAATAATTATACACCATGATACATATTGCAGGCGGGCTGCCAGAAAAGTCCAGTACTTAAAGTCCAGTACTTGCTATAGCGCTTCTTACATGAGACGGACTCGTGACCAGAAGCTTTGATAATTTCGAAAGTGGCAGCTGATTGGCATGAGCTAGGCCTAATGATACCGCAGCGCACTATGCGGCCATCCATTGCTCGCGTAAACGAACAATTGCTTATCAACCCTGGCAGCCTATAGAACTAAACTAAAACACAGTGATAGCACCGTAAATTATTTGAATAATTAACGTATGTAACTACACTTACAAGTAAATTGAGCAAAGCTCATGAAACGCGCGACAGTCTTAACAGTTTCTGTTCGCAGATTGTCTTGGTCTATCTTCAGCCATTTTTGTCGCAATTCAGCCTTTAAGTGTGCACTGCAGCCGAAAATCGCAAAAAACACTAAAAGCCTCTATTTGGGGTTTCAAGGTCATTCAAAATCATCGATGTTAATACCGCTAAACAGCTCGTCACCAGTGCTTGTTATGATAAGCAGCATGTCTATGCCTATCTGCAACTGTTTTCCCCTTTAGACGCGTCAATATCGGTAAAATAACCAGTTTTTAGAGGGGTGGCTCTCTTTGACGCTTGCCTGCGCAGCCGTCCTTGAACCTACGGGGTCGGTACGTAGACTGCTGAAATCTGCGGTTAATGCTGAAAATTTTATGTGCAGGTTGAATTGGTCTATCTAAAGCCGTTTCGTCGCAAATCACTCTCAAATTGTGCACAGCAACCAAAAATTGCGAAAAATTCATTAAAACCCCTATTTTGGGGGTTCAGGGTCGTTGAAGGTCATCGATGTTGATAAATCTAGAAAGCCCGTCACCAGTGCTTGTTATGTTAAGCGGCATGTCTGTACCTATCTGCAGCCGTTTTCACACTATTTGACCCAATAGTGGCAAAATAACGTCTTTAGAGGGGTACCTTTCTTTGACGCTCTCGTTCAAGGGGAAACCCTTTACCCAGAGGCACGAAATTTTGTCACGATAAACTAGAGTGCTCGGGGCAGCCAAAAGTGAAGATTTCGTAATCCCAGCTTGCGCTGATTTGATACGAATCACGAGTGTGACATACGGACGGGCAGACTGACTGACCGACGGACGGACGCTTCGACGATGGCTAAGACGCGCGAAGCATTACATCCTGTCGCGTGTAAAAACCGAAAAGTGCAAAATGTGTTCTAATAGAATAAACAACCAATATCACAAAAAGTACACAATAACAACATCAAATAAACGTTGAAACAACAGTCATATTTCAGTTTGCAAAGAGCGCACGGAACGATGTGCAGACGACAACAGTACTGAAGGCAAGAACTCCGCCAATTTATTTGATGCGAATCGTCGCTCTCGCACGCATTGTTTCGGATCTTTGCCGCTTTCAGTGTCTACGCATGTCGCTTTCTGCTGCGGGACTAATCCCTTGGAAGCAAGCCGTCGCCTGGCAGCGACTGAGTAAAAACAATGCCACAGAATTCAGAGCCGTCGCTGCTGCTGCAGCTGCTGCTGGTGCAGGAGAATAGCCTGGATGCGGAGTTGTCCACTGTGATTGATGGAGTGCTCACAATTGTGCCTCGAGATGCGGTGGCGCCACACAGCGACTGAAACGCTCTACTGACTGTCTCCCATCAACACAGTGCCGACGTTTTTTTCACTCGCACACGCTTCTGTAGGCTACTCATCTGCAGATTTTTATAGTTGTATGTCAGAAAGAAACAACAAAGCCGTGTACCAAATTACATGCTCGATCCAACTTGGCCGTCTCACCTTACCGGTGTTATCAATATCATCACCACTCTAACTATCCGTTACCACTTTATTTTTTCTTTCCAACCTCAGAGTGTTTGTATTTTGCAAGTCTACCTTCCATGGACATTTGGCATCTTTTCGGACTAATTTCACGAATATCTTGACCTGCTGACCTTCTTGCAGTTGTTTTGCGTTTCATATTTTTAGCCTAGTTTTAGTTGTCGTTATTTTATTTGTTTTCAGGTTTTATGTTAATGACAATTTGTAGCAATCTCTAGTTTCTGGATTTTTGTATGTTTTACTTCGTTGTCTCTCACTTCAGTTTTGTTAAAACAGTTTTAATTCTTTTTGATGGCAAGCAAGCTGTCACTTTTTCAGTTTAAATCATTCATCATAGACCGATAAACCCCAAAAACACACAGACACTAAATGTCGCGAATCCCGGCTATACTGCACTTTACTAAAAGAACAGTACTGTTGATCGCACATTATTTGGTTTCAGTTAAGTAATTAATGACTAAAATTCGAGGACTGTATATCGGAATGCTATAGTCATCTTAATTTGGCTCAGACAAATGCGTATGGAATTGTTTCAACACTGTCGTCGAAACGTAGGAGTCGAACCGTAAAAATTTAAAACTCACTTTACGGCAAGAAAGAACTGAGTACTTTTATTTTTTGAAATAGTTAAAATTCAGTCTAGTAAATGGCTAAAATGTGCACGATGATTGCTTACAAATTTTTTTTTAAATGTTTGTTTGAAACTGGAGATCAGAGCAATACGAAAACATATTCTACCAGATGATCAATTGAAAATGTGCCAGTTAACTCGTGGTAGCGTTACTGATGCTAAAGCGCAGTTTTCTGCGTTAATAATTTTGAATGATTGTTTATCCCATGAAAACAACGTAATTCGGGATCTAGCATTAGAAAAGAACTTTTTTGCAGAACAAACGAAATATGTCGGAGGGGGGATACGGAGCTGAAGATGTTTACTGATGGTAGCTTCAAAGGGCAAGCTAACCGTTGCAAGCGAGAATTGCAGTCTCGGTGGATCACTCCTTATATAAACACTGAACTGTATAGGCTTAACGCTTCCGAGCGAGACTAATCCTTTTAGCGACGACATGGCTTTGCACTATAAGCACAGAAGCCATGCGGATGTTCTGGCGCTGTGTCAACGCATCAGTGTTGAAGATTGTATTTGGTTCATTGTGAATTAAGTTGAGCTATTCAAGTAGGCTAGTAATCTTACTTACTTACTTTCTACTTTGTCATGGTTATTAGGCTACATTTGTTTCGCTAGTTGCGTAAGCAGAAATTTCTGAGGATGAACTCTCGTAAAGAAAAACAATCGGAATAAAATTTGTAATTATATCCTGTGTTACACGACGAATAAAGTCTTGCCTCGAAATGCACGAAAATGGGTTTGGCGGCCGGGCTGTCATGGCTGTAGCTGATGGGAGAGTTGGCAGCACTCTCAGTTGGGTTAGGTGAAAGAAAGAAGGAAAACGACGAAAAATAATAAAAAGTGCAAGAATGTATGGGAGACGAGGAGAAATGGGTAAATAAGAAAAGGTAAGGTTTGGAGGTAGAGAGGTGAACAAAATCCACCACATGATCTCGTGTGTCGGCACATAACTGTGTGGACAGCTGTACTATAATGTCGTGTTGCAACACTATCAGCGCATGCAGGAAATATAAAGAAGAGTAACAACAGATGAGATGTCGCCATTGACGCGACAACTCGACGTACTGTAGGGCAGTCACGCGATCAGGCAGCACCACCAGTCCTGTCGTCAAATGAATATCAAATGAATACCGTACTCGTACATGCATAGCACGACACGACAGACAACGGTTGCAAATTGATTCTTGATAATGTGCCAGTATCAAAAAAGTTATGAGTTAGGCCTACTGCTCCCCCTAGCGGCTCAGCCAGGTGCCTCAGATTCGGCCACTGGCTGACATTGTGCACTTTAAATATGCACATACTTACTTACTTATTTACTTACTAATGTCAGTAACAAAAGCAAACAACAATAAATGAAAAAAATACATAAATTAGCATTTATTTTAGTTTTTTTGGTTTCTTGGAAGCTTATCAGCTTAGCAATGACTAAAAGCAACACATGTAAGCTAGAACGTAATTCACGAATAATTTGCTTACAGTCTTAGCAGAGTATCTTTACTGTTACGCAAAATTCACCATTCCTTCCACAGCAGTGGTCGTTACAATCGACGTTACCCATCGAGTGATGTCTAGGCTCACCAAGGCCGGTGGGCTCAACTAGCCTGGTAAACGGTTACCTAGTGAAACGGTTCCTCGTTTTGATACTTTAATGCCGCACTGCCGCTAGTTGCTCTACCTCCGTGAAAATGCTTTGCACATCAGTGTCGAAGACATGCGAGTTGCACGTAATGATAACAATAACAGCGGCCAAATTAATTTAGTAAAAGGCGGAATCGGTGACCGATGGTGTCCGCTAGTTAATCACAAATCATTTTTGCGACTTTCGACCAAAGGTTTGACTCACCATTTTTCTTTTTCTTTGGGGTTATGGATCCATCACAATGTGTCACTGTGCCCCACAAGGTGTACTTGTCAAATGGCATCTAAGGCGGTCAAACGGTTTAAGCAGGATGTACGAACGTGGCAAAGCGAGGACAGACGACAGACAGACAGACAGACAGACCACGTTATGGAGAAAAGTTCAGGAATAAGCGGAATCGCTTGCGGTACAACAGCGATTCCGCGTAATAATAATAACATTTCTACTGTATAGCGCCGTAACGTCGAAAAACAGAGGTACTGAAATCTGGTCAGACATAAAGCCGAAATGGCGGCACCAATAAACGAGTGAATTGGTCATGGATGAATGAATGAAATAGTTTATTCATCGTCGTCGAGTTATTAAACCTCGTTCAGCGCCACCACCCGTTGGACGCTCGTTTGTAGCACAACTGCTAGCAGTCCTCAAGGAGTTATTCCGGGCTTGTTTAGCGACACAGTCACGCCGGCAGGCCGTATATAAACCAATGCAACGGAATGGACGCATGCAGACGTCGGTTTGCAGGCGCCGATAAGACGGCGAGCGGCGCTAGTAACGAAGTCGTCGTCGCCGACTGGATTTATCACCGACTGATGGAGTGAGAGAACGTCCGCCTGCCGTCCACTGCCCGTGGACAGCGGTCAACGGTCAGAGGTGGGCAGCTGCTAACCCAGGCGTGGCGTGAAATGACCCCGCGTCGAATTCTGTGGGTGACCCGGACGGTACTGTCTCGGTCTTGTCCTGTGGTCTCACACCGCCATGGCTGTAACGGAATGCATGTTTCATGTCAGGAGCGAATCTGAACTTGTCAGCGCGTATCGCGATTTAAGGAAATTTACGATGACGAGGGGTCCCGGTTACTTAGCTCCGCAAGCGACACACCCACCCGCCAGGCACCGTCGATAACCAGCATTCCGACACACTGCGGGAATCAAAGTAAACATACATATCCGAACACAATCACCCGGCAATTTACAGCTGACCGCCCAGACTCTGTTGCTCACGTACCATGACATCATTTTGTCATCATGAGCTATCATCCCCAACTCGCTTTACACTGCACGAGCGTCGAGGCGAAGTACCGTATTCCACATTGTGTAGATTACTGCTTACATTTATTTATACAACAGTGGCTGGAGTGGTTAAAATTGTTAAATCATCGAAACTCATTTCATAGCTACGGAGCGTCATTTGCCATATAAGATCTGCCACCCGACACAAGTAAACGCTCCCCGCCATAACCCCTGTCAGACAAACCGGTACTCAATTTATCTACTCAGGAGGGATAAAAGGCTGAGTTGACCTTGGTGTTGGTTATGTACCGAGATAGTTCATCTGTCCGCAGACAGTCACTTATCCAAGTACTTATTACCACTTGATAGCTACCTGACCGGAAGTCAAACCAACCTCTCGATCGTGAACTTAATGTTCTTAAACCACCGTCATACTATCGAGCACGTCATCCACAGTCTAACTCACAGATGTCATCGTACGTGATCAAACGATAGACATCGTTGACTTACACTACCGACCTTCGGCGAGCGTATAATAAACATGCTTAAAAATTACTGTCTGGACTGTGCACTACGTAATGGGCCAAAAATGGCATTAACTGATTTTATACATTAATAATTTCATCAAATATTAACCGATTTTCAGCATTCTTTCAATGTCCGGAATCGCAAACAAATTTGTAGTAACACTATCACTAAAAATCCCACCATACCTCAAGTGTGTCGCTACACTACCTAGTGAAATATTAGTGTTTTTGAAAGCAACAGTTGAAAATAAAACGATATCTGTTACAACACATTGTAATTAATTAACAACAGGAAACAATCTGTTTATTGTCTCAGCTACTGTACGTTCGTTTAGTATCACTTGTCTTACTGCGCTCCAACAACGGTTTAAAATACACTAATATCATCGATAGTAGACTAGACGTATGTGGCATTATTGAAATTAAATTTCCTGTGACGTTTCTGAACTAGTTTTTTCCGATATGACCATGTCTGTCAGTGAAGCAGTCAGTACGAGGAGCGGCCTATCTCTTTCATAGCCTGTCGTTACCTTCGCGGTTTTGCTGAATATTCACTGCTGGGTTTTAACTAAGAAGTATAATTTGGTACCGGTCTACAGCAAAGAGCTGGCGTCTTTGTGTAAACGACGCGCGGAGTTGTTCGCTGTTCGGGTTGATTAAGTTCGTTATCTTTTGTGTTTACGTGCATCGGCTTCACCATTGATCACAGCGATTGCTGCGATGCCGACGTCGGGAGTAAACGATTCGTCTTCAGTTTAGTAGGGCCTACCCGTGGGCAGTGGACGTCGCAAACAGTGCATGCTTGATTTCCTTATCTTTCGGGGCTTTTACATTATATATTGAGTGGCACGTAGACTAAGTTAATTATGAGTTAGACAGCTGCATGCACTAGCCTAAAGCATCAGCTTTTTGGCATTAAAAATGCATGCGCTTGAAATAGGTTTCATGCTGGAAAAAAAACATTTATTCTCTGGAAGCATTGTTTTCTGCTTGTTATTATCGTTATCCCAATGTACACTATGTCTCAAAAACATCCCCGACATTTTCGACTGTAACTTGAAAACCAATTATCAGATTCTGATAATTTTTGGTACAAATATTTTTGACACAACTTTCCATCAAACGACCGTTCAGTGTCCCATCTCATCCAATGTATGCTTCTGCACTACCTAAGAAAATCAGATCAAACGAAATATGTGTTGAAATAAACAGAAAACCTGAAAAAAACATGCCCGACATTATTGATCGTAACTTGAACAAAGATCAGCAGATTTTAATAATTTTTGGCAGAAATATTTCCGACACCACTAACTATTAAAAAGTGTTCTAGTTTTTACCTCACTTAACGTCTGCTTTTGCACTACCTGGGGAAATCAGACTAAGCATAATACGTGTTAAAATGAATGAAAAGCGTCCATAAATTCCATTTATCCTAATCTGTGGGGCCCAACAGCAGGTCCATTATAAGGTTTGACTGTTATGCAGCAACATTTCTACTAGATAAAGTTTAAAAATGTTTGTGAAGTCAAGAAGCTACTGGTACCGCGTGGATTAGTCTGGAGCAGATCATTATCGATACTGCTGTCAATGAATGGAGAAAGCGTCTCTTTGCCTGTGTTCGCATAGTGAGCCAACATTTCATGCAATTTTACTGCAGGCAGTTAAAAATAGACAACTGGATAAAAAGTCAGCCAAAGTGTCAGAAATGTGAACAAAATGTGTTTTACGCGTTATGTTAATTATGCAATCATATCGCATTGGATAAAAAGCGATATTACGTTGGTTGTGGTTTCCCCAGGTAGTGCAGAAACAAACGTTTGATGAGATGGAAAACTGAATGGTCGTTTGATGGCAAGTTGTGTCAGAAATATTCGTACCAAAAATTATCATAATCTGATAATAGGTTTTTAAATTACAATCGAAAATGTCGGGGATGTTTTTTGACACAATGTATAGCTAATTAGGTTTATTGTCCTCTCTTAAATTTTAGACTTGTTTCCCGAATACTTTTGGCAACAAAGATGAGCAGAGAAAAAGCAAAATGTTAAACAGTTAATAGAGCAAAGACACAAATAGTGATTGTGTTATAGGCCTAATATAATATTCTGATTTTTTAAAATCTTAATTTTTACCTTAAAACTTCTTTCTTGCTCAAAGATATAAACAGATATTATCATGAACATGTGATCAAGCAAGAATCAGATATAATATGGATATCAGATATAATATAATTTATATAATTTGGAGACAGAATAAGAGATGATTGAATACACTGTACACATAATGACTAGTACTGGTATAATGTAGCGATACAAATAGTTTGACAACGTAGTCGTCATCATTTGTCAGACGTTATAGTGGCGTAGTGCAATCACAGACTTGAAGCGATCGCAGATTAGCCCCTCCCCAGAAATTGTTTAAAAAATTTTATGCAAAAATAGTGCATTTTGGTGCAAAATTTCCACTTGTTTTAAGATGCAGCCAGTCAATAGGCCTCCTTGAATCCGCCATGCTAGTCCTGCTACCTGACGAATAAAACTAATTTTTATAATTACTGAATACGGCCGTGACCCGCATTGCCACTAAACTCTGTAATCATTTTATTCTTAAACTACATCATGCCCCCAAAATTTATTTTAAAATCGTTCACAACGTTCGGGTAATCTGGCGCACAACCAGAAGGGCAGACGGACAGAAAACTCGACCGTTCCTGTCGGCGAAAATATTTAATAAATAAGAAATGACGAGTGCGAGAAGAAAGTAAAGATGGCCGGTGGCGTCGTGACGAATGAATGGAATGGACACGGCAGGAGGCAACTGCTCGCTCTCCCCTCAAATTTAGCCTGTCGAAAAGTGTTTCCTTGTCGGAAAACTTTGTTCCCAAAAAATGGTGGCTAAAAACCCCCGACAGCTCTCTGTTGGAAACTGGCAACTTTCTGTTTTTTACTTTCCAACCCACAACGCCGCTCAGTCATAATGGCGCTAAAGGCAACGCACGACATTTGGCTACTATACGCATTCAGCAGCTGAAAAGCGCGGGAAAAAAGGCAGGAAACAGACGACATCTGGCGGTCGGCCGCCGAAGACAACGAAGGCCGACAGAAGCGAAGCAAGACAAGACGAGCTTTTCGCTTCCACAGGAAGATTTACGTCTTTAGGAACCTCGCCACTGAACTGCCAGGGAAACGGACGGAATAGCTCTGATACATAATCCTTCACGGAACAAATCTGTCCCAATAAAATCTTTGTCTTCTTTTAGAATAATTTACTCCATTTTGCATGACAATTTTGTACACGCAAGCACATCTTTAATATTCAGCATAATTAGCGATTCCGTCGAAGAACTGTTTCAGGTTTTTAAAACTTTGTATTCGAGTTTAGCACTCGTGTGAATACAAAATGGCCAGGACAAAAACATGGCTACTTTTTGATAGTGTCGTGCCAATTACCAACTGGCTTTGTTAAAATTTAGCCTGTCGAAATTTTTTTTACAAAACATATTGTAAAACTAGAAATTTGGGGCAAAGCCCAACGTGAGTCCACCCGGCGCCCTAAGTCCGACTGGGGAAAATTAGGGGGGGTAAAATTTCCCCGGCATCAAAGTCACGTGGCCCGAACTCAAATGCATTGGTATACGCCGAACGCGCATTGTCGACTTAGGGTAGGTCAACATGAGCGCTTATAACTTTGTTCGTAGTGGACCAAATTTCACAAAAATTGTTTTTGTTCAACGCGGAATTAATCGTATTTGATGACGCCGTTTACCGCTTGTCGATATCTTTATCCGTTCCAGAGATATTTACGGTCAAATTCGAAAGTTGGGGGTGGGGTGCGCTAATAAGACTTGGTCATTCTCTAGCGC
>Ga0209367_1008010_pt1 | contig 14503 bp, 7 predicted proteins | sample WorMetLIZISLAND2_FD_187412 | JGI IMG/M metagenome (GOLD analysis project Ga0209367, IMG submission 187412) | Marine gutless worms symbiont microbial communities from Max Planck institute for Marine Microbiology, Germany - Olavius geniculatus... ... | reverse complement strand
CGATGAATTGAGCGACGGCGTCGTCGGCGTCGGCCGTGTCGTCGTCGTACTGGCGCTGGAATCGAACTGGAAAGCTTCAGAACTTTTCAGTAGGCCTAACTATGTTGCACATTTTCTACAGCGACGGCTTTCCATAACTTTGAGGTCCCCCCGTTTTCCGGTCCCGCGTTTTCCACCCCTGTGATTTAGTGCCGGGTTTTCCAGTCTCGCGTTTTTTACCCCTGCGATTTGGTGCCGGGTTTTCCAGTTCCGCATTTTCCAGTCTCGCGTTTTCAGCGCCCCCAGTGTTGTGTGCGAATAGCTAACCGCGGGACGGCCGCATAGTAGGCCTATGTCATCACTGGGCCGACGTATTTTTCCAGTTAATAGTACAGGCCAATACATCGAGAGTAGTTGACACTGACGGCCATTTGCTGTGCGCTTGCGGAATCCAGTCTTTGCCGAGGTTCTTGGTCTTAGCGAGCAGGCGAGCTTGTCGTCGCAGACGCACCGGGTCCGAGTAAGCGTCGCCAGCGAACGCGCGAATGTACTCCTCGGCGAAGTATCCGGCCTGCGTCGCGTTGCGCGTGTGCTCAGCTTCGGTCATCATCTGCTTTCCCTTCGAAGCCGCCACGTTGAACGACACTGCAACAAATATGTCTGTAATTGCAGACTGGCCGCAACTGCATTATACTGCAAGGAGCGTACAAAACGACAGAACTGAAACGGAATCAAATGAACCGAAATACGACGTGTGTACATGCACTTCGCGTTACAATTCAGCTTATTCCATTTTGTGTCATTTCAGTTCATCTTAATTTATGTCCCACTGAATACACATGAAAAGAAAGCGAGATAAACACAACACGGTCAATAACTTTGATATAAGAGAATGGCGTGCGACGATAAAACTGCATTGCATACAGGGTGGTCCAAAAAACAAATACACAGTTTTATTTTTGGGATAACCATTCTTTCACTGTTACAAGCAGAAATTTATGGTGCGTAAACGTGAAGTTCTTCCACCCACCGCACCTTTATTGTGTGACCACATTACTTAGCAAAACAAACACTACTGCTAATATCGGTGTTCATTGTTTTGTTTTATTGACTAAACATATCTGTCGATAGTATTAAAATGATGTGCGGCTGCTCAAACTAAGTTGCAGTGCTCGATGTGTCCGCCGCCATTCTTGATAACAGCTTCAAGACGTCGACGCCATTCATTGATACTGTTATCAGTGAAACGCTGTGAGAGTTTTTGCCACTCGGTGACTATCGCTCGCTTCAGTTTTCCACCGTCTTGAACTGTCGTTGGTGGTAGACTCGTTGCTGAAGAGCACCCCAAATAGCGTAATCCACGGGATTAAGATCAGGGCTATTTGGAGGCCGCATGTGAGGTTCAATGAAGTTGATGTGCTCTTTTTTCAGATAGTCCATCATGGTCCTGGCGGTGTGCGCTGGCGCTCCATCCTACTGCAGTGTCCATTTGTACAGTGTTTGTTTTGCTGGGTAATGTGGTCACACAATAAAGGTGCGGTGGGTGGAAGAACTTCACGTTTACGCACCATAAATTTCTGCTTGTAACAGTGAAAGAATGGTTAAAATCGGTGCTGAATTACCGAAGTTATCCCAAAAATAAAACTGTGTATTTGTTTTTTGGACCACCCTGTATGCAATGCAGTTTTATCGTCGCACGCCATTCTCTCATGCATTAATTGCGACAAACCACTGTCGTACTTCCGAGTGTTAGTGACGACGCGGGCAGCAGAATTCATCACTCTCTGCAACTTGTCTGTTATGACTCTCGGCGACTCAGCCAGCACAGCATTACAGTAGTCGACACGAGATGTCACAAATGCTTGCACGAGGGTTTTAGCCGACCCGACATCTAACGACGAATCTGTCTCAGATGAAAGAAGCAGGTAGCACTGACGGCTGAGACACGTTTCTCCGAACTCAAATTAGACGACATAATAACTTTTAGGACGGGTACATGTCCACTTGGCTCGATGGTGTCAGAGCCAAGCTTGATTGCCGGGCCACGACCATCGAGTTTACTCAGACTGTACTTGGAACCCGACCACAGGAGTTCTGTCTTATCTGTATTTTGCTTGAGGCGGTGTGCCGACATCCAGTGATTGATATCTGTGACACAGTATTCAAGTTTCCCAACAGCAGTCGGATCATCATCTCAACGACAACGCTCATTCAACTGCGTATCGTAGGCAAAAGCGTGATAGTTGACGCCGTGCTCATCAGCCTTCTCTTTGAGATCAGCAGTGTACATGATGAACAACCGCGGGCCGAGTACCGAACCTTGTGGCACAGAGCACGTGACGTGAACAGTATACGACGTACTACCGTTATAAATGACTTCAAATATTCTGTCACATATATACGACTGGAACCACTTCAACACAATGCCACGCAAGCCGAGCTGGCGCTCAAGGAGACAGAGGGCGGATACGTTCCCTTCATCAGCGGCCTGCAGCAACTCGTGACAGCCGTTTCGGTGCTATGATACAAACGGTAGGCTGACTGTCTTACAGGCATCAACGTGTTGTCGTCCAAATAGGCCTGAAGTCTTCTCTGTATAATCCTCTCCAATACTTTGGAAAGAAAACACAGGTTAGACACAGGTCTAAAATTCTTTGGGTCGCTGACGTAGAGTCCGTTCTTTTTAGCAGTGGACGAACCACTGCATGCTTGAAGTTGGATAGAAAAATACCAGACGCCAGCGACTTATTGAAAATTAGCGCGATGAAGGGCGACAACAGCTGGCCTACGTCCTTCACTAGCCAAGTTGGAGCTGGATCCAACTGGCATGTCTTGTTTAGTGCCGAGCCAATCATCTTCTCTACTTCGTCGCGTGTCACGGCAGTCCACTGGGAAAGTGCTGGCGTCACCTTGAGTGGAACATCATACACTGCGTTGTCGCAGTGGAAGCTTGAACTGAGTCGACTTTGTCCTTGAAATGCGCGGCGAACTCGTCAGCAGTCTTGCTACCAGTCAGCCAAGGCCAAGACCAGCCTATTGCAAAGCCAAGGCCAGGGCCAAGGATTAACATCACTGGAGTAAGCATATTTCCAAATGGTAGCAAATTAAACACTTGTGCCCAACCTACACTGGTTTTAGCGCTACTCACATCTGGCTGATATATACGGGTCGCCGATGCTGATGTAGCTGCCTTCTTTGAACCTTCCAACCCGCTGCATGTCCGTCTTTGAAAACGGACTTACCTCCTCGACAAACTTCTTCTTATCCTTCTTCCCCATCCTGACAGGACGAGTAACTGCAGAACAAAATAACAGCAAACTACGTTCATAACTTAAGGCTTACCTCCGCCAAGGAGGTTATGTTTTTGCCGGTTTTTGTTTGTCTGTCTGTGTGTGTGTGTACAAGATAACTCAAAAAGTTATAGACGGATCTTTCTGAAATTTTGAGGGTATGTCGGGCATGGCATAAGCTACAAGTGATCAATTTTGGGGGTGATCTGGCAGGAATCCTGGATTCTGGATTACTTTGAAATTTTCGTTACCATTGCGTTAAAGGGGGCATAAGCGAAACCGCTGCAAAACCGAAAATGGTGACGCCACCTGGCGAATAGCATTGCCTTGGCGGAGGTACCTGCGGGCTACGACTGCTATCTAGTTATTATAATTATTTGATACCATGAATTCTAGTTTTAAGTAGGCCTATCGGAGTCAAGTTACGTAGCCGAATTACTGACTCATTTAACATTATGAGCATGGGACTACTGCATGCAGCTGCGTAGGCCTGTTGACGTTATACAGCGGACATAGTCCGTCTTTGGCTCTGTGCCTATATACAATTAACCGTTTTCACGCTAGACGAGTTTATAGCGGTAGTATAACGACTTCTTGGGGGACCCCTCTTTGACAGTGACGTTTCTCGTTTAATGGAAATTTCTTCTCCCAGCGTCAGGAAATTTTATCACATAGTTTTTGTGGCAGCCACAATGAAAATTTTGTGATTATTCATAACTTGCAACGTTTTGAAAGAATCGTGGACACACAAACGCCTCTACGATGGCTACCGGTAATACGCGCTTAGGCAACTTAGCTCTGCATGCTGTTGCGCGTAAATTGATGTGAAGTTGTGAAAGAATGATGAAGATGACGACGATGATGTTTGACGATAATGGGATGAATGATCACGACCAGTATAGGCACATTAGAGAGCGTTGGCTATATCTATAGCTCGCTCAGTTCAGCCAATCAGCAACACACGCGATAACCAGAGCCCTGCAATAAGTCTTTTTCATGTTCACGTCTACATTACACAAGAAGCCCAGCTGTCGCTAGAATAGAAGACGGTACTGGTTGTCAGTAACATCGAAGGTCATCCAAAGTCAATAATTTTTATCTCATATCTGACATGGCGTATTTGTATTCTTATTAGTGACTATAATAGTAACCTTGTCCGTACCTCTCACCGTTTCCGCGATATGGCTAGTTTTTCGTTGAAAAACGCACATTATTTTACCCCCGTCCATTCAACGTCAAATTTGAAAAAAAGTTTCCCTTGCACTAGCTAGATTGCTAAAATTTTGCATTTTTAGGTAATTATGACACAGGGCTAAATATTCGTGCAAAGTTTTCCCATACGAGGCTACGACCTACCCGCGTTAGACAGGGTACATCTGTCTGTCGTCGTCTGTCACGGATCATCCGTGAGACCGTGACAGACGACGACGGACAGACAGACAGTTAAACGACGACAACCATACCATAAACCTAAGCTCGACCGTTACTTAAGTAGGCCTACGGTCGGCTAAAAACGCTGAACAAAATTGTACAGCAGTATACCTCGAATTAACTCAGCAGACACGAATCAACAGCTTGCTCAGTTATTGTACGGCAAGACAGATTCGTCATCTCTCAATCAGTTTCCATGGTGACAATGCGCGTGATCGCCAATAAAATGATAAGTCTATCTTTTTAATTGTGTGCTTTAAAGCCTTGTATGTGTAATTGTGTTAAGCATAATTGCGCACTGCCTTATATTTGTACATTTTACGACTTAAACTTAGATAGGCCCCAACGTTGACTTCAGATCCAGAATCGCATCGACGAATCGATCACTTAAGTTTCTTGTTTTTTTCGCCATTCAAAATTCAGTAAGCTGCATAACGAACCAAACATACATTAAAGCAACGACAAAAGTTACATAAATTAAAGAAAATTAATCCACCTTTAAAAATGCACGTTGCATAGCATAGGGCCTATGGAAGATTGATACAAGCGTCGTAAGCCTGTGCTCGTGAATGCGATTTAAGTATAACAATTTAAGTTTCACGTTTATGTTGTGTTTTTAACAGTTGTGCACACAATCACTGGAACTTTCGCTATATTGAAGATTTTTCATTTTTTTGTTAAATGCGTGTGTTTTTGCGTGATTTTAATATAAGTTAATAGTGCATGAATTTGTTTATTGGAAAGCAATTTTATGGGTGCCGTAACAGTGCATTGTGTCTCAGTGCATCCATAGCCAGCCACCTCATACGAGTTGTGTTTAGGGTAACTGGAACTTTCGTTCCCACGTACTTTCGCTCGCGGGAGGAGCGAAAGGAACTTTCGCTTTTATGAGCGAAAATGACGTGGAACTTTCGCTTTCCTTGTACAAAAATCATTGTCATTATAATAACGTGTGCAAAGCGTAAAGCCTATGGAGAGTGCTTCATCTTTGCTTAGGCCTAACTGCACGGTAGCGTCACGTGGTGAGCAGGAATCACAAAACTTTATTCTCTGAAGTCGCGTTGCGGCTTGTAGGCTACACGCTTGATACTTATAGGCCTTTGCTATAGTGAAACAAGATGGAACACGATTTGAAGCATGGAATCAAAGAACGTCAACACACAGTTAACACATTAACGTTAACACATTTTTATGCAAAACAGTGAGAGAAAAGTTCATAATTGATTATTACAGCTACGGTTAGTCTACATGAGGCAATACAAAAATAAGAACAAACTATAATGCCAAAATACTATTAGCTTATTGATTAAATAATGTGGTGTGGAGTGAAAGTTCCATGTCACTTTCACTTCTGAGAATGAAAGTTCCAGGGAGTGAAAGTTCCACTTATGGAACTTTCGTTCCCAGAAGCGAAAATACGTGGGAGCGAAAGTTACATAATTTGTGTTTAGTACCGTAGCGCAGACTAAAAATGTAATGGACAAATTTTGTAGATTTGCTATCTTACTTCTAAAAGATCTACAGCAAACACTTGCATAGCCCTAGTGTTGTTTTGAATAATTCGTTTTTGGGACCCAACCTTGTTCTTGATTAAATGTAATGAAAAATGTTGAGAGAGAGAAAGACCTCTGGGGGTTATCCCCTGGTGGCGCGAAACACTGCATCAACTACACGAGCACTAAATATGATCATATTAAGTAAGGAAGATTAAGTTTACAGTTAGGGTTGAGGATTAAGGTCAGGGACTCAGGGTTAGGGTTAGATTAGCAATCTGATCTGATCATATGTTACCAGTGTGCCAGTCAGTGGTATTTTGTGACACCCCTGTTATCTCCTCCAATACAGGGCATTTCTAAGATCATCTGCAGAATTGTTTTTTAAATAAGCTGCTGACAGTGAGTCACCATTGTTGGTACTACTGTCATAGGGTGAACCTCATACTTAACCACCATGACTACTGCTATGGCACCCATGAAATATGCCTACCAGTATTTTTAGTCGTCGGACATCACATTATTTCTGATCTGTTTTGATTATGGAACCAGATGAAACTGTGCTGTCTGATATTCATATTGACTTGTCACATACTTGTCCATTTAGCCATGCAGAACATTTGGATAATGTTAAATATGCAGGTTAACTACATTTTTCATTTAGAGTTGATTTCTGATGCTTTTTGTTGTTCTTTGCTTTATTGCATTAGTATTGCAGTTGTAGTTATGGCACTAGTGATATCTGTTAATTAGTGGTCACAGGTCAGTGGCCACCTAAGTACCATGTCTGCAGTAATATATGTTGTGTACAACATGGAATGTAGCCCTAGTGTTGTTTTGCAATAAAAAAAACTGTCAAAAGCACACCATTATGCAGTAGTCATTTTTATTCACACACAGACAGCATTTATCTTGTATGAGTAACAAAATAAGATGCCATGAACTGTGTGTTTAATTTTCAGTTTTAAATATCTACTACTATCAATAGCTAATATATTTGAACTGCTATGTATATTGTATACTGGATATAATAGAGTTTCAGTTTCTTTGCTAAATTTTTGCTGTGATTTATGACTTAGGCCTACTGCATGTTCCGTAAGTCTTACTCTGTGTTGTCTAACTGTAATTGAATGTTGGCCCTATAGTTTTAAGTTCAGCTGCTGATGTGTATGTGTCATTTCAGTATATGTTACTCGCTTTCTGTTTACTTTGTGCTCAAGTGAGGACTCTGATTATGCTGATGATGAGAAGTGTGCAAAGTATGCTATTCAGTCTTCTGAAAGCTGCAGCTGTCATCGTGAAGATTATTCAACTATTGTTGACACTGAATCTCGTCAGCATCAGTTGTGCTGCAGTGAACATGAACAATCAACTGCTACCAGTAATGATAGTCAGAGCAGTCGAAATAGACACTCAATGGGTCATGTGTATGATGACGATGGTGACATGATAGTTAGGAGAAAGTGCCACCAACAATTTGAAATCGTTTACATTGGTCAGTACCGTAGTTTATTTATAAGCAGTAATAGTTGAGATTGCTAAAAACAGTATTGCCAATATAAAGGCGTGTAAGATAAAATGTTACTGCAGATGATGACACCCAGTTTTGTATTTTTTTGCACCGGAGAAATACTTAAATAATCTGGTACAAAATGCCATGAAAAAATTCAGTATGATAGCAGTGCTGTTTATATCAGACTTTGATGTGTTGAAGTGTGGTAAAACACATTTTGAGATGAGAGACTGAGACCAGAAAACTAAAAAGGAAGACTGACATGAACTACAATAACAGAAAAACTGCAAGAAAAAGAAAACCATGAGTGCTGAAGAATCTGATAACAGTCCACAAGTCTGTCTATCTGTCATCACTTACATTCAAATAGTTATGTTAAGGTGCTTTATATTTTTATTTGAAGTATTCTTTAATCAGAATGATGTATTTTTAAGTACTTCATGCTATGATCACTATTACTGTAGTTTTGCTGTGCATTGTTTATGCAGAACACACATTAGCAACTCGCCTATGTGATGTGGGTCTGCAGGTAAATATGTGTACATATTTCTCACTAATTTTTCATCAGTCTTACTGGCAAATTTGCGCATAATATGCAGTACCAACAGCAGTTATTAGCATTATTGTACAAAAGTACAGTCATAACTAATAATTAAATAATAAATGTAATTATCGTCTCATTTGAGAAAGAAATAATTAGAAGTGTTTGGGAGCATGAGGATCAAATGAGGAACAATAATGTTTAACTGCTGACCAGTATTTGGTTAATGTGTTTTGTGACATTAGTTTTCCATGGTGTGTTTGGCAGGTATGGTCGGGTTGCCTATATCTGTGTGACTTTATTATATACAAGCGTCATATGCTTGACAAAGCTGTTGTGCTGGAGCTGGGAGCTGGCGTTGGTCTCGCGAGCATTGTAGCCTCAATGTTTGCTGACAGAATTTTTTCAACAGGTTTTATGTGTATAACAGTGTAATGCATTATAGAGATATGAATGATTGAAGCACGCTTTTATAGCAATGAAGTCATGCAGGCTCAACTTTTATGTGCTCAGACCAATCCAGTTTTTTTTCTTTGCATCATTTTTCCGTCTTTAAGCTCAGTTGTTGAAGTATAAACTTAGTTTATTATGTACAACTAATATAGGATGCAATTTTTGCATGTTGTTTAGCAGCTTCTTACTGTTCTGTAAAGTGCAGCCATCATCATAGGCCATAATATGCATTTATCTTGTTCATCTTCCTGTCCTTTTGTCTGTCTATTAGTTTGGCAATTACTGGCTGCTAACTCTTAAAACTGCATAGAAAAACTAAAATTGGTGTGAACTTCGTCTGAGGCACTGAGTAACCTGTGCTTGCAGGTCTAGGCAGACAGCCGCATAATATGTCAACTCTGGGTTGACATTTTTCCAGCTAGCATTGTTCGTAAGTTATTAGGAGAAACTGACTGCACATTATGTAGATGTTGGTGATGAAGTGTTGGAGACATGTCATCGCAATGTGGCTGCCAACAAGCATCTACATCGTGTACCATCGGACTCTGACTCAGTGCTTGTTAGAGAACTTGATTGGCTCCAGTCAGAAATACGCAAAGGTTCCTGATGGTGCCACTGATTACTATGCAGTTTTAAGTTAGGTGTTAACATTTTAATGCATATAGTTCCATACTAAGTAAGTAACATTTTTAAGTAAGATTTTTTCTACATAGTGCAAACGTAAATACACAGCATCTCAAAAACTGCACCACTTCAGCTTGTCACAAGGTAGTGCAGCAAGACTATTAAGATGAGGTGGGCAAAACCAGTCGTTTATGTCATTTCTTCATGATGTTGCATGCCGAGGATTACCGGGTTATTAAAGTCATCCAATGTTTCACCATTTTTTTTTTAAAAACAAAAGTATCAGATTTTTTTGAAACAGGGTGTGTAAACATTTAATTTGCGTCAAATGTCACGATGCATTATTGGCTCTAGCACAACAAGTATGTCTACAGCCTATGGCAGTCTCTTTCACACACGTGGTCCTGCAGCAGAAAAAACTGCGTTGTAGGTATCAGCAGACAGAAGGTCGTCTTGCTGCTAAACCACTATAGCCCCCTAATGTGTGCCAAGCATTTTGTGGGCAGTCACCTAAGAATTGTTGAACAGTAAGCGAAGAAGCAAGATGCACTCAGAGTAAATCAGTTAAAATTAATTGTTTTGTACATTTTTAGATTCCACAATTGTTTAAATGTACGTCCTGTTCCACGCTACACTGCTTGTTTTGCAGATGGTGCTCCATTTAGTTGGACTGAGGAAGAAGCGAATGATATGTATTCTGCTAGTGTACTTATGTCATCTGATGGTATCTTTTCATATTTCCATTATTTGAATTATTTAAAGTAACTGCTTGTTTCTACAGAACTGCTATTTCGTGCATGCTTCATCATTCTACTCTGCCTGGTGTACAAAGGATTGGTGACTGGCTGGTAAGATCCTCCAGCAATTTCCAAACGTTTGCTTTAGGCGTACCAGGCCTAACCTTGCACGTCTAGAAAAACTGATTTGTTAAATGAAGTTGAATGAGTACGATGAGCCAAAAATTGCACCATGTTGCACGCTTAGTCATCCCAGTCAAATATTGGGTGTTTTTGCTCACTATAGCATTAATCTCAATAGGTCACATTTCAGGTCTTGCCCGTCTGTCTTGTTACTTAGAGTGTACAGTCTCGTATGTTCAAAACTGCAAACTGTCAGTTGAAAAAGTCAAAGATTTGGTTTTGGTTAAGGATTGCACAGCTGTAGGTGGACAGCAGACAGCCGCACAGCATGACAGCATTGGGTCAGTATATATTCTTCTCTAGTTTCTGGACTTTGCTGAACGTTGGCTAACTGTTGTTGATTGTGTTAAGTTATCTACAGTGATGAGCTGACCGATGCGTATTTCCAAACTGTCAGACGTATGTTGATGGAGAAACAAACGGCTACAACTGTTGTGATATCACTAGAGAGGAGGTATGTGCGTTGCAGCCACGGTCTATGTCAATGCCTTGGATCTAAATTATGCAGCCGTTTCATTGAATCTGATCAAAGGTTAAGGTTGAACCATTTTGAGTGTGTTGACTTGTCTGGTGCACATAATCCCATATGGCTCTGTAGATCCAAGATGGGTTTCCTTTGAACAGCTATGTCTGCCTTTTTGACCATTTTTAATGAACACTATCAGAAGATGCACCGTGCACGGACGGTACTCTGTGCTGTCATTGACTTAACCAAGGACCCAAATCTTGGTCTGGGTCAGTACAAATACCAAATGCTCGAATAACTTTTGGCCGGTGTGTCGTTATGTGAATTATTTGCATAATGGTGAAGTATCAAGTACAAAACTAAAATGGGACTTCATTGAGCAAGATCAGATGCAGACTGCCAAGACCAACAGTAAGGTGAAGACCAAGAGTAGGATTGCATCCTTTGAGGACAAGGTCAAGACTTCATTTTTGAGTCTCAAGACTGCAACCAAAGACAAGTCTCATGATATCCCTCTTGCTAAATTACAGATTTCATTATACTAACGGCAACATAGAGAGTATTACACATGAATTTTTAGAAGTTGTTTTGGTGATTAACAGTATTCTGATTAAAATACGAAATGGATAATGAGGTGATTAATAGGACTCAGAAGGCCATTTCAGAGATCAGACTTTATCTGACGACTTTTGAATGCTGTTTAAAAAGTTTGTTTGCTCTTTTTACTTCATGCAATGGCACATCGCAAAGTTTTACTGCCTCTGCACTGTGTAAATTTATCATGTATAATGTAGGCCCTCATTTCCAGTGAAACTGACTACACAGTTCTTATTGTTTACATCACTGCTAAATCATGACTGTGTCTCTTTGGAATGTTTCACTAAAACATGGTAATTTTTTGTTGCAGACTCAACTTCACATTGGCTGATCTTGATGTCTCGTGCTCTGCCTATACATACTTCAGACAGTGCATTGAATGCCTTGGCCAAATCGTGGCGGAAGCAAACCGAAATTTTACAGCACAGATTATAGATGACATTCCACAGTATTTCAGCTATGAGCGTAACAAATATCTGGTTGGTTGCTGGTCATAATGGTTGTGATATATTTTGTAAAGTGTACAATGTACAAACATTGCCATCATTATAGGCTTGTGTTAAATATACTGCATGTCGCTGTTGTGCAATGTAATTATGACATTCTGCAGCCTGTGTGCACTATGCTATCAATACATAATTCACTTCACATATTACGTAATGTCCTTTAAACAACAAAAGGTAATAAACTGTCAACAACAGTTTTAAAGCAGTGCCACATTTTGCAGACGACATATTATGCAGCCATTTGCTACACATTAATTACACTGTATTATAAAAAAAATTATTCTGTTAAATTACAGAACACCAAACATGTGGTCGCAATAAACTTTCTTTCTCTGCGTCGTCAGTGAACCATAAAATGTGTGATATGTGAAGTGTATGTGCATCTGTTAAAGAACCTGCTTGCTGGTATGTGTTTGCAGGAACTATGGCTGTTGTCGGTTGGTGAGAGCAGGACACTGCCATCAGAACAACACTAGTTTATTGCAGTGGCGTAATCAGGCTGGCCGCAGAGTTGGGGAAACAAATTCAGAGTTTTCCGGGTTCTTTCCAGAGCTGCAAGCTTAAAGTTATCGCAATATACACCCGTGTGCATAGTGCATTCCAAAACTGCAAACTTTTGACAGAATTTACATGCCAGGCTCGAGGGTCCCCTAACATGGTTTAACTGTTGTTTTAGTAATGAGCATTTGACTTCTTTGCATTTTTGGTGCTGTGTATAAATGTGATAAGTACACACCTGATTATTACTATTATCATTTCTGCCGTGCAAACTAGCAGTGTGTCTATGAACAAAGATGAACTGACTGGGTTTTAAGGTCAAGAAGTCGCAGCAGGCACAGGCATACAGCAGGCATACAGAGCTGAATGCTGTCGTGTTTTTCTAACCATCCAGTTTCAGCACAATATTTCTTATAGCCAATTTGCATGGAAGAAAATGTTACATAAGCAGGTCCAGGTGTGTTGAATGCCTTGTTATTTCTGTCAGTACACAACAGCCTTTCTATCATTGGGAGAGCTTTCATCCTGTAGGAAGGTTGTCGAGCCTAGACAAGGTGAGTTCCTACAACCACCAAACTTGTATTTGTGGGACCCAGCCAACCCCACAATAACTTCAAAAATAAACAGTAGTAAATGTGCCAAATGGCCATTCATTGATAATAGGTGTCAAATGTACATAAATCAGACAACTTAAAAGGATGCAAAAAACAAAACTACACAGTTTAGCTAAAAAAATAAATTGGCCCAGTGCTGACATGTTATTTGGTCATCTGCCTAGAGCTTCATAACGCAAAAATTTGACCTTCGGAACTAAAACTGGCACACCAGTTACATACACCAATTTTAATTTTTACACGTCTTTCTGTTCTCGTGTTGAGTTCATAGGGACAGACTGGCAAGAACCGCAATGCAGCCCGTTACAACGGCCACAAATAAATGCTAACGCGGCACAATGTGGCGATCTGTTTGTCCATGGTGTGCAATTGTGATGAAATGGGCAACACAGCTCTGAGTAAGAACTGCTTGTTGCATGTACAGTCACTGTTGCAGTGCAGCTTGACTGTCGGCATTCTTTTCTGAGACTCTGCAGTTCGACACAGAAGCTCGGAATGATAGTCAATCAGCAATGTTGATCGCACTATACCCACCAGTCCACCATTCCAAGACCCGGATCTTGTATATCGCCCTAAAAATGCACAAAGCAATTGATTTATGCAAAAACTAATGAAAGTGCTCAGAGAGTATAGGTCATTTCGAGGATGGCATTTCCAGGGACAAACCGCTGCTGAGTCTTTACTGTTCCAAATACCGCAATCCGTCTAGCAATCAACAGCAGCGTCCGAACCATAAAACTCGTGCAAAATGCTGCACCATAAGATAATGTGGAAAGGTCTTTCAACCTTTTGGGTGAGGTGGCATAATTTTGAATGTAGATTATATCAACTTTCTCTCTAGCTTACTCAACATGCATTTTTTTCAGACCCAGTGTGTCCCAAAATTGACCATCCAGACATAGCTCCAGAAATCCCTTTGCTGGATTTAGATGAATGGATCCGACAAAAGAAACTGGGAAGAAGATGAAAATTGAAACAAGGAAGAAGAGTAAAATGATACAGAGGAGAAGACTTGAGATATGAGAAAACTTGTTCAGCTGTCACTGGCTGCTAAAACATAATCAAATGTTCCTAGGGCTATGCTCCTCTCCTCTAAAAAATTCATTAAGAAATCTAGGCCAGAAAATTGATTGTGTACATAGTCTGACGGACAAGCAGAGGTATGTAAAAGCATAACCTCCTCCTTCCTTTAGCAGAAATATTTCAATAAGCAACACCACAATAAAAACAGACAATCCATTGCCGGTACCGGCATTTCATTTACACTGTGGGCCATACAAAACGTGGCACCTTACTTTTGTTCATATCTTCACCAATTATAATTATTGACAGATTTTAAAAATTTTTGCACTGGCACACTCTGCGGACAATATGCAATAAGGTGATTATTATACACTGTGTTTCAAAAAAACGGGCACCCTTTTTATTTCTTTCATAATTCACTCAAATGATGACCAATTTACACGAAATTTTTACCAGATGTAGCTGAAGAAATGCTAATTCAAAATATATGGACAAAATATGGCTGTTAGTTAAATATTCTTTGCTAGTTGTGATGTAATGCTGACATCATAATGC
>Ga0209367_1008009_pt1 | contig 14503 bp, 12 predicted proteins | sample WorMetLIZISLAND2_FD_187412 | JGI IMG/M metagenome (GOLD analysis project Ga0209367, IMG submission 187412) | Marine gutless worms symbiont microbial communities from Max Planck institute for Marine Microbiology, Germany - Olavius geniculatus... ... | reverse complement strand
GTCTCATGCAGTGAGCAGTCGCACGAGGAGTAAAGTGAGCTGTGGAGGAGTCAGTCGTGGAGCTAGCGGGCACCGCGAAGAAATTGTCTACGAAGACACTGGATCCCGAGATGGCGGTGCTTCCATGAAGAACGACATCGTGCATCCGGCGGCGAGAGGCGGTGGCGCGACAGTTATCTGCCAGAGTAACTCCCAGAGTAATCCTACTAAAAGAATCCCAGAGTAAGTCTTGAGAGGAACTCCAAGAGTAATCCGCTGAAGGAACTCCCAGAGTAATCCCAAGGGTAATCCGCCAGAGGAACTTTAAGAGTAACTAGCTTAGATTATAACGTAAACTCAGAATTTCATTACAGATAAGGCCGGAATTCCACCGAACAATGTTTAATGTAAATTAGCAACTTAAAACAAACAATTTATAGCAATAAAAGAGTTCAACCGACGTTTACACGCAGAACACACTCTAACACACCTTTTTCAGTTCTAGCGGTAACGTGAGACATCCTAGAACCACTCCCTCTTTACCGACAAACCGTCTGACTACTACAACTCTCTACAACGACTCTCTCTTCGGATACTTAGACGAGTCCCGCCTATTTGAGCTACCCGGCCATTTTATATCAGGCTTAACCGAGAGTAATCGGTGAGGTCAAAGAGTATGTCAAATAGAGGAACTCTGACCATTCACAATTTAGCTATCTAGGTCAGTTCCAACGAAACAACTATAAATGCGCGGATTTATAAATTTAGAAAAATATAGATATTATAGCCAATTTTGTCCAAAATTTTGTTGCGTGTCAACGGGGGTCGGTCCGGGTAAAATGCAATTGGCAGCATTCGATGGCCCATCCCCGAAAACCCCCCTATAAGCGCAAAAATCTCGCAAAAATCTTCTACGCAAGCCAAGTTATAGCCAATTTTGTCCCACATTTCGTTGCCATGGCAACGGGGGTCGGTCGGGAAAAAATGCAATTGGCAGCATTTAATGGTTCATCCCCGAAACCCTTTTCCCCTATAGGCGCAAAAATCTCATACGCAAGCCGAGTTATAGCCCATTTTGTCCTAAATTTCGTTGCCATGGCAATCAGGGAGTGTCCGGAATAAAATTAAACAACACCATTAGATTGGCCATCCCCGAAAACCATACGGTATTACCAAAAATTATGACTCTATCTTATACACAGCCACAGTTATGACCGTTTAAATAATTATTTAACTTTCCCCATAGGCCCTATTGTAATTGTTTGAAATTTTTTGAATAAATACGTTGAATATTAATTTCAAATTTTGTAACCCCCAAAAGGCACATCCTTGCGCGAGACCGCGTTGTTTGAGCCATCGCGCCCAAAAATCCGCTGAAGGTTCTGACCTGTAGGTGAGTTGAAGAAAAAAATTTTTTGCGTATATTGCACCCATTTGCCGGAAAGCCCCCCTTAAAAAAATTTACATAAAAATTTGCATGAGAGGTCATCTCGTCGACGTAATCAACTGTGCCAAATTTTACCTCAATCAGATCCGGGCTTTTGATTCTGCGTGGGGTCGAATTTTTGGCTATCCCATAAGAAAGATAAGTCGCCGTTAACACAGGGCTTGAACTACCGTTCAGCCAGCGATAAGTGCAAACGTTTTTATAATAGCATCCACGCATGAAAGATGCATCGGATGCGTATATCGAATGTATAATGTTACAGGCCTATATATGTTTGTATGGACCGGCATGCTATCGTTGCATACAGTAAGGCGGTAAATGCATTGACCGGGAAATAACGATGAGGTGGATACAGAGGTCAACGTATAACGCAACTATAGAGATGGTAAGGCAAGAACGATTTTGCCGACACACGTATATAGTCAACAGTAACGTAGTCGCATCAAAGAATAATTGTCGGCTTCCCATACAAGCCTGTAGCAATTATAGGAACGTCTCTCTGACTCGCGCTAACTAAGGCAAGTTTGACTTTTAAATTTTTGCAACCCGTAGGCATCTTTTAAAAACATAATTCGATTGGGAAACCTACGCTCAAGCTTAAGTCGAGTCCGGATGTCGTTGTTTACCTGATTGCAATACAGCGACGCCTCGGCAACGTGACGCAACTTCGTTCTGTTAAGAAATGTATACATACCGTAGGAAAAAGAACCAAATTTCATACGCGAACGAGAGACTGACAGCGGGTGACGAACAAGGTGAATGACACGTAATGCAGGCAGAGCTTGCATCAACGGCTCCATGGAAGCCATAGTCGCACGAACAACTTTCACTGCCCGTAATTGACATTCTACAATATTCTTTCGCAACACTGTTAAACAATTGTTGTCTACTAGTTGTCGATAACGCCGAAAACATGCGCGATAGCGGTCGAAAATGTGTGTAATATTTGTCGTCAAATTGGTCGAAGTCAAGTTCATTCCGTTTGAGAGCAGACGGCGACATTGTTGTATCTGAGCATGTGGTTTGCTGCCGAATCGTGACCCACAATAATTTCGCGTGATGCCAAAGCATCTTGCATTACGTAGACGATGCTGTTGTAAACATACCCTATACTCCCGTGTAAAAATCTGTCGGTTACCAAAATAATACCAAAATCTATGCAACAACGTCGCCGTTGGAAGTTTATCGACTTCACCAGTAAATAAATGGCGTAAAAAGTCGGCTACGGCGACGACATCGACTTGCGGTAGTTCACTTTTAACACATCAACACATCGTCAGTAAAATACGAAATGTTCTGTTATAATGTTTGGCTGTTTATTGTACACGCGTGACATGTTAAATGCAGAGCATAGCATTTGACACAAAGAATATTATTAGGTTGTGACCTCGCGCGCATTAATTTTTTCTGTTATCTTCTAAAATTGCTTCTTTGTTCCTTTTCACTTGTATTAAAACCCGGCGACCATTTAAGACCAGTCTAATTATTGTAACCGGCGACGAGGTAGTTACTGGAAATTGCGTCGCCGTCTCTCTTGCACCGTTATCACGATATGGAGTAAGGACCCCCTAATTTTTCGAACTTTTCGTCGACATCTAAACTTTGTGTAAAAATTTTGTCGAGATCGGTTCAAAAATGGTGAAGATATAGTGATAGGGGCAAAAAACTGGAAAACCCCCACTTTTTAAAAACTCAAATTTTTCGCTCAAAAATGCGTCTAACTTTAGAGAAAAACATTTGCGTTTAAAAAGACTATTTTCCAAAAAGAAAAAATTTGGGAATGGGGTGACCGCCACCAAAATTTTTTTCTAAAAATGCGTTTTTTTCGAACGCCTACTCGATAAAACGCATTTTCGCGAAAAAAATTTTTCGGGGGGGACCCTACCTTGACCCCTAAATTTATGGACCCACTAATTTTTTGACTTTTCGTCAACATCTAAACATTGTGCTAAAATTTCGTCGAGATCGATTCAAAAACGGCGGAGATATGGCGATGGGGGCAAAAAACCGGAAAACCCACACTTTTTAAAAACTCAAATTTTTCGCTCAAAAATACGTCTAACTTTAGAAAAAAAACATTTGCGTCGAAAAAGACTATTTTCAAAAAAGAAAAAATTTGGGGGGGTATGGGCTAACCCTTCCAAAAAAATTTTTCTAAAAATGCATCTTTTCTAACGCCCACTCGAAAAAACGCATTTTCGGGAAAAAAATTTCTTGGGGTGGGACCCTCCCTTGACCCCAAAAATTAAAGACTCCTAATTTTTGGACTTTTTGTCGACAAATTTGGGGTTGAACCTCCCCTCCCCAATTTTTTCTTTTTCTAAAAATGCGCTTTTTTCGAACGCCCGCTTGAAAAAACGCATTTTCTCGAAAAAAATTGGGGGTGGGACTCTTCCTTAACCCCAAATTTCGGGACCCCCTAATTTTTCGACTTTTCGTCGACATCTGAACATTGTGTAAAAATTTCGTCGAGATCGGTTCACAAACGGCGAAGATATGGCGAGGGGGGCGAAAATCGGAAAACCCCCACTTTCTCGAAACTGATGAACTTTGGTCCATATATTTTGACACACTTGGAAAACTCTCGGTCAGGGCTACATGACACCAAAATTTTGTAGATCTAAGTTCAAAAACGGCCGAGATATGGCGATGGGGGCAAAAAACCGAAAAATCCCCACTTTTGAAAAAAAATCAGATTTTTCGCTCAAAAAATAAGTCTGACCTTAGAGAAAAACATTTGTGTCTAAAAAGACTATTTTCTAGAAAAAAAAAATTGGGAATGAGGGTGACCCCCCACCAAAAAAATTTTTTTTCTCTAAAAATGTGTTTTTTTTTCGAACGCCCGCTCGAAAAAACGCATTTTCGCGGAAAAAAATTTTGGTGGTGGGACCCTACCTTGACCCCCAAATTTAAGGACCCCTAATTTTTCGACTTTTTGTCAACATCTGAACATTGTGTGAAAATTTCGTCGAGATCGATTCAAAAACGGCGAAGATATGGCGATGGGAGCAAAAACCGGAAAAACCCTATTTTTGAAAAAACTCAAATTTTTCGTTTAAAAAAAACGCCTGACCTTAGAGAAAAACATTTGCATCCAAAAAAACTATTTTCGAAAAAAAAAATTGGGGGTGGGGTGACCCCCCCAAAAATGTTTCTAAAAATGCGTCTTTTTCGAACGCCCACTCGAAAAAACGCATTTTCGCGAAAAAAATTTTTTTGGGGGGTGGGACTTTCCCTTGACCCCAAATTTCGGGACTCCTTAATTTTTCGACTTTTCGTCGACATCTGAACATTGTGTGAAAATTTCGTCGAGATCGGTTCACAAACGGCGAAGATATGGCGATGGGGGCAAAAACCGGAAAAAAACCCATTTTTGAAAAAACTCAAATTTTTCGCTCAAAAAATACGCCTGATCTTAGAGAAAAACATTTGCGTCAAAAAAGACTATTTTTGAGGAAGAAGAAAAAAAATTGGGATGGGGTTGACCCTCCAATTTTTTTCAAAAAATACGTTTTTTTATACGCCCACTCGAAAAAACGCATTTTCAAGAAAAATAATTTTTGGGGGGTGGGACCCTACCTTGACCTCTAAATTTGGGGACCGCCTAATCTTTCGACTTTTCGTCGACATCTAAACATTTTTTCCCATATCTCGAAAACGGTTCGTCCGATTTCGATAATTTTTCGCACATGCAAACATCGGTCCAAGAAACGTTATAACGCCTGACGACATTCTTCTGCGTATCTTTCTGTACTAACGGGACCGCCCCAAACATTGTGTCAAATATTTCGAATCACGTATCTCCGGATTGGGGGCAAATATCCGCACGCGCTTTTCACTGTTGGGTAGCGGACGGCGCCCCCTACAAATTCGTTTAAGGCCAAAATTTTTGTGGGGGCATTCTAAGTGGGTCAAAAGTGGGTGCAAAGAAACGTGGATTTTTTCGGGGTCGATTTCGGGGGTGTTTTGACCTTTTTAGAACCGTTACGAATATTGCAGAAAATGATGCCGAAGACACGGAATCCACGTGGGAGGTAACCCGAAAATCAATGTTCACAATTTCTAGAATATGCCAATTGTAATCTACAAAAATGACATTTTTGGGGGGCCCTAGCTCCCAAACGGTACTTCCAGGAGGCTGACTCTGGGGGACATTTCTGGTACGAGGGCACCCTGTCGGCCGGTGATGGTAAGGGGGCGAGAAACCGGAAATAAAAAATTTTTTTGGAAAATTTTCAAATATTCAAATCGCCCCCCTGATAGGGTCTTTGACCCGGGAGTCCCCCCGGTCGCGCCCAGGCGTGCGCCCCGTCGATGTCCTCATGTGGCCCAAAAGGCATCCCCTTGGCGTTCATAAAAGTGCTCATTTGGAGTTTTTTTAGAAAATTCCGGGGACCATTGCATTGCATTGCTTTACTGTAAAAGACTATCTACGGAGTGGGTTTCTAAACTTCTCTACACTTAGCGTGATCGGAGTCGTGTCAAAGATTCGTCGTGGGGCATCTCATGTCCTTCGCGTTATTTATGTTTGGTTAAAAAATGCACTGATCAATGCAAAAATGAGTGAAAAAACCGGAAAACCCCCACTTTTACGAAACTGATGAACTTTGGTCTACATATTTGGAAACTTTTAAAAAGCCCTCGGGCAGGGCTACATGATACCAAAATTTTGTGGGCCAAAGTTCAAAAACGGCGTAGATATGGCGATGGGAGCAAAAAACCGGAAAACCCCCACTTATAAAAAAAATCAGATTTTTCGCTCAAGAAATACGTCTGACCATAAAGAGAAACATTTGCGTAAAAAAAACTATTTTCGCGATGGACAGTCTCTGCACGCGAATTTGCGGGAAAATGTTAATTTTCAGGATTTTGAAACATATGCGGAAAACGATCGGCAACAGCTAGGAGGCTAAAACTTGGCACGAATGTACATCGTCGTCCACCCTAACGTAATCTGTACTTCGACCCAGATCGCATCGTAAATACGGCCGATAGGCGGCGCCAAACTAGGCATTTGCCGCGTAATCGCGGAAAAAAAACAGGGCCAAGTCCAAAATAAGGTTTTTCCGGTTTCTCCCTCATATCTCAAAAACGGCTTGACCGATTTTAATAATTTTTTGCACACGCAAACAGCGGTCCAAGTGACGTCACCAGGCCTGACGACAATCTCCTGCGAGTCTTTCTGTACTAACGGGGCCGCCCCAAACATTGTGTCAAATTTTTGGAATCCGATATCTCCGGATTGGGGGGCAGATATCTACACGCTTTTCACCGTTGGGTAGGAGACGTCTCCCCCTACAAATTCGGTCAGAGCCAAAATTTTTTGTGGGGGCACTCAAAGTGGGTCAAAAGTGGGTGCAAAGAAACGGGGATTTCTTCGGAATTGATTTTGAAGGTGTTCTGACCCCCTTACCCCATTTCGAATATTGCATAAAATGCTGCCGGAAACACGGAATCAACATGGAAGGTAACTCGAAAATTTGTCTTTGCAATTCGTAGAATTCGCCAATTGTAATCTACAAAAATGACATCTTTGGGGGGCCCCAGCTCCCAAACGGTACTCCCCAGGGGGCTGACCTCGGGGGACATTTCTGTTACGGGGGCACCCTGTCTGACGGTTGTGGTAAGGGGGCCGAGAAACCAAAAATAAAATTTATTTTTGAAAATTTTAAAATTTTTAAATCGCACCTCTGAAAGGGTCTTTGACCCCGTAGCCCCCCGATCGCATCCAGGGGTGCGACCTGTCGATGGCCTCACGTGGCCCAAAGGGCATTTCCCTGGCGTTCATAAAAGTGCCCATTTGGAGTTTTTTTAAGGAAATCCCGGGGGACCATTACATTGCGTTGTCAAAAACCACTATCGACGGAGTCGGCTTCTAAACTCCTCTACACTCAACGTGTCAAAATCGCGTCAAAGCTTAGCGACGGGTCGTCACGTGGCCCTCGGCGAGACCATCGCGCTGTAAAAAAGCGTGCATTTTTAAGCGAAAGCGCGATATGGGTGCAAAAACCAGAAAGCCTCCACTTTCTAGAAACTGATAAACTTTGGTCCACATATTTTGACACTAATGGGGAGCCCTCGGGTAGGCCAACATGACCCCAATCGAATTCGATTCGAATCAAATACGAATCCAAATCCGAATCGAATCGAATCGAATTCGAATCGAAACTCAATCAAATCCGAATAGAATCCAAATCGAATCGAATCCGACTCCGAATTCGAATCCGATTCCGAATCGAATCAAATCCGAATCGAATCCGTATCGAATCGAATCCGAATTGAATCAAATTCGAATCGAATACGAATACAAATCTAAACCCGAATCGAATCCGAATCAAATCGAATCGAATCCGACCCCGAATTCAAATCCGAATCAGTATCGAATCGAATCGAGTTCGAATCGAATCATATCCGAATCGAATGCGAATCCGAATCGAATCAAATCTGACTCCGAATCGAATTCGAATCTGCATTCGAATCCGAATCCAAATTCTTCATGCCCAAATTTGGGGGCCCACTAATGGGAAGCCCTCGGGCAGGCCAACATGACCCCAATCGAATTAGATTCGAATCGAATACGAATCAGAATTTGAATTTGAATTAGAATCCGAATCCGAATCGAATCCAAATCGAATCAAATCGAATCGAATCGAATCAAATCGAATCGAATCGAATCGATTCGAATCGAATCGAATCAAATCGAATCGAATCGAATCGAGTCCGAATCAAATCGAATGAAATCGAATCGAATCGAATCGAATCGAATCGAATCCGTATCGAATCGAATCCGAATTGAAATAAATTCGAATCAAATACGAATCCAAATCTAAACCCGAATCGAATCCGAATCAAATCCGAATCCGAATCGACTTCGAATTCTAATCCGAATCCAAAACCAAATCCGAATCGAATCCGAATCAAATCCGATTCTAAGACGAATCGAATCGAATCGAATCCGAATCCGAATCAAATCTAATCGAATCGAATCCGAATCCGAATCCGAATTTTTGACCCCGAAATTTTGGGGACCTTCTAATTTTTCAACTTTTCGTCGACATCTGAACATTGTGTGAAAATTTCGTCGATTTACACGTCTCCGAACTTCGTCATTGCTTTTGCATTATAAAGGCCGCGATTGGACGGTCTCTGTAGGCGAGTTTGTGGGAAAATGTTAATTTTCGCGATATTTAGACATATGCGAAAAACGATCAGCAACAGCTAGGAGGCTGAAATTTGGCACAAATGTACAACGTCGTCCACTCTAACGTACTCTATACTTCGACCCAGATCGCATCGTAAATGCGGCCGACAGGTGTCGCCAAACTAGGCACTTTGCAGCGTAATCGCGAAAAAAACCAAGTTCAAAATGGGGTTTTACCGGTTTTTCCCCCATATCTCAAAAAAGGCTCGATGAATTTTGATAATTTTTGCACATGCAAACATCTGCGCAAGGGACGTCACCAGGCCTGACGACAATCCCCTGCGAATTTTTCTGTACTAACTGGGCCACCCCGAACATTGTGTCAAATTTTTGGAATTTTATATCTCCGGATTGGGGGCAGATATCCGCACGCTCTCTTCACCATTGGGTAGGGGCGGTTCCCTCTACAAATTCGGTCGAAGCCAAAATTTTTGTGGGGGCACTCCAAGAGGGTAAAAAGTGAGTGCAAAAAAACGGGGATTTCTTCGGGGTCGATTTCGGGGGTGTTCTGACCCCTTATTTTCTATTCTGAATATCGCAGAAAATGCCCTGGAAGACAAGGAATCTACATGGGTAGTAGGCAAAAAACGGAAAACCCCCACTTTCTCGAAAGCGATGAACTTTGGTCTACATGTTTTGACACTTTGGAATGCACTCAGGCAGGGCTACGAGAAACCAAAAATTTGTGGGCCAAAGTTCAAAAATGGCAGAGATATGGCGATAAAAGGGAAAAAACAGAAAACCCCCACTTTCTCGAAAGTGATGAACTTTGGTCTACATATTGTGAAACTTTTGAAAAGCCCTCGGGTAGGGCTACATGACCCCAAAATTCTGTTGGCTAAATTTCAAAAACAACAGAAATATGGCGATGGAGGCGAAAACCGGGAAACCCCCACTTTCTCGAAAGTGATGAACTTTGGTCCACATATTTTGACGCCTTTAGAAAGCCCTCGGGCAGAGCTATACGAACTCAAAATTTTGTGGGCCAAAGTTCAAAAACGGCCGAGTTATCACAAGAGGGGCAAAAAAACAGAAAACCCCCACTTTTGAAAAAACTCAAATTTTTCGCTCAAAAATACGTCTGACCTTAAAGAAAAACATTTGCATCCAAAAAAACTATTTTCGAAAAAAAAAATTTGGGGGGTTGGGGGCGACCCCCCTCCCCCAATTTTTTTTAAAAATACGTTTCTTTGAACGGGCTTCAAAAAACGCATTTTCGCGAAAAAAAATTTTGGACAGTGGGAGCCCCCCTTGACCCCCAAATTTGGTGACCCTTTAATTTTTCGACTTTTCGTCGACATTTGAACATTGTGTAAAAATTTCATCGAGATCGGCTGCCGCAAAGTCGAATTACACGTTTACGAACTTCCTCGTTGCTCATTCGTTATAAAGGCGGCGACTGGATTTAGACTCTGCGCGCGAATTTGCTTGAAAATGTTAACTTTCGCGATTTTGAAACAAATGCGAAAAACGATAGGCAACAGCTAGGAGGCTGAAATCAAATCCGAATCGAATCCGAATCGAATCAAATACGAATCCGAATCCGAATTGAATCGAATCCGTATCGAATCGAATCCAAATCGAATCGAATCGAATACGAATACGAATACGAATCCGAATAGAATCGAATATGAATTCAAATCCGATTCCGAATCGAATGAAATCCGAATCGTATCGAATCCGAATCCGAATCCAAATCGAAGCCGAATCGAATAGAATCGAATCGAACCGAATCCGAATCCGAATCCTTGACCCCCAAATTTGGGGACCCCCTAATTTTTCAACTTTTCGTCGACATCTGAACATTGTGTGAAAATTTCGTTGAGACCGGTTGCCGCAAAGTCGATTTACACGTCTCCGAACTTCATCATTGCTCTTCCATTATAAAGGCCGCCATAGGACAGTCTCTGCAGGCGAGTTTGTATGAAAATGTTAATTTTCGCGATATTCGGACATATGCGAAAAACGATCGGCAACAGCTAGGAGGCTGAAATTTGGCACGAATGTACAACGTCGTTCACTCTAACGTACACTGTACTTCTCGACGCAGATCGCATCGCAAAATGCGGCTAGTTCCCAAACGGTACCTCCCAGGGGGCTGACCCTAGGGGACATTTCTTCTACGGTGGTACCCTGTCGGACAGTTGTGGTAAGGGGGCCGTGAAACCGGAAATAAAAATTTTTTTTCGAAAATTTTCAAAAATTTAAATCGCCCCCCTGAGCGGGTCTTTGGCCCGGGAGTCCCCCGGTCGCGCCCATGGGTGCATCCCATCGATGGCCTCACGTGGCTTAAAGGGCATCCCCCTGGCTTTCATAAAAGTGCTCATCTGAAGTTTTTTTTTGTAAATCCGGAAAGACCCATGCATTACCCTGCCGTAATCCACTATCGACGGAGTCGGCTTCTAAACTCCTCTACACTTAGCGTGATCGGAGTCGTGTCAGAGATTCGTCGTGAGGCATCACATGTCCCTGGCGTTACGTATGGTGTGGTTAAAATATGCGCCAATCGGTGCAAAAATAAGCTATATGTCGAGGTTCAAAGAAATTCGTTTATGTCTCTTGCTACGAGACCTACCGCGTGGATGAAAAACTCTAGAATAACCGCCATGTTGCAGGTGAAGTAATTTTCGTCTTCTAAGCACTGAGCTAAAAACGGGACGCTGTGACCACCAACAAAAATGTTTTTTAAGGTGAACGTGGGTCCTACCCCCTGCGCAATAAGACTTGTTTTTTTCAATGTTGTGCAAATTGCATTTTCCCCATATTCCGATTGATGCCTAAGACGCTGTGTTATAGCTAGTCGATTGAAATTTCGTAGAAGTGTTCACTGCCGTCTACCATACCATAGTCTGTTCTTTCACTGCACAATAAATGAAATCTATAGACGGTGCCAGTTTAGTCTCTGCACGGTGTAATCTCCAAAAACAGTCAAAAAGGCAGTTTTCACCATTATTTACACAACGAAGAGAATTAATAAACGAAATTTGGCACTCTTAAAAAACATATTAAAGCCTACCGTACGGTTGGAAAATGACGCTGATCGGTGCAAAAATGAGCGAAATATCGACGTTCAAAAATTCATTTAGCGCCATCTGGCGGCAAAACTGAAACCGTAAATCTCAAACAAAGCCAAAAATTTTTAAGAACAGCATGGCGCTACAAATCTCTAAATAATGGCGACTATCGACGACTAACTAATGCCTATGTTTGTGCACAAAATGCATGAATTAAGTTATATATAGTCCGCAATGTACTGCAGTGCAGACGATAATAATAAGTTAATTCTCGAGTTGCTGCTACTATACAACGTGATAATAGTTGTAACGTCGGGTGTCACATATCTGCTACAATCACAGCAAAATATAAATCACAGAATGCCTATTCAGTGTACTGTTAAAAACGGTAATTCATGTAATTCAATGGAGAACAATTTTGTCTATACGCAATGGCGTCATGGCGTCGCTGTGGCGCTGCGAAATGTATGGTCGTAGACGACAGCAGTTTGTTCATCTTAGGTACAGTGATGCTGATCCGTCGTAGATGTCACCAACAACAGTGCGTGGATTGTACCGCTGGTGGTTGCTTGTGGCACCTGCAATATTTTCATGTGCATTTTTAGTACTAAATCGTTATATACTTCACACAGTGCAGCTTGATGAAAGCACATGCATAATACATGCATACTCAAAAGAACTATAGTTTTGCAATGACAAAAAAATCTAAATGTTATTAGAAGTTGCAAGATATATTCATGTCAACTACTACGTGATAAAAATGCATGCAATAAACATACACTACGGCAGCAGATGTGTGCCCTGAAGTCGAACTTTGTCTCGGCCAGACGACGTCATCACAGCGCAGTCTCGCAACCAATGCCTGCTGATGTACTATCCTTCTGCACACATCATCAACATTATCTTTCATTGTATGGTAGCAATATTTAAAAAACGCTTTGTTTTACAATTATTTTGTTAACAAATAGTCAACAAAACATTTGTTGTTGAAAAATATATTTGCGCAGTAAACCTAGGCAATCAGTGAGAAAAATTAGATTCAAGATACATGGCACACTGCATTTTATCGCAAACATATATATTAATAAACAAAATAATTAATGGTTGATAAGAAAAAATATAAACAGACAAAAAGTTTTTATAAATACGTTACAGCAATCTTTGTGCTAACTTTAACTACTGAGAAAGGAAAAAAACAAGCATTTAACTCACCAGCCCAGGAGCAGGGGACGATGATATTGACGACACGACAACAACACATCGATGGATCTACGGTTTTTAAAGGCAGAACGTGATATCGGCCAGGATGAACGAAACTCTATGTCGCCAAGAAACTTCTGCACACAGCATCAGCGTTATCCTTCACTTTCTGTTTCAAATATTTGTCAAACTACAAGATATAGCAGTAGCTTGTCCGCAAATAACCAACAAAACAGTAATTCTCCCAAAAATATTTTTGCAGTTAACAAAAACGGTTAACGTTAAAAACTGAATGCACATGAGACAGTGCACGATATGTCACACAGGTTGGCTACAAATCAAAATACACCAAAATATTTATAAAATATTGACAACAAAGACGTTTGTATTAGGAGTTGAGAAGCATCTTCATGTTGCCTATTAAAAGGAAAAAAAACATGTGCACTAAACGTACCAATCTAGCAGCAGGCGATGATGCGGGTGAAGACGTGATTCTTTCTGAGACTTTGGCGCTTTATAAATCATTTACTTACTTACTTACTTACTTACGTCACATGTATCTACGCCCATTTAAGGTACAACTTCATGTCGGCAGGATAAACGCATATGTTTGCTTATGTATAAACGAAACTCTCTTGTCGAAGCTAAAATTTTTGCGCACATCATCAACGTTATAATTCAACTTTTAGGCCTTCACTGACATTATTTTGCATAACGTCCGGTTTCACAACAAACTTGTCAACATATCAGCAAAAAAACACGTATTACTGGAAACATAATTTTTAAAGCTAATAAATTTAGTCAATTGTAGGAACTGTTTTGTAAGCACCACTGACCGTATATCAAACAGGTCAGTTACAAAAAAGCAAAATATAGACATTTGTTAAAAGAAATACAAAAAGAAGTTTTATCAGTATTGAAACATACTATGGACAATGACAAAGAGAAAAAAACGTACGCTTACCATTCTGGCAGCAGGTGGCGATGCTGCGGGATATGAAGTGACGTAGATATACGTTTTGTTGGCGTTGAACTCGATCGATGTCGACTAGATGACGTTGTCGGCATTGCAGGCTGGCAGCCGATGCCTGCTGGCTACGGTTCCGAGATCGTAAACTGGCAGTCACCCTACATTTTTTAACGACTTCATACAAACCATCTTAATGTACAGAGTGCTTGACAATCTTTTGTAATATTCTAGACTATATAAAGTTAAAGTCTTGTCACACTAAATAAGTAAGTATGCAAGTAAATAATTTATATAATGCATTAACTGTAACAACTACGAACGCGCTCATTGTGCTAGTTTAACTAGAAGTAACAAGTAATTTAAGCAAAGCTCACGAGACGCGCGAAAGCCTATAGCAGTTCCTGTTCGCAGGTAATCTTAGTCTATCTCCATCCATTTCGTCGTAAATAATTCTTGTGCAACCAAAAATCGCCAAAAAATCACGTTAAATCAATATTTGTAGGGTTCAAGGTCATTCAGGGTTATCGATGTTGACATTCGTAAGAAGCTCCTAATCAGTGCTTGTTATGATAAGCAGCTTGGCTGTGCCTATCTGCAACCATTTACACGCTAGACAAGCCAACAGAGTATAAATAACCACTTTTTACAGGGGTACCTCTCGTTGACACCCACGTGCGCGGGCCTGCTTGAAT
>Ga0209367_1008007_pt1 | contig 14505 bp, 10 predicted proteins | sample WorMetLIZISLAND2_FD_187412 | JGI IMG/M metagenome (GOLD analysis project Ga0209367, IMG submission 187412) | Marine gutless worms symbiont microbial communities from Max Planck institute for Marine Microbiology, Germany - Olavius geniculatus... ... | reverse complement strand
AAGATGTCATACAATCTCTGTAATCCCCTCGCCGGCTCAAAGTGCCTTAAAGGGGATGAGCTCCCACGCAACGGGCCTAGTTCAGCTTCGCTGCCTAGTGCCTATGCGAAATCTTCTTCTTCTAAATATAACCTGCGTTGCCACGTGGTGAGAAATTGATGCAGATTGAAAACGAAAAATAAACAAATGTCCCAGAATTTGGGGCCTCCGCAAACATGGATGCAATTATTTTTTTGCAATTTGAGCGCAAAATCTTCAAACTGCTTTAGCCGATCCTTTCCGAATGATAAACAACAGATTGATACCTTTAAATCCGAGTCCCAAAAATTAGGGCCCCCGGGTAATTTCGTAGACAAAAAGTTTAGACGTGAATTGTGAAAAGGGTTAATGGATATACATAGTTATAGTCTACATTTTTACAAAGCGTCAGCATAGCTTGCCACGTAGAAGCGATTTCTTATAGGGTGTTTACACGATCGAGCAAACATCGAGCAAGCATCGAGCTGGCTCAAGCTGGCCCATTGGAACCCCGCCCCCTGGCTCAAATGTAGGCCTAGGCTTAGGCTTTTATCCCACATGTTATATAGGCTTTCCAGTTACAATTTACAACCCGCCCGCCTTCCTAATTAGCATGCTAATTACCATAGCTGCTCGATGTTTGCTTGATCGCGTAAACACCCTATTATAGCTGCCGGAAAGGCGGCCGTCCGTGTGTCCGTGTGTTTGCCACACACTGGAACTTAAAATTGCGAAATATTCAACGTCAGTTTCGTGAAAGACTTTGCTTGCTACCGAACTTGTGAAGGTTTACTAAAATTTGAACGAGGTCATCCCGATCGAGGATGATAAATGACGACCGAAACATGGCTCGGGTCTGCATACATCACCCATTTTTTTGGTCGAACGTGAGTTCGATCACAGTCGTGAAATAAGTACGTTTCGGCACTGTTTACAGTGGGTCACTTCACTTTTTGACTTAGACTTTCGCTGAGTCTACACTTCGGTCTAAGTACCTACTAAAGTCAGAAAGTGAAGTGATTTCGCTGAGTCCAAAAGTACCTACCAAAGCTGAGCCGAACTAACCTGGCCAAAGTCGGTTCGATTTGCATGGAAGAGATAGCTTTAGCCCTTAGGGCTTAACTTTCGCTGAGTCTGAATCCACTTCAACTTCTGACTTTAGCTGAGCGAAAACATGGCGACCATTTGCAGTCCTATGCGTACGGATAGTTTAGTAAATTAAAGCAGTCTGGTACCAAAAATAAACGCTGTATGCAATTACGTCAGATGTTACGTAATTAGGCCCTACGTCATTTGCGTGCGCGGCGCAATTAAATAAGCAAGTCCAAGCGTATATGGTTGATTAATTTCCTGTTAGGTTTACGTGTTTTTCCGCCATTTTTAATCGTTTTGGTCTAAGTCAGTAGACTTAGATCAAAGTTTAGTTGAACTGTGGTCTAAGTACAGACTTTAGCGTTCAGCTTTAGCTTTCGCTCAGCGAAAAGACTCAGCGAAAATCTAAGTCAAAAAGTGAAGTGACCCAGTGTCTTATGCCTCGTTTAGACCACTGCACTCGGCTTGCACTGGTTCTGTTTTCACAACTTTTCGCTGCAGTCGTTCGATCGTCATAAAGCAAACGACGGTGTAGTCTGTCTGTGCGATTCGAGCGTGGTTCAAGTACGATACCGCACTGTCTGGAGTGGTGGTATAAATCTGCACTAAGTACTCGCTTACTCATTGTAACAGTACATAATGGACGCTAGACCGTCCTGAAAGCAATGCATAGGCCTAATCTGTGACGTTTTGTGTCGTATACAATGTACAGGCGATCACCAACAGTTGAGACCGAGTCCTAATGTCTACGAGTTGGCGGAAAGCTATAATCTGAAATATTCTCTGTTTGAGCGGCTTGTTATGAACGATCTGCAGCACGAGACATTACACAGACAGCATCGAATGAGACCGCAGATTGCAAACTTACTCCGAGTCATTTACCCAACGCTTACGGACGACTCCAGCGTCACGGTAATCACCATAGATATAATAGACAGTTTTTTAACGTTTTTAACTTTTTTTTATTTTCTGGACTTTTTAAATTTTTTTTTAACTTTTGTACATTACACCTCACACAGTAGTGTGAGTGTTGTAAGGACGACCTTCAAAGTCTATGGGAAAAGGCAAACTTTGACCCTCAGCCAACCAAAAACCCCTGAACCGATCGTCACCAAATTTGAATGGCGTGATTACGTTGTGGACGCCTACCACCAAAAAATTTGGGCTCAATTTGTCCAGGGGTTTTTGCTCCCCATATAGGTAAAATATACACCCCTCCTGTTCGAAATTTACTACATTTTTTTGGTTTTTGAACTTGCCTACAGGCGAGTCCGTTAGACCAATTTTTATGCTTAATACGTCAAATGACGCGGTTTTGCGCAAAGAAGTGTCTTTTTATTGTTACAAAATAAAAATTTCATTTTTTACTTATTTATTCGAAAAATTTGAAAAAATTACAATGGCGCCTATGGTGAAAATTTTAAAAAATTTTAAACTGTTGTTGTGTGCAAGATAGAGTCGTAATTTTTGGTTCTTTAGTATCGTTTTCGAAGACGACCTAATTAACGGTCACATTTGTATTTACCCCCGATTGACCCCCGTTGCCACGGCAACGAAATTTGAAACAAAATTGGCTATAATTGGGCTCGTGTGAGAGATATCTGCGAGATTTTTGCGCCTATAGAGCGGGTTTCGAATGCTGTCAATCGCATTTTTCCCGACCGACCCCCGTTGCCATGGCAACGAAATTTGGGACAAAATTGGCTATAACTTGGCTTGTGCAACAAATATTACCAAGATCCTTGCATCTGACGGAGATGCGGGTTCAGAGTTTGGCAACTGGATGACATCAGTCGAAGTCTACCACAGCCAACCGTGATTTCCAGGTATAACGAGCAGCAGCGTAGTAGGAGCAGCAGCAGTAGTAGACACATCCAACGTTCTGTAGTCGACCGGAGGTAGGCCTATACTGCTCTGCCTTAGAAAAGTAAAAGGTAAAGGTGCGGGGTCTGCAATAGCGCTTCGTACATACCCCAGGCTCATTCTTCGACTTTTGGCAATAAAAATGTTTCTGTTGTGGCTTAGCTAATAGTAACAAGGAAGTGAATATATGACTCTGTGCCGACACAGTATTCAGCTAACCGCGCACTCCTACGCCTATGCGTACAAACTGTCCAACTGCACAGCACAACCCTAACCCTGACATTAGACACTTTAAAGCTGAAAGATGCTGCAGCAGCTACTGTGCCATGGAAAACATTTACATCAATCTTGGATTTTTGCGCCTTATTGCTTGAGTTATTAACGCGTGTAGAATGCACAGATGGATGGCCGGATAATAAAGTGATGGGACATTGTTGATGTTTAATAAAAACGTGAATTTATCCGTGTGCTTGACGAATAAAGTTGTATATTTATAACTGCATGCATGAATGATCCGGCTGTCGTCTTGGCCTTACATTCGCTGTTAGTGCACTCAATTTTAGCCTAAGTAGCCTATTATGGCAATGACCATCCGATGCAGCAGGCCTACAGTATTTTGGTCCAAAGCGAAAGCAGCTATATGAGATCACCATATCGTCATTACGCAGACTTTACATTAGTTAAGCCTATATTAGACCTATACGCTTGCTGTTATTTACGGTGCACATTTTAGACTGTTCGGCCAAGTCAGTAAACATTGGGCAAGTAGGTCTAATACGACAAATAACATCAAATGAAGAAGGCTTTGGACTATGTTAGAGATTACAAATTAAAGTCAGCTTGTAGGGACGCCATGTGCATAGCCCCATCTAAGGTTACTCAAATGATTTTTGCTGTTTTAGAGGACTGATATCATTACAACGTCATTACACAGTTTTAAACTGGTAAGTTTTTTAAACATACATTTATGATAACGATCATTCGTGATCACTACGACCGTAGGTCGGCATATTTTTGGCCTAGCTTACCTGTTTCATTTCTCTCATTTCAGTTTTGCTTTAAACTTACGGGTTTAGTTTTTAGTTTTGTGCCAGAGTAAACGTCGTGGCAGCTTATTCTCAGTGAATAAAAACTGCTTGATGTTTCATTCGTAGTTAGGTATTTTTAACGCGTTTTAGCGTAGAGTGTTTTCTCATCGTGAACGTTACTGTGCATGTGACGTGTGACGGCGAAGGCGTACGAAAACGTCAAGGGCATATCTACAAACCTGTTCTTTGTCAGCCACTCGTGTGAAGAACGTCGTGACGGGGAACTCAAGAGCATGTCAAACGAGCATGAAGCGACGTATCTCGTCGCTCTTTGTAACTACCTTGTCTTGCAGGGCTATGCGCCCTCATGCATCACCATCTTCACTCCGTACACTGGACAGGTAGGCTATTCTACACGCTGGCGTGTAACAACCGATCAGTCATGTAGCACTTAACAGGAAGCCCATCACAGAGCTACCAAACGTCACCTGCCATATGGGATCACACAGTGTTACTTGCCAACCGACAGAGGTGAACGCGCCCCGCCTTAACCTTATCCAGGTAGTCTGGTACTCGATTTACCTACCCCGAAGTGATGGAAGGTTGAGTTGACCTAAGCGGCTGGTTACATACCGAGATAGTTTACCTGCCCGCAGGCAGTCACCCGTCATGTACCAACTTAGCCCAGTGTAGAGTAACTTCGTTGATCGGATGATCCACACACACTTGAAAACGAGCTATGCCTTAAACCCAGCCAGACAGGTCGGTACTCGATTTACCTGCCGTGTAAGGATGGAAAGCCGATTTGACCACCTAGGTTACATAGCTTACCTAGATGGTTTACGTGTCCGCGGACAGTCACCCATCCAAGTAGTAACCACTTGATGTTGACCCGATCGGGAGTCGAACCCACGACCTCTTGATCGTAAATTCGACACCTTGCTGTTACATTCCAAGCTACCTAGAGTAGCTAATGTGTAGACTTTTTGCATGATACTGTTCGTATCAGTTCCTTGGCTAAGCTGAGTTTTCAGCCAGTCGCTTAAAAATATGTCTATATATCTGTAGTGTTACTTACTCATGTCAATTGCCTCGTCTGTCTGTCTGTCTGTCCGTCTGTGTATTCTTAATGCTGTTCAACTGTAGTGTTTAAGTTTAAGCCACACCTATTCGAGATCAATGCCAAGCAGGGGCGTCTATCCCCCCTAAGTTCTTGGAACAAGTTTCCCCTCAACTCAAGGTGATTCGCCGTAGGCGCCGAAAACGAGGCGCCGCAGGCGTCGAGGGGGTGGGAATGGGGAAAGGGTACCCTCTACTTACCCGCTAGGTGTCTGGGGAGCGTCGTGAGCTCCCCTGCGAAAAACGAATTTTGTGCATTCTAAGCATCACAGAGCACTTCTGGTTGCAAGATTTTGTAAATCATGAATTGAAAACAGCGTATTACAAGCTGAAATGTAGTATGCCATAAAAACTGGACAGCAGACTTGAGAATCGGTTACAGCAAGAACTAACATTCGTGATATCTCGAAGACCAAGCAAACAGTAACAGCGTCACTATTAGCCTTATCATCATCATCATCATCACCTGCAGCAGCAGCAAATTGACACTGCCACTGACAAACAAGACAGACACACAGACTAGAGGCCAGTTGTCATTGATATAGGCCTAAGCAGCTTGCATGAGTGTCAATTGCATCATGAGGCAACCGTACATTGTTAATGAATTGTTATAACATCAGTAGTGATTAGTTCACACAAAATGACACCAGTAAACAACTGAGTTAACGTCATCATTCAAGTCTATGGCTGACATCAACGTCACTGACACTGGCGTGTTACTGATAGTTGACACACAATGCTGTCTTTTAGCATTTAGACACTTTTGCAACAAGCTGCAATTGGTCACAAGTAAATATTGTTTTGTCGTTCGGACGAAGGCAGCAGCGGTTGCCGAAACGTCAACAAAAACAATAATAACAGGTTGTAGTTTGATGAATTTATTGTAACTTATTGTTTTATCACTTCTGATGTTCTGATCACTTGCAGCTGGTTGCAAAAAATATCACGATGCTGGCCTCTCACTAAGTCCAGACAGACAACAGTTTGAGCTTTTAAGGTTCAAAACAGTTCCTAGGGGAAAATTTTTGATAGATTAGAGGAAGTTAAATATTATCATATTCTGCATTTTTGATATACTGCATATACGTGCAGTATATAAAAAATGCAAAATTATAATAATTATAATATTCAACCCTCTAATTTTCAAAAAAACATTCTAGAGGAAACGTTTTTTTGGGAAAATTAAGAAAGGAGTTAAATACTATATGTATGCATTTCTGATATATTCCACACATGCAAAACCTTCCTAGAGGGAAAGTTTTTGAAAAATTGGGGGGAAGTTGAATATTATAATTCTGCATTTTTGGTATATTGCATGTACACTTTCCCACTAATTTCACAAACACTTCCTAGTGGAAAAGGTTTTTTTTTGGAAAATTAGGGGGATTAAAGGCTATAATTATGTATTTCTAATATATTGCATAAACATGCAAAACCTTCCTAGTGGGAATTTTTTTGGGGAAAATTGAGGAAAAAGTTTAATATTATAACTCTGCATTTCCGATATATTGCATGTACACTTCCCCCTAATTTTCCAGAAACCTTCCTAGAGGAGAAGGTTTTTTGGGAGATTAACGGGGAATTAGGGAAGTTGAATATTATAATTTTGCATTTTTGATGTATTGCGTGTACACTTCCCCCCTCATTTCCCAAAAAAAACTTTCTATGAGGCAAAGATTTGTGGGAAATTAGGGAGGGGGAAATTGAATATTATAATTTTGCATTAATGATATAGCATATACATGCAAAACACTCCAAGGGGGGAGGTTTTGTGGGCAAATTAGGGAGGGAAGTTGAGTATTATATTTCTGCATTTCTGATATAACACGGAATAAATCAAAAATGCAGAATAATAATATTTAATTTTCCCGCTAACTTCCCCAAAAACCTTCCCCTCCTATTTTCATGCAGCATTTGCTCCAACGTTTATATGGTGTAAACGCTTCTGATGCCAAGGCCACAATTTTCGTCCATATTTAGTCTGGGTTCTTGTCTGTTAATTCACCCGCATCCGAATTAACCGCTAGGTTTAGGGTTAAGGTTAGGAATAGAATTAGGGTTGGGATTAGAGTTAGGGTTAGGATTAAATTTACAGGTGTGGTTATGGTTGGCGTTAGCGTTAACGATAATAATTCGAGTGCGGGTGAATTCGCGGACATTGTGTCTTAGTCCACCTATTGACAAGTATTACGCGGACAAACAAATTTGCTGATTTCTGAAGCCAGCACGACGAATTGCGGCGCCTCGCTTGCTTGTTAGAGTTTCCCGACTTGTTTTCAGCAATTTAAGCACTGAGTCTACGGTAGGCTTACGTGTTGTCAGGTGTTTTTGATACGCAAGCTGCTGCGTGAGCGGCCGGCACTGCATCAAGTGCGACTTTGTGCCGTTGACAATTACCAAGGCGAAGAGAACGGCATCATCCTTCTGTCATTGGTTCGCAGCTGCAGCAGCAGTGAACAACCGAAGACCCCCAGCAGCATCGGGTTCGTCCGAGATGAAAACCGCATCTGTGTCGCCCTGTCTCGCGCCAAGATGGGTCTATTCGTGATCGGTAACTTTCGCCATCTGGCGAAGAACAGCGAACTATGGAGCAAAATGGTCCAGAAAGCAAAGGTACAGGGCGGCTATAGTCGTAATTTATGCAAAAAAACTGTTCAGTTTATATACAGCGTAAGAGTGACATCGTGGTTGTAGATATAAAACAGCACAAATCACAATTTAAAAATTCAAACTTTACCATTATACAATCAGCGTGGTGTAGTGGTAACGCGTCTGATCCGATCAGCGAAGTTACTGTATGCCGGGCCCGGTTAATACTGCGATGGGTGACTGTCCGCGAGCAGGTAAACCATCTCGGTATGTAACCAACCGCCTAGGTCAACTCAGCCTTCCATCCCTCTGGGGTAAGTAAATCGAGTACCGGCCTATCTGGCTGGGGTTAAGGCGAGGCGCGTTTACCTCTGTCTGGTGGCAGGTAACACTGTGATCCCATATGACAAGTTACGCTCCGTAGCTCTGTGAGGTGTTCGCTCCTTAAGAGCTATATTCTGATCTTTACCTTTACCTTTCTGACATTGGCCACAATGTCATCATAACCAACTGTGTCGATATCCTCCGGATCGGGAAAAGTGAACAGATGTGATGAGCCAACTTGACGTTTGACAAACTTAACAGTCAGTTTCGCGTCATCCTCATGCACTTCCGTGATTTGACCTGCAAAGTATTTAACTGTCCGTTTTCCACAATACTTAACAACAACTCACTGCCCAGTCTGAAACCTGACTGAAGCTGCTATCGTAGTTTGTTTTTAAAATCTTACTGAAAAAATTATTTACATCTAGAATGTAATATATTATTGTCTGTCACCTACGATTCGAACTTCTGTTTTGACATATGGCGCGTTATAAATGCAGACTACTTACTTACTTACTAGTAATCTTTGGGTACCGTACTCTTCAGTGGACATAGTAATATTTCGTATTACTTAGGTCACTTTAAAAGATGCCGATTGATGCATAGATGTAATGAGCGTTTTTTACGTTGCTTTATTTATTCAATGTTTTTTTTAATTTTTTTCAACAACGTGCATTGAAAATTCCATTTCGAAAGTCGAGAAGCACTTCTGAAAGCACAAAAAACGAATAAGGAAGTGGTGGTAGTTTACTTATTTAGTCTAGGGATATGTTCTCTCTGTCTCTCTTTCTGTCTGTTTTTTGTCGCCTCCCCCTTTCCCCATGTTTTTTCTCTCTTTAGTCCGAGGTATTTTGTATCTACAAAATATGTAGCTTTTGAACAAATTATGGCTAACGTTTTTTATTCGACGTTTTTAAACGTTTTTAAAATTTTTGCTGCGTTTGTTACGTTTTTTTGCGTTTTTGTTTACTTTTTGCATTTTTTTCTGGAACGTTTTTTTACATTCATGGCTTAATTGATTACATGAGGGACTGATATGAAGGAGATGGGAGTGGTGGGAGAATCGCTTCGTCTGACATGTCAGAATCACCCCGCAGAGGCGCAGATTGAGGCGCGTTCAGCCAGCGACTTCAACAAAGCACCTGAAGGTAGTGTAGTCTGTTGAATCAAACAACTACAGTTTTCTGCATTTTAAACTATGGTCTGGAGTGAAATAGATGAGTGTTAAAAGAATTTGTATGTTTCAGACAGTGGCTGTACACCGTGTTTAAAAATACAGATAAGTTAGTGTAAAATCGTTAATGCCTGAAAGATTTTTTGTTAGTAGTAGCAGTGGTAATAGTTGTCTTGGTTGTGAATAGGCGGCTGCATGAGACAGTGTGGCTACCGACTGTCCTGTGGACACGCCTGTGAGCGAGTCTGTCACACGTATGACCGGGGTCACGTCCAGTACAAGTGTCGCAAACCGTGTTCCCGACCGCTTTGCGCAAACTCACATTCCTGCACCAGACTTTGCTACGAAACCTGCGGCCGATGCATGCAGGTCAGAACAATATGATTTGCGTTGGCTACAGGGTTATGATGATGGGGCGCATTTACCTGTGTCGGGTGGCAGCTAACACTGTGTGATACCATATGGCAGGTGATGCTCCGTAGCTCTGTGATGTGTATTTATTTTGTGCAGCTTGTGAGACGTCGTCTGTCTGGTTGTGGTCACGTACAAGACGTGCCGTGTAGTGTTGCGTCGTCTGACTTCAAATGCACGGCACCCTGTGAGCGGAAACTGGCATGCGGTCATCGGTGTCAGAATAAATGTGGAGACGAACACTCCAGACAGTGTGGTTACGCCGTCGTCAGAACCTGCCCCATCGGACATGAATCCATCGTCAAGTAAATAGCAAGCAGAGCATTTTTGTGTCGCCCGGTCCTGCTGTCTAGCTGGGCCTCTAAATATTCTAAAGATATATGACAGAAATGGAATGAACTGGAATGAAAGCTGCGCGCGTTCCTGCTTTCATTCAATTTCGTTTCAGTTTATTTCGGCTCGTCCATTTGTCATGATTGTCGTCGTCTGTTCGTCTGTATGTGACGGATGTATTTGTCTAAACGGTGCGAGATAGGGCTAAGGTTATTATAGGAAGTGGCATACGCTCTTTCAAATGACATAAAAATCATCGACCTTGGATGACCTTTAAGGTTAGTGACAACCAGTAGGCTAAGGTCGGCCCACTTTAGCGACAGCTGGGCTTCTTGTGTTTCTGTCGCTCTGTATGCACCTTTAGTTAGGTCCATAACTCATCCTGACGATGGAGGGGCCGACAATCGCGAGTAAAGCGCCGGAGCGCCGAGTAAGCTGGAGGGGCGCCTTGGCCTTTCTCTAGTGTTGGTGTTGGGGGTCAGCTACATTACAAATTTAAAAAAAAAATCAACGTTGAAATTGCGCACTTTTATGCATTTTTGCAAGCTAAAATGGCCTCACTGCAGTGTCGATTTTTATTTTATAAATAAGCTTAATTGTGGTTCCTCACAGAACAACTCGTTCTCAGCTGCAAGCATAGGCGGATTTAGGGGGCCAAACGGGCCATGGCCCCAAGATGCCAAAGTCGCCCTTTTTGCCTTGCATATGCAATGCGTTATAAATTTGTGCAGGAAAACTAATAAAATTTTAACTCAATATATGCATTTTTAGGAGGTTTCATGCCCCAAAAAGCGTTTGTTTCCGGGGCTGCGTCCCGGCGACTGACCCCTACCCAAGAAGTTTACCCTTGTTCTCGGCTTTCGGCCTCAATTTTTGGCCCTTGGGGGCTAGTTCGCCTCTTGTGACTCTAATTTCTGGCCACGCCTACCGCCGCCTACGTAAGAGTAAGCATCAATAAACAATTATATAAAAAAACTGCAAGCAGTTCATTTAATGTTGTATAAGCGCTGATGTAAAACGGCAAAAATTCAAAAGTAAAAGCACGAACAGATGTATTAACTTAGACATTTAATCTGTTCTCAGTAGCCATATATAAATGTCTAAGCTAATGCATAATGTTCGTGCTTATACTTTAGATTTTTGCCGTTTTACATCAGCGCTTATACAACATTAAATGAATTGCTTGCAGTTTTTATATATAATATTTGCGGATTTATTATAGTTTGAAAGGTCATTGAACAGTTACTTTGTACACAACAACAACTACTACTACTACTTCCAGCACCTTGGATTTTGTTATTTGTTTAATATAACGGCAAGCCTGTATGTGGGACAGCAAATTTAGTCTACATACCAAACTTCGTGCAGATGGGTGAAAAACAGTTATAGGTGATGAACAACATTTAAAATGGTAACCACGGTCCACCGCCGTCTTGAATTTACTTCTTTTCTCGATTCTGGTGCTATTTCCAGTAGCAACTAACAACATTCCTGCAAAATTTTATAAACCTTTTTCAGTCAGCAGCTTATTTGTTATGTTTTGTGCAAAAATACAAAATGGTGACCGTCGCCATGTTAAATTTCATTTTTTGTTCGATTTTATGGCACAACTACATGTAGAAGTAGAACGTCAAACTTAGTTCGCATATGAAATTTCGTGCAAGTACGTGCAGTAGCAACTAAGATGATCGATAAACGGAATTCAAAATTGCGGCCGCCGCCATCTTCAATTTATTATTTTTGTCGATTTTAGTCACACGATCTACTTATGGTAGTAGCTGACGACTTTGCACAGACCAACCGGTCCTATGCGTACACAAACGTGTAGCTTGACAATTGCAAAAACTGTATTGAATTTCGAGGTCATAGGTCAAGGACCAAAGTCATGCTGCCCAATAGTTGCAGGATTATGGGTATACGCCGATAGCTGTTGGCCGACGCTGTCGTCATTGCTATATTGCAGCATGCCACGGCGGCTACCGCGGACCGATTTGGCTTTGCGCAAGATTTAACAGTTTAGTTGACCGTTAAGGCGCGTACAGAGCGACGTAACTGAACTGAACTGAACTGAACTTAATTTAACTGACACGGTTTGGTTTTTGACGAACTGATCAATGGGCAAGCAGGGTGAGCCCATTAGTCGTTAGTTGACGTACACATGCGCGTAGTCACGTAGGCCATCGACACCGTTGGACGGTGACTACTGAGTAATGTATTATAGTCTGCCCGTTGGTCAGTTCGTCAAAAACTATAAACCATATTCCAGTTTAGTTTAGTTTCGTCGCTCTGTACGCGCCTTAACGGTCAACTAGACTGTCGAACTTTGCGCAAAGTTCAGTTAGGCCTACATGTTGCGTCGTGTTTTAATTTCAGATGTTATCAGCGCAGTGATGATATCCCGTGCACGGAGCCGTGTCTTGCTCGGTTGGATTGTCTACATGAATGTAGCGGTTCGTGCGGGGCGTGTTTCTCAGGGCGTCTTCACACGGCATGTCAGTCAGACTGTGGTAGAACTCTGGTCTGTGGTCACCGGTGTACCGAGCCCTGTACGGACCAGTGTCCACCGTGCGCTCGACCCTGTGAGAACAGGTCAGTTAATTCCGCGATGACAGTGGCTTCTATCCCTATATCTGGTGGGCGCAGTTTGCACCCATTGAAAAATAGAAGGGGGGAGTTTTGTTAAGGGTGTAGAGCAAAAGTTCTCCTCCCTATTTTTCAATGGGCAGTCTACACCCTTAACAAAAAGCCCGAACGGCGGGGGCTTCAGACAAAAAGTGGAGCGGAACTTGAGTCTGAAATTGGGGGGACTTGCTCCCGATTCCGACTCCAGATTTGAGGGGATAGAAACCATTGCACGTTTGCTGGCATTCGGGCTCAGGCAGGTACGGTTGGCTAGCATAGCGACAGCTGGGCTTCTGCTGATAATGTTGCTGCTGGTGTAGGTGTCATCACAGTCGTTGATGTAAAGTGGCATGTGTGACTTTCTGAGAGATAGTAACTGTTACTCGTGTTTGATCGCTTACCTTTACGTGTTTGTCGCTGTTCAGTTAATCATTTTTGAGTCGACGCATGCGCCACCCAATATGGATTCATAGTTGTAAACAGCCGAACAACGAAAGGTGAGGTCGCCAAAATTATAGTCATCCACGTCCAGTTTCTTGGCGATAATTCTGCACGCCAAAAATAATTATTAAAGTCGGCCAAAGTATCACCGAGTTATTCAAAAAATAAAAGTTGTATGTTTTTTGGGCCAGTCTGTCGTACAGACACACAACCGCCTCAGAGGTCAACTCAGCTTTTCATCCATCCGGAGTAGGTAAATCGAGTACCAGCCTATACTGGCTGGGTTAAGGCGGGGTGCGTTCACCTGTGTCGGGTGGCAGGTAGCACTGTGTGATCCCATACGGCAGAAGACGCTCCGTAGCTCTGGAATGGGCTTCCATTAAGAGCTACAACACCATCTTTAACCCTTCAACAACCGGGTGTTGGTGCAGATGTCATCACAGTCGCTGTCCGAGGTCGTGTGGTCGGCCTTGTGAACCGTGTCGAGAGCCGTGCCTGTGGACCTGTCCACACCACGGCCAGTGCTCGCGGCTGTGTCACGAGCCCTGCGATAGACCACGCTGTGATGAGCCTTGTCTACGCAGACTGGCAGGTTGCGGTCATCAGTGCATAGGGCTGTGTGGGGAGACCTGTCCGACCAAGTGTCGAGTCTGTGATCGCGATGAGGTCACCGAACTGTTCTTCGGCACAGAGGATGAACCGGACGCCAGATTCGTCCAGCTCGAGGACTGTCGGCATATATTCGAGGTTTCTAGCAATGTCACAGACAGCTCTTTTGTTGACTTAATGTGCCAGTTCACAATTATTAGAGATGGGAATCGAAGTCATCACTATGAGTTTGGTCCAGAGTTCAATCATTACATTCGTTCATAGTATTTGCACTGTACAATAAAGTATATGTACTTTATTTGTCCTATATACCAGTACTATTACATCTATCACTGATATCAGCAGTACCAGTACTAGTACTGTAGGCACAGGAAATGGCCAAAAATGTCCAAAATGTCTCACTTAATATGCCGTATGCCTGCTGATGCCATCAGCTCCTTTGAACATTGATGTCGAAATGTGAGACACCCATACTTGATGTTTTCAACAATAATAATTCTTGTCTTACAAAACAGTCTTCAGTCAGTCAGTCGGTCAGTCAATCAACCGACATATGGCTGTTGTACAATGACGTCGTAGATTAGAAAAGTAGTTAAGTCGCGAAGTTGCAAATCTCCTACAGAATTCTGACACAGCTGAAAATTTGTGAAACGGGAGATTATGGGTGCTCAGAATTTCCATTTTACAAATACATTGATGCAAAATGCAGGTTTTCAGCCCCGAATTTTGCACTTTTAAAGGAAAAATTTACAGACAAGAAAGAGCCGAACTGAATCCGAACTGTAACAGTAAGCGAGCCCGAATCTTTTTAAGAACCGGGCATAATCACAGGCGTGCGGTAGCACAGCCCTGTGTTAATGGCGACCGGCTAAGTAAAGGGAG
>Ga0209367_1008006_pt1 | contig 14506 bp, 13 predicted proteins | sample WorMetLIZISLAND2_FD_187412 | JGI IMG/M metagenome (GOLD analysis project Ga0209367, IMG submission 187412) | Marine gutless worms symbiont microbial communities from Max Planck institute for Marine Microbiology, Germany - Olavius geniculatus... ... | reverse complement strand
CCATAATATCAATAAAAAGTCACTGTAGAGTTACATGCACTGAAAGTGTTAATGAATTAAGAACCTTTTAGGTTTTTAATGTTAATGACACCAGTCCCGGAGACAAACAAGCATGTTCACAGTTGATGGATCCAGTGACGAACGTCTCTTGTTGACGATGTATCCGGCAGAACCGTTAATCGTTAAAAATAAAATTAATCGTTAATTTTCTTTGTTAGTTAATGATTAAATTAATCGCTAAAATCCGCAGCTCTACTAAAAAGGAATGGTTGTAATTATCACTTGATCACCATATTTTTTGCCGGTTTTTCTTTTAACGTCTTTTATGAATATTCGTCTTCACATTATTCAAGAAAGACATCAATATTATATTTACATTCTACTCTTTATTTCCTTTGATTTGATGTGCAATATGCCTATGTTTTTACGTACTTAAAAATTGACCTATTTTTCTATTTTTTATTTAAATTTCAAATTCAAATTTTGAAGAGAGCACAGCTGGGATTCTTGGGGAGTTTTGATGTGTTATTCCTAGTGCTCCAGGCTAACTAGTTTGAAAAAATCAGCTTGATACTAATTTTTTCCTTAGTAAACCCTAATGCTCCTGGACTACTTGCTGGCTCAGTCAAGTCGAATTAATCACAAATATAGTAGAATCATATGACATTCTGTCATCATTCTGAGTTTTGGTATCATTTGTCTGTGCAGGCATATCTCGTCTTGAACGTTGGAGACGAGCCAAGAAGTTTGGTTTTAATCCGCCGTCACAAGTTCTCGACTTAATTGTTGCTCATTCTGATGATGACAACTATACACAATGGTGAGACTTGTGCTGTTATTAATATAATAGTAATTTTAAAACTGTTAGGTGAAGCAACTATAATTTCTTCAATGCATTTCGAGCTGCATACTTAGTGAAAACTTGTCGTTATTTTCCTTAGTTTTTTTAGACAGTGTCTATCATTATTATTATGTTGGTGGTGTAGCATAGTGGTTAGAACGTTGGTCCTGGCCGGCGGACTTTTCTTATCCTGCGCTAGACTGATGGATGGCTGCTTGACCACTTTGTGGGTACGGCGTCCACTATCAGTCAACCAACAGGGCCAACTCAGCCTGCCATCCCTCTGGGGTCGGTTAAATGAGTAGTAACCCATTATATGGGTTACAGAAGGTGGGGACCTTTGTACAGCTGACTGGGCTGCCTGGCTGGCCGGTGCGCCAGCCTGTGTTTGCAGACTGCACGCGGTGGCTGTGCGATCGACGGCTGTGGTTAGTGACGAAAAGCGCATTAGAGGTGTACGTTGTACACGACGATGCGCTATACAAATTGACAACCTTTACCTTTATCTTTATTAGGTAACTTGCAGTGCTTTTTAACAATAGTAATTAGTGTTTCTGACTAATTGTCATCTTAGCACATTGTGGTAGAGTTAGAACTTGTATCAAGTGGCCACACAATGATGAGTTTGAGTGTGATGCTTAGTCCAGAAATGGTTTCCTATTACTAGTTGTTACAGTTAATCCACGTAACCTAATTTTCATGACAGACTGACAAAAACAGTGCAGTTGCAGATCATAGCAGGTGGCCTCAGCCAGAGCAGTGATAGTACGCTCTTGTAATATGTTGTTTCAGTTTGTGTATTAACGGTATGGTTTTTTGAACACTTGTATTAGTAACAAATGTGTGTTTTTGTATTGCAGCATCTGGTATGGCTTGAAGTTATAGCTGCCTGGCTGCTGGAATGTGCACACAAACAGTTGCTGTTTGAGATCTGTTCTTTTACAGGGTTTGCCAAAAAAAATGACCCAACTTGTTTTTGTCAGAACTGCATTAAATCTGCACCAAATTTGCTACTTTTTGGCACACGGATAGTGAACAGTGAACACTATAGAATTATGTAAGGTACACTCATTTTTACCTCACATAATTTATGTCAATGCGCTACCGTGTGAAACCCAGATGCTCCAAATTGGTACATTATGTGGTGATTATCATTATCAGATTGCTCACCTTTTCATTATATCAATTCAACAGAGACATGATTTAATAATTTGGTGGTATTAAATGTTTTACACCGAAAATGGCACACAACAAAATAGCTGACTTATGAGCTAAAACACATCTAATTCATGAATGTGTGCTGTGATATTGATCAGTTGTTAATGCTGCTATCAGCCGTGGCATCACGTCTAAACCATTGTGTCCACTTAGGGCATAAATTCTTATAATTTGGAAGCAAGTTGTTACACGAACTTATAATTCTGTTAAATAAATCACATCTTAGTTTATTGTGTGCTAAATTAAGTTTATTTGAACTCTCTTGGCACAACAACTCATCATTACGCAACAATTTAGAGCATCTATGTTTCACATGGTAGTGCACTGACGTAAATTAGGTGAAGTTGACAATGAGTGTACCTCATATAATATTATTGTCTTAGCCATTCGTGTGCCAAAAATTAGCAAATTTGATGAAGATTTGACAAAGTTCTGACAAAAACAAGTTGGGTCATTTTTTGTCCCATCCTGTACATTGTTTTTCATTGTTTTGAGTGTTACACATTTTTATTTGTTTAGCTTTGTTTTCATACTTTGTAAGATTTTCAGTTATTTGACATTTTTAAATTACTGTGGTTATTGTTTTTTTATGCATATCATGCAGCATGCAGATATGCTGTGCAATATTTGACATTGTCACTTGTTGCTTAGTACATTTGTCTGAAACATTATCATCAGTGTTTAACATGTACTTCATTGCAAAGTTGTTTCTATTATGAGTGATCCATGCAGCATGCTGGTTTTATCATATAATTTAGTATGTTTTGGCACACATTTTATTGTTGTTATAGTTTTGTTTAATCAGAAAAAAATGGGTACTTCATATTTGTTAGACTTTAGCTGCAAGTTATCACTCTTTGTTGTGAGTAAAGAAAAATACTTTAGGCTCGGAAGAAATGCTTGGAATTTAGTATAATTTTTACACCAATTGCTGTTTCTGAAATTACAAAATCTTACACTCTTCATCATAAATTTGATCCCATAATGCTGCTGTATTGTGATAGGATTAGCTTTGCAATTCAGTGATCTAATGTCAAAATTGTGCAGCCACTACTGCAGTGGAAGTATGCTTATTAACACTACATTTTACAAGTTAAATTTATTTTTGTTCCGTTGAAGTAGAATCATGCTGTCATGTAACTGATTCATTTGTACACTGTGTTGCAAAAAACGTCCCACTTTGTGATTGTCTATATCTTTGTCAAATATTAACTGATTTTCAAAATTCTTTCACTGATGCATTCTGCAGACAATTAGCAATAAAGTGATTATTAAATATGCCACCACACGTTTACTGTGTTGCTACACTACCTTGTGAAATATAAATGCAAGAAAAACTAACAGTAGTAGACAGCAAGCATGTTGGTGAACAAAATACACTTCTGAACAAAAGTGCAGTGAATGATCTGTACGATGCTACACTTTGTTAGATTCGTTTCTTTAGATATCTGGCATGTTGAATGATATGTTTGTTTCTGGCCTTTGTGGTTTAGCAAGCCTATCATTTCATTCACAGTGACCACGTTCTCTTTAGTACATGTATGCTTCAGTCTGCCGGTCTCATGCCTTTGGTCGGTGCTGCATGTTTCCCAAGTCTCTGTTAATAACAATCCCACTCTTTCCCAGTTGCAGTTTATCTAACAATTTTGCTAGTATTCTCCAAAAACTGTATTTTTTGAACTGGTACAAGTTCTTAATCAGAGGTTTGTCTCCACTGCTAAATAGCACATTACGTCAGTGGTATATCGCCAGTGCATTAAAAATTATTATTTACGACAATATCATCTACTTTTGATTACAAACATCAGAAATGCATGAAAAACTAAATAAAATTTAATTTTTGTATGAAAATTAGTACAAATTGTTCCAGAAGATAATTTTTGCATATGTATTATAGGGATTTTAGTGATTTTTGAAAATTTATATTTCACATGGTAGTGTAGTGACACAGTTAAAGTGTAGTGGGATATTTAACAACTGCATTATTGCCAATTGTCCGCAATATGTGCCAGTGAAAGAATTTTGAAAGTCTGTTAATATTTGGCGAAAATATGGAAAATAACAAAATGGGACGTTTTTGGGGGGGACACAGTGTAACATACTGAAGCATGAATTTGGTAGTTTTGCAGTGAAGTACCTTGATAATTGTCGTATTTTCTGTTCCCGATCTGTGCAGTTTGTCATTGTTGGATATGTACAGTTTATATATATGTTATGATGTACAAATAGAAAATTTTGTTGGCCCAGTGCTGACATATTATGCAGCCATCCACCTACTTACAGCTATGCATCACTGTTCTTGAGCTCTGAGCTTTAAAAATGAAAACTGGTAGACCGGTTACTCCAGTCCTCAATAATTAAATATTTGCATTTATTTTGGTCTTTTGTGTAACCTTTTGTTTTCAAGTCTGGAGCCCATATGGGACTGCAGATGGGTAAAACCTGTAACATGGCCCATTAGGACGGCTGCATAACTGTGTACATTATTCATCAGATCAGCTTGGTCAGATCAGTTTCTTCAGTACCATGATGTTGCTAGTTGGGTAACAGGGAGGGCAACTGGCCTGCTGTAAACAGCCTAATATGGCAATCTGCAAAAGTTCTTTTTATGGATACAGCCTAATCTGCAAACTTGCGCTATCAGAAAAACGATTTGTTATACAGCCTGCAGAACAGTGTAGTGTTTTGAGTGTATAGATATTGTTACTATTACTGTGTTGTTCCTTTCCCACTGTTAACTGAGTACCAGAAAAGTTATCCAATACAAACTGCTCCAAATCCTGTTGAGCAGCGGCTGATGAGAACATGTCGTCAGAAATATTGTTTTTGCATATGGTTTTTCTGTGTCCTATATAGTTTTGTGATAGGGAACAGTTAGTACTTGTGAATTATCTGCCAAAGTGTTTAATTATCTTCTGTACATTAGTTTGTGGTAGATATAAATCTGGATGCAAGACTTTTATTACATTGCATTTATTTTCAAGTTTGAAAATTGTCACTAAGTGACTTGAGAACAAAAAATAATACAGCTTGTTTTAAGAAACAGTAATTTGAAATTTTTTAACACCAACCATAGCTTTGCAGGCACAATTTAATAATTTATGTACTCAGATAGAATGCATGAAAATGACACAGTAGCATTAGATGACAGAAACCAATATCAAATAAGTGGCAAAAAAGGTTTTTAAAAATTTTTCAGGATGTTATGTTACTTCTAAACAAAATCTCACAATTCTGCACATAAAGCACTGGCCCGAGAAGCAGTTGGTTGAGAAAACATTGAAATTTGGTAAAATGTAATGAACAAGAAAAAATAAATTCAAAGCAGACACTCTATACATTAGAATGCAGGTGATATGACAATAGCATTCAAGCTTGCAGTAAAGCTGTTCAACAGGCTATTGACACCATTAATGCCAAGATTAAGTCACATCAGTATTTATCATAGTTTTCAGCAAGAATGCAGAACTACAGTCTACAGCAATGTACTGCTTAACACATTATATTGAATGTTAATAACTAGAGTATAGGGGTTTGATTTGCAAAACATGTCAAAGGTTTAAAAATTGCCAGTTGATTAAACCTGATTGCCCTGTCTAACTACGCAATTCAGCATCCTATCGCTTTTCACTATCTAGCTAATTCACTGCACGGTTCATGTCGCCTGAAGTAAGATTTTATGAGGTTTCAATCGGTTCTTTTACAGATTGCTTCAATCAAGTAGCAGCAAGCACGCTAGAGTGCTAGCAAGCATAGTATAGGTCTTTGTTAAAGCTGCCAGTAAAATGCTAGATGCACATAAACTAATGCTAGATACAGACAATTTCGAAAAACGTCAGCTTTATACATGTGTCTATAATACCATGCAAACATACATAAGCTGGTGCATGACTTTAATATCAAAATACAGAGCAAAACAAAATAAGACCATATCAATCATGACGTTTTCTCTTGTGAGCGTATCACAACCCCTGTGACCTAAACAAAGGAAGCTGCAGAGTGCTAGACCGAAAGTGATCACACCGTAGAGAGTCAGGTTTTACACGGGAACTATGAAAACAAGAAGCCCAGCTGTCGCTGGGGACGACCATACTGGTTGTCACTGACCTTGAAGGTCATCCAACGTCGATGATTTTTATGTCATCTGAAAGGGTGTATGGCACTTCGTACTAGTGATTAATATTACCCTTGGCCCCATCTCACACCGTTTCCGAGATATGGCCGCTTATAGCTTGAAACATTCCATTCCAAAGTGCGTTATGACCCTTCAAGGTCATCGATTTATATGTCATTTGAAAGCCAGTATGCGAATTCCTATTAGTGACGAATAGCAACCTAGGCCCTATCTCGCACCGTTTAGCCACAGTACATCCGTGACGGACAGACGGACGGACGACAACCATGACAAAGGGCCGACATTAAGCTTACAGCTTAGCATTCGGCCTAATAAAGCCCAGCAATAACTCTACTTTGTTACCGGTAAATGGCCTCACTGAATAAATACTGACAAAGAGGCAACATCTGTGTATTACATATAATAATGTCAAAAGACGACATACATGATCAAAACAGACCGTCACTGAACGTCGTAAAACAGAAAAGGATCATTGGATAATTATTAATACATTAATCAAATTGGAATAAATTACTGCTGTACGGTATAGCAAAATATTGCAGCTATGGTAATGACTCAATAAAAGCCTCAAACATTTTTGTTGTAACTGCATTACATTGAAATATGTTCAGTCTTTCATCAGTATATTCTGCAATGAATTTACAAGTAAGAGATCCCACCATATTCCACATGCGTCACTACACTACCTTGTGAAATTAGCCAGCTTTAGAATAAGTCCCCCGACGGTTAAAAGATAACTTTTCAGTAATCTAACGCTACGTGTATATTTTACGATGCATTTAGTCTAGAATGTTGCGATAAGATCTAACAATACAATTATCATTTTCAAGATAACCACAGATTTGGCAAGTAAAAGAATTTTTTTAAAAAATCAGTTAATATTTGATTTAGTTACAACTGCATGAAAGTTTGGGCTTTCACAGACTGTAGCAGTTGCAGTTGTTCACTGTTCATCACTGTTTTGCTTTGATATTCTTGATCTTGATTTGCCACCATGACATCACTACACCGTAGCCTATTATTAACGAATCACTGATTTCGTAAAATTAACTGCCAATGCATCAAACCCCCATACATTAATGCCTAAATATTTACAAATAGTCCAAGTAGATATGTATGCATCTCTCGAATGACAAAATAATGAGCAGTTGTCACCATGTTTTACAGCAGAAACAGTCCCGAGTGCATTATTTATGATTGATTGCTACTGTCAAACGGCTTTCCTATCATCAGATGCTGCTGTGGCTGTAATTCTTGCAGTTGTCAGTTTCTGGACTTCTTGTTGCAAGTTTGAAGGATTGTCCAAGACGGAAGTCAACTTCGACAGCAGTACAAGTTCACTTGACACAACTGTAAACAGTAAATCAAATCTCAGTGAGAAAGCACACACAGAGTCAAAACCAGCATATCCCATCTCCAACACTACATCTGCAGTGCGCAGTGCAGTGGTATAACAAGTTGTAACTAAGCGAGAATCCCAGTATGCAACAAGAAGCACAGCTGTCGCTAGGATAGCCGACCGTACGGTACTGGTTGTCAGTGGCCTTCAAAGTCATCCAAGGTCGATGATTTTTTTTATCTCATCTGAAACGGCGTATGCCACTTCCTATTGGTGATTAATAGTAACTTTGGTCTTATCTTCACCGTTTTCGAGATACGGCCACTTTTAGCTTGAAATTTTCCATTGAAAACTGCAACCAAACAGCTGCAGATGAAGACAGAGACTTATGACTTACCTATAATCTATGACTTACAGTTTCGCCACAATACCGCACGTTTGGCATACAATAGTGCGTTATGACCCTTCAAGGTCATCCAAGGTCAACGATTTACACGCAGTGCTTGAATTTTGAAAAATTAGGCTGCGGGGGCTGAACTTTTCGATGGTCGAAGGCCAACCAAAATAATTATGACGTTATGTACACTGTGTGCCAAAAAAACATCCTCAACATTTTCGACCGTAACCTGAAAACCAATTATCAGATTTTGATAATTTTTGGTATGAATATTTCAAACACAGCTTGCCATCAAATGAATGCTTGGTTTTCCACCTCATCCAACATTTGTTTCTGCACTACCTGGGGAAGCACAACTAGTAAATATCACTTTTTTATTCAATGCGACATGATTGTTTAATTATCATAACGCGTAAAAACACATTTTGTTCACATTTCTGACACTTTCGCTGACAATAATTCATCCAGTTGTTTATTTTTCAACTGCCTGCAGTAAAATTGCTTGCACAGTTTTCGGCTGCAGTCGTGCGTGATAAAACAAACGACACTACGACGGTGTAGCCTAGGCAATCTAAGCGTGGTTTAATTACGATACCACACTGTCTGAAGTGGTATAACCTCGGACTGCGTCCTCGCTTACACACTCTAGCAGTGCGGTATCTAGTAATAACATTTCAAGAGTAAAGTTTATAAACTCAATAGCCTACTGACGTGGCCGAAGGCAGGACAGGCAGCACTTGTCATGAACCCAGCCGTGCACGTCTTCAGCCAATGAAACCACACCAGAGTCAGCTGTTCTAGCTACAAACGACTCAAACAGCTGATAAAATAACGAAATAAACTGTTCCTTTCGTCAAGGATAATACCGCTAAATAGCAAGTTAGCAAAAAACGCTGAAATGTTACAAAGAAAACCCATGGAACAGAGACGAACATCACGTGTTTGTGCCCTGCGGTCAGTAAACTGTATAACTTTTAATTTGATCGCTCGTTTATGAACTGTAGGGTATTACAAGCGACACGCAGAAATGGCAACTCGTGTAGAACAAGTATATGCTATTTTTACGCGCGATAGCAGAATGCTTTGCGCGCCTTACCATGGCCTGGGCGTCTGTCTGTCTGTCCGTCACACTGCTGTATTGTATCAAAACGGTGCAAGCTAAGATCACCAAATCTTCACTGTTGGCTGCCTCAAAGACTCTAATTTATCGTGACGAAATTTCGTGCCCTTGGGTGAGGGGGTTTCCCTCGAACGAGAGCGTCAAAAGGGGTACCCTCTCTAAAAGACGTTATTTTGACGCTATTGGCTCTTTTAGTGTGAAAAAGTTGCAGATAAATACACACATGATGCTATCATAACAAGCACTAGTCATGGGCTTTTTAGTTTTATCAACATTGATGACCTTGAACGACCTTGAACCGCCAAAAAGGATTTTTAGTGAATTTTTCGCAATTTTTGGATGCAGCACACATTTCAACACTGAATTGCGACGAAATGGCTGGAGATAGACCAAGACAGCCTGCATATGAAATTTTCAGCATTCAACGTAGATTTTAGCAGTTCAAGTCCTGACCCCCTAGGTTCAAGGAGGCCGGCGCAGGCGGGCGTCAAAGACAGCTACCCCCAAAAAGTGGTTATTTTATCGCTATTGGCTCGTGTAGCGTGAAAACAATTGCAGATAGGCACAGACATGCTGCTTATCATAACAAGCAAATTGAAGCAATAATGACAAGCTTTTTATTGGTGTCAACGTCGTTACGTCGATGACCTTGAATGTCTGAACTGCCAAAATAAGGGTTTCAGTGATTTTTTTTAGATTTCCGGCTGCGTCACACGTTTTAAGAGTGAACTGCATCGAAATAGCTGGAAATGGACCTGGACACCCTGTATATAAAATTTTCAGCATAGAACGTGCATTTTTTAAGAATCTAAGTTTCGATCTCTCAAATTCAAGGAGTCTTCCATGCGGAGGCCTCAAATTTAAGTACTCTTTCAAGAAGCATTAATACATGTATCTTATTGCTGTACACTGATTGCCAAAATGGCAGGACTTCTGCTATCGCGCGTCACGTAAGCTTTGCTCAAATTAATTGTTCATACTTTCACATTAACCTTAGCACTGCAAACGTAGGCCTATCACTTATCATTCTACATGTTTCAGGCCTGTACTCACTACCTTGGCATTCCGAAGCGGCAAATTCCAGTCTCGCATTTACCACTCCTGCATTTTTGGCTGTTTCGCATTTTCTCTTCCGGCATTTACAGTCGTTCTTATTTGATATCAACATGTTAAATTTATTCAAGCCATCATCCTATTTGACACGCAGAGTTAACGAACAACAACGAAATTTTGCAACGTCACATGCTTATCATCAGCAAATGCATGACGCCAGGTCAGACCCAGTAGCCGAAGTATAAGAGAGATCACCAAAGAAGGATACAATGCAGAAGCGCCAGTCAGAAGCGATGCGACTGTTGACGTAGTCGGCAAACAACTGCGACATAAACAACGCCTTCTCTTGTAGGACGGCGGCACCCGTGGACGGAAGCGTAGCACAACAGTTGCTGCAACGATCAGTCGGACAATAAACGCTGTCAGCAGAGACATGGGTTAATAAGTGTTTCCAACAGACGGCTGCAAATCTCCGCCAGCAAAATTAATATCAAAAAGTATCAACGACTTTCACTGTGATTTCTCATATTTTAAGCGTTAAAAAATTACTTGAACTTTACTTATACAGCAGGCTACGTTTTTCAATGAAAATTGCGTGCCATGGTACACTAACACTGGCAGACGAGATGCTTAACGAAGGCACGTAGACTGCGCATCCCAAACAGAATACATCTTTGCACAATTTTCTGACAGGTGCATTTTTTGATAGTAAAAAATCCACGCATCGCACAAATGTTCTCTCGTATGTGATCGCAATTACTAATAATAATGCATGTCATGCAACAACGAAGTCCGTCAAGCAGTATAAGCGGCATGCACACGCCACATAAACGCTGCATTTTTTGAAAATCCCGCAAACATTTGCACACATTTTGCACCAACATAAAGTGCATATTTAAAAAAACATTTTCGCCATAAACTGCAGGTATCCCTACAAAATCACGTGCTGAACTGACTCAATTGAAGACTGTATCTGCGTCTTCTCTGCAGTCAGCGATGTAAATTCCTTACTCAGCTTTTCCGTTGACGTCTTCAACTCACTGCATAACTCAACAGCTACAAAAACAAACACGATTAATTTTGTTTCTTTTTGACAATTACAAAAATACTTCAATGCAAAAACGATATCAATTAAGCAAAGTAAATAAGTAGTCTAGTAGTTTAATGTATATATCAAACGTACATGCATATATAAAAACAAGTTTCCAAATCTAGTGAAACCACAAGTATTACAAAGACAATTTCAGACTAGCCTATAAATGAACTATAAACAATAAGATGCCAGCTAATCACGACACTGAACAATGTGTAAATTATAAATTTTTATGAGGTATAAAAACTAAAAACAGGCCTATTTCATAGTGTAAAATTTAAAAAATAGACCTAGATTATATTTGACATCCAATGATCCAAATTGTACATGAAATGTAAATGCCACTAGAGCATTGTTAGTTGAGCCATTACAATAGTTACTGGTCCAACTTGGTACCTAAAAATAGACGTGACTGTGAAAAAAAAATTTCCCTTAATAAACAATGCGTACATGCTTAATTACGATCTGACACTGCGTGATAATAGCAGTCGTTACCGTGATGTAAGAGCACAGCTTTACTCGTCTTGCCAACTGAAGTGTTGCCGGTTGAACGAGTTATCAGTTCAGACCACTTCTCAAAACCACTCTGTACACACAGTCAGTGTTTGGATTATGAAAAATTAACAAAATTGTGATGTAAATCGTATGTATACAGGATATAGCTGACCCTCTGTACATAATTTGACAGTGTGTTAAGGGGTTAAGAAAACAGTTGGGGGGGGGGTTCAACGCCCCAAACCCCATGGCAATTCAAACATTGTGTTCACAGAAAACATCACGGCTATATGGAAGGTGGGCCAAAAGTGACACTTTTTAGGTATTTGACTTTCCTCTTTTGTTACATGAATTATATTTGCAATTTTTGTTTACTGACAAATTACTTTCATTAAATAGCATTGCTATTCGTCTGCTGATGTATACACAATTAAGTTCTGTTTTATGCAAATAAATTGCAATTGCAACAGTAGTGGCTCAAAGGTTACACAACAGCAAATGCAACAATCACTTACTCGTATACAATACAATGCAATAGTGAATTTGCACTTAAAACTGACAAACTGTCAGTTAAATCTGGTGCATAAACTAAAAAAACTTCAATGTTTTTAAATGAAATAAGAAATAGTGAAAATAAAAATATAGTTATAATGCAAAACTTGAAAAATCCGTAAAATGACTAAAATTTTAAAAAAACGACGTAACATTGAGAAAAACGAGAAAACACTAACATAAACACAAACACACAAATATTCAAAACTGACAAAGTTTTTTTAAAGTGGTCTAACGAATTTACTATCCAGTTCTGAGGTAATGAGCAGACCTTGATGGTGTTTCGTCGTTTTTTCTCGGACGACAGATGCAGGACGCGTCGCTGATCAAGCTGCTGTTGACGAGCCAAGCTTTGGTCAACTGCTCGTGCATGTTGACTCGTGTGAGCCGCCGACTGAACAGCAAACCACAACGCCATCGGCCACACTATCGTCAGTGGCGTTGCGGCACGGGGGGCGCATAGGGTCAGCTACCCCCAAGAAAAAAATGAGCTGTCAGAATTGTCAGAATAACTTTTTGTAAAAAAAAATTTCATCGGAAATGCAAAATTTAGCAATACAAAGTAGATTTTAGAAAAAAAAATTTTTTTTGGGGGGGGGATTAAAATTCTCTACACACAAGAGTGTCATACGTAAAAAAGATTAAAGCATTTGAAATGTGGATATGGCGTCGCATGTTGAAGATATCTTGGATAGAGCACAAAAGAAATAATAAAGTGCTAAAACAGTTGAAACGAGACAACTCATGGATACATGTACACTGAGGAATAGACAGAAGAGGTGGTTGGGACATGTGTTGCGTCATGATTCTTTGGTAAGAACAGTGTTAAAAGGTCGACTGACAGTTTTCGTCTGCTGACGCATCTTCACCTACAGTGTGGCGTTTTTCGGCATTGTGCCATTTGCATCGATTGTGCGCTAGCGTATGCAGGTTATGTATACAACAGCAGCACATACAATCTCCCCTGTCAAAAAATTGCAACTTTCTCCCCGTCTACTTTTTTTAACCCACGATGATTCTGCACACCAAATACTGTAACTGGAGCGCCCGTGGGCGCTTATACAGTATTTGTGCACACTTCTGCATCTAGCAGCGCTGCGTTTAAAAACTAGAAAGTTAAAAAGTCACTCCGCCCATTCCTTGCATTATATTGTATCGTATCTTCATACAATTTTAGACAGTAACCGGCTGACCACCATGTACAAACAGTTAATCGATCAATCAGTTTAAGAATAAGAATCCACTTCCTTAATCAGTTAGCCATGAGCGCTCCTCTGTTAATGCCACTAGTAACTGGTGTAGACATTATCAGAGATAGGGCATGTGAAAAGCAACATGCAGAAATAAATAAAACTTGTGTCACGGCATCTCATTGAAACAGTGCGCATCAGCACATGACTTACATAATCGTGTCGTACGCTCGGCAACTCGTTAGCAAACCAGCGTCTCTTGGCTGACTGCACGTAACAAACAGCACACATAGCTGCATGGAAGTTAGGTCTAAATACGTATCATAAAATATCTGAACTTCAGACCGACAAATTATTCACACAGAAAGACAAAAAATCAGCTCCCAATAGACTTCTAGTGGTAACAATACTGAGGCTATAGTGCTACACGTACTCTTGTATACACTTACTGCATGGTGTGACGGACACACAAACAGACGAACGCCTCTACGATAACTAAGACGCTTTTAGCACTATGCGCTGTCGCGCGTAAAAAACTGAACAGAAAAAAAGGCCTAATCAAACAAATGTGTTACTGCTACGGTACGTAACTGGAAGCATTCATACCGACAGCAAATAGAAATAAAAACAAAAGATAGCAATGATAAACACCTGGTTGAGAGACATAGCAGGCGGCGAGTACAAAGCTCCAGCAAGTGTGGTAACAAGTCGTGAGTTGTCTGAGCAAGCGTCATCGAATGTCACCGACCGCTGTCCGCCCACCTGCTGTACAGTCACACACAAAAACCAATCGCACTACTACGTCGAATACTCATCAAACCGGTTCAAGTGTATATACAGGGTGGTCCAAAAAAACCGCACAAAGTTAATGACACCATAATTTTGCAACCGTACGTCACAGAGTCATGTGGTTTTCAGCAAAATGTTTCGAAAGAAATTTCTTACCTGACTAAAGTCAATATTTGAATACAGCAGTTAAATATTCTTTGTTATTGCCGCTGGAAATTGAACTGTGCAAAAAAGTATTACCCTCGACACTGCAGTCCATAAAAAACATGCCAGTTTTATTTTTT
>Ga0209367_1008005_pt1 | contig 14506 bp, 9 predicted proteins | sample WorMetLIZISLAND2_FD_187412 | JGI IMG/M metagenome (GOLD analysis project Ga0209367, IMG submission 187412) | Marine gutless worms symbiont microbial communities from Max Planck institute for Marine Microbiology, Germany - Olavius geniculatus... ... | reverse complement strand
ACAAAATTTTGTGCCACTGGGTGCAGGGGTTCCCCTCGAACGAGGGCGTCAAATAGGGGTACCCCCCTAAAAAGACGTCATTTTGCCGTTATTGGCTCGAATAACGTGAAAACGGTTGCAGATAGGTACACACATGCTGCTTATTATAACAAGCACTGGTGACAGGCTTTTTGGATTCATGAACATCGATAACCTTGAACAACCTTGAACCCCTCAAAGAGAGGTTTTTAGTGAATTTTTCCCGCAATTTTTGGATGCTGCGCACATTTCAACACTGAATTGCGCCGAAATGGCTGGCGATAGACCAAGACAACCTGCGTATGAAATTTTCAGCACTCAACGTAGATTTTAGCAGTTCAAGTCCCGACCTCCTAGGTTCAAGGAGGCCGGCGCAGGCGGGCGTCAAAGACAGCTACCCCCATAAAAGTGGTTATTTTACCGCTATTATCGCGTGTAGCGTGAACCTGGTTGCAGATAGGCACAGACATGCTGCTTATCATAACAAGCACTGGTGACAGGCTTTTTAAATTTATCAACATCGATGAGCTTGAATTACATTGAACTCTAAAAATATTGATTTAACGTAATTTTTTGGCAATTTTTGGCAAAAGTGTGAATTACTACGAAATGGATGGAGATAGACTACGATTACCTGCGAACAGGAACTGCTATAGGCTTTCGCGCGACTCGTGAGCTTTGCTCAAATTACTTGTCTTATTTAACGCTGGCACTTAATAATTTTGCAATAGTTAAAAAATTGACTGATGATTAGTACGATCGTTGGCTTGATAACGCAATTAGACTAACTATATCATGGAGAAAAATCAAACTGAACTGCCTAAAACTGCGTTCCTACTAATAATTACCATCGTATACGGCACAATCGTAAATAAGCTCAATGCATCAATTGATAAATTTCTCTTTTAAACAAAAAAAGATCGATAATGTTCTTTGTATGTTGCTAACTGAGCGCCATGACAGCGGACAAAAAATAAAGTTTTTTTTAAACAGAATAAAGCTTAGTTTATGCACAAACGGAAGACCGCAGTAAGCAGCGAAATTTGGATAATTTTGCCGATGCGAGCCGTAGAATTTTGCGAACTGGCCCGCGGAATTTGGCAAAATTGACGCGGAAAACTGTGGGCCCATACGTCTACACTTGGGTAACGTGTCGATAACCCGCCGATGCAGAACAAGCGTAACCAAGCCAATGACAGTGTATGCCGCATGACCGACTGTCGGCCAGCGTAGAATAGGTGTCGATCAGACAACAGTTTGGAGTGTATAAATTTCATGTTTCCCACTTTAGACAGTTGTTTAACAGACACATATTGCGTACGATCCACCATGAAAATTTAGGCCTATAACGCACGGCGGCTCAGTATAGAACATTTAGCCATAACATTATGTAAAACCAGCACAAAAATAAAATTAAAATTAAAAAAAAAATCAGCGTATTGTTAAAAGTCCGTGACATCATTTTAAATAGGCACTACGATTTTAAGTTTTACGTTTTGTTTTTGTTTGGTTTTGCTTTTTTATAGCTTGCTATGCAGATGCTTTGTATTACATATGGCAGAGGCATCTGTCAGTCTGTCCGCGTGGCTGTCATACCGCTGTATTCAGTTTTCAACTACAAATAACTTGCACTGGTATTTTTTTCTCAATTTTTATCATGCCCCGTTTACACGATGAAGCAAATATGAAGCAAACTTAGAGCACACGTCGTGCACGTGTATTTTGAATAGCCCACGTTTCTTTTTCGTTTGTTTCACGTATGCTTCTTCGTGTATTAGCTGCAGTCATGCGTCATAAACCAAACGACGATGTAGTCTATGCCATCCGATCGTGGTTCAAATACGATATTTCATTATCTGAAGTGGTATAAGGTCGCAATACGTCTCGCATAATCATTCCAGCAGCATAGAATTCAGTACAGAAAAAGAATGAAATCTTTACCGGAAGAACTCAGCTGGTAGTTTTTAGTTGTAGTTTGTCGCCTGAGGTGGAGCCTACGTCCAGCAGAGTTGTGAAGTGTTTATGCCGAGCAAGATTGCTACAGTCCACCCCCGAAAGCTTGTTGCCTTAACAGATTCGTGATAGGATTTTTATCGATTCAATATATTGCCAGACGTTGCAAGCCGGTAGATGAATAAAAAGTGCTCGATGCCGGGCGACCCTGCGAGAGCCAGTGAAGCAGCCCGCCCAGTCACGTGATCGACGGTGGTTCCCGTGCCCCGATTAATTTGTCAGAGAATTCCTTCCCGCGGTTGCACCCGCACTTGGCGGGAACCGTTCTGGCGTAAGGCTGGCGTCGTCGAGCAATGTCAATCACACAGCCAGCCAATATCCCAATAACGTACGTGGTACAGTGGCGAGATGGCAAAAAGACCGGACAGCTTCATTTCCCAGTCATTATTCATACAAGTGTGCCCCCAAGAGACGAGAAACAGTATCACACCTCACATGATAGTGTGAGTGTTGTAAGGACGACCTTCAAAGTCTATGGGAAATAGCAAAATTTGACCCTCAGCCAACCAAAAACCAATGAACCGATCGTCACCAAATTTGAATGGCGTGATTACGTCGTGGACGACAAATAACATCAAATGAAGAAGGCTTGTAAGGACGCCATATGCATAGCCCCATCCAAGGTTACCCAAATGATTTTTGCTGTTTTAGAGAACTGATATCATCACATCGTCCTTACACACAGTTATAAACTGTTATTTTTTACATATATCCGAAATAAAAGACGGCGAACGTTTTTCGGACATCACTTACGCAGAACGCTGCTTAGAACGGTCATGATAATGTGACCTTTCCGAACTGAACATATAAAACTGTGCACATTTTGGCGCAGCTACAGCCGGGGCGGTTGGAAGGAGGGGACTAGCACGGCAGGTTGGCTCCAAAATACGCCACTGATTTATACAAGGACTACCCCAGTACTAGATCTAACAAATTAATATAATATTAATATTATTGTATCAATATCATAATAAGAAACTGCCGATCAATGGACAGAACGTGAATCTGAGCGTTTACACAATGAAACTGGCTTGACGAGCACTCGTCGAGCACGCATCAAACCAGTTTAAATGCATAGATTGCATTGGCATGGCTCGTCAAGCTTTCATAAAGCACTCATCAAGCACATATCTTGCTGGTTTAGTGAGTGCTTGCATGATTCTTGCAGTATCTAAGATGTTTTATATTGCAAGAATTCATCCAGCGGGATGAAAACGCTGGCTTCATGAGCCGTCGTTGATGCAATATTGCAAACATTCATGAAGCTAGCTCGACGAGCGTCAGCTTGGCGAGTGCTCGACGAGCCAGCTTTATAGTACAAGCTGGAAATATACAGCAAAAAAGCTACGCTGCAAACACAGCACTTAGCGCACAGACTGGTTTGGTGCAGTGGTGTAATGGTTATGGCGACGGAATCGGTTTGACATCCGGCACTTCTAAGTCCATTGTCGTTATCAGTGGCGTAGCCAAAAATGTCAGTTGGGGAAGCGGGTTGGTCTTTTTTCATCTCCATATTTTTTCGCCTCTCGAATTTTTTTTCCTCATTTATCTCTTCCCTTCTTTCTCCTTTTCTGCCAATTTCCCTCCCCTTTTTCTTTGCCTTTTTTAAAAATAGGACCCCTAAAATCCAGCTAGAGGGTTTGGGGAGCGATGTGATCTCCCCAGCGCGTCTGGGACATAGCCGCATCCGAAATCGAATAAGCTCCATTGGCAAATTTGGTCAGTTTACACGTTTGTTTATGCTTTTGTCTGAAAGATTAGGGGGTGATCGATCCCCTGTCCCCTGTGTCTACGCAAACGGTCTATATACGTACGACTTATCTACAAGCCGTTCACACCTAGGCCTTCGTGCCTTTATCACTGACCAGTAAAATATTATTCGTACTGGCCACATAAGAAGCCAGTAATCTTCTGCAGAGTAGGTGCGGGTATGACGGATAGTAACGGTACAGCGGATAGGCTTAGTGGTTGGTTTACGATTAAGTCCTCTGCGTTTACACAGACACGCACTTAATGCGCCCTTCTTTCTAAAGTCGTATATATTCCTCCTTAGTTCTCTCTACTTTCTGTCTCCCAGACGGAACTTACGGGATCACCAACCAGCTCGTGTTTTTAAAGTCTTTGGCGATGTTGTTATAGCTGTGGTAAAGTGCGGCACATTCAGCCAACCCAGCCGGCGTTTGGACGCACTGCAAATGTTTACTTACCACTTACTTACTTACTTACTTGAAATTGCAGCAGAAAGCGGTAAGCCGCTTTGTAGAGTTTCAAATGCTCAAAAATGGAATTTCGACATTAGTACTTTTTAATTTGCAGATCTGCATGGATTGTACTTAGGCCAAATGTCAAATGTCACAAATTCTGCTGATTGTTAAGCTTAGTTTTGGCCTTATAAACAATTATTGTTACTACAGGGTGAACCAAATAACGTGGCACTTTGCTTTTGTCCATATCTTCGCCAATTATTGATCGATTTTCAAAATTCTGTCACTGGCACACTCTGCAGACAATTTGCAATAACGTGATTATTACATATCCCACCACGCCGTAAATGCGTCTTTACACTACCTTGTGAAATATCAATGAAATATGCATACATAATGATAATAACAAACACTTGGGTAAAATTTAAAAAAACACTTCAGATCAACATTTCTGTAAATGGTATGTATGACATTAAACTGTGTGGGTCTAACACAGATTATTTATTGCAATGTTGGTCTGAAGTTTTTTTTACATTTACCTGAATGTTTGTTATTATCGTTAGTTTTTGCTTACATTTATATTTCATAAGGTAGTGTAGAAACGCATTTACCGTGTAGTGGGATAATAATCACATTGTTGCAAATCGTCTGCAGCGTGTGCCAGTAAAAAACTTTGAAAATTGGTCAATAATCGGCTAAGATATTGACAAAAGTAAAGTAGCACGTTTTTATGGCCCACAGTGTATATGAGTTTAGGCCTATTAGGACAAAATAAATGTTATTGCTAACCGATGGTTGTAATGACGGTAATTGAGAAGAGCAGTGACCCTGCGTACGACCAGAGTTCTGTGGATCCATCATATTTACCGTCCCATCCGTTCCTCTTTGTCGCCACGTAGACCTAACAGCCACAGCGATAAACTAGATACAAATAGTTACGACATGACATAGTACGATAAACCGCAACTCAGCCTTCTATCCATCCGGGGTATGTAAGTCGAGCCTATAGCTTGGGCCAATGCAGGGCGCGTTTGCCTGTGTCAACAGTCACAAAAATCTGCATGCAGACAACACAGTGTGATCACATACGGCAAGTGACGCTCCATAACCTTGACGTGGAATTTCCAAAAAAAGCTACGCAACCTTCAATTTGTAACATCTTTTCATATGACATTTAAAAGGTGAGCAATTAAAGCAAGAAAAAATTAACGAAAGTAACTTTTAATAGTTAGAGAAAACGATCGTCCGAAGAATTGCTGATAAGACGGTCGGTACGCAAGTAAGTAAGTTTATATAGGGCACAATGTCAGCAAGGAAACCCGCTGAATCTGAGGCGCAGGGGATGGGATGGAGACAAAAATGATTTAAAACGGTGAGACGAAGAAAAATGCTTTGAGACGGCGACAAAAACAGCATGGAAAGAAAATTGCGAATATCTAAAGGAAGGGTATTCCAGATGCAGGAAGCGGCTGCAGCAAAGCTACGGAAACCGAGACATATAAGACGTTGATACAGCAATGGCTGATAAGATGGTTGTATGCGCTACATCAGTTTACATGCACTCATATGATTCGATTATGTCAAGCGAAGTCGGTGCGAATAATACAAGATTATTTTATGATGGGATTGAGTTGTATTGGATCGCTATTGCCTACAGAGGCTGCGAGTTACATGTAGCCAGCTGGCCTAGCTGCAAGTTCGACATTATCGACCGCCCTGCATAGGCTACTGCTGTAAGATAAGACATAAAATAGGTCTACACATTTATTTATTGAAATGCGACCATTAACAGTTATTATTCTCTGGCCCAAATGTGTTCCAGACCATTCCGATAGTTCGAAGAATTCGACGTTTCGACCCCTGCATTCAAGACGCTGACACTCAGCTAGCTTTTGGGAGAGACGACAAGAGTCTAGGATAAAGTACTGTCTTTGTCGATATTTTTAGTCAACTAAGGTTTTTGATAAAATATTATCAGTAACGATTTTATCGCACACATTCGGCAAAACTATTCCTCTAGTAACCGTGAAATTAAAAGACTGTAACGTGCGTTCCCTAGCGTCATATGGCGGATAAAAGATTTTCAAAATAGATCGCAAAGTAGCAGAGTTAAGGCTCCAGAGGATAGACGGACAGAATGCAGGCCCCGGTAGAACTTGATTGCAGCGCCCATAGAGTGGTCTCTACAGTGGCGGCATCTAGCGAGTGTCTATCGTAGCGGCACGAGATTTCCGAAGTCGACGAACTGAAACGACGCATAACGAGCGCCTGAATCGGACCGCGTTCTGGCGAGTGGTCCGTTGTGGCATCAACGGCCGGCGTCTAAACGGTTATGGGAAGATTCGCGCAGTCTTTTTGGTGGCCTGGTTGTGTAACGATTAGAACGTTGGACTTGCGATTACCAGGTCATTGGTTCGACTCCATCATTTTGGTCGGGTCGCCATCAAGTGGTTACTACTAACATGGACAGGTAAACCATTCATTTATATAGCCGCTATACTAAGGTCAACTCAACCTTCTATTCTTCTAGGGTAAGTAAGTCCAGTACCGGCCGGTCTGGTTAGGGTTATGGCGGGGCGCGTTCACTTGCGTCGGGTGGCAAGTATGATCCAATAATTATGACAGGTAACGCGGGAAAGAGATTAGAATGAATGCCTCGAGTGCTGTGTTATTGGTTACGTTTTGCAGCTAACAAATGACCAAAAGTTCAAAGTTAACTAACTAATGCTTGATGTGCTGCCTCGATAACGTAAAAACACGATATTTTCTGCATTTGCCCGTATCGCACGAGGCGGCCGGCATTAGATCGAAACTGTGCACGAATCGTCTTTGTACCGTCTAGACGCCCGGTCAGTCGCTCGAGGAGAAAGAAAAAAGAAGACTGTGTCTATAAATCCCACGATAACGCGAATTAATCAACTGAGACGCCGGCACCGGCACCGGCACCGGCGCGCCTATCAGGCGTAAACTGAAAGATTAGCTTTTACTACGGCATGCAGGACGTCGGCCTTTATACGCCGCATTCGCTGGCCGTTCCTGACTAATGAATAAAGACACCCGAACGAAACCCCCTGCAATTATTGCTAGAAAATAATATTAAATAAATGAATAAATAAATGAGAGACTTTTTTCCAATGGCACTGGAAACACTTGGCCCCATGAGTTCCTGGCACAAATCAAAAAGCGTTTGACCGAGGTGACGACAGAACCCGGTGAAACGAGGTTCTTATTCCAGCGCTTGTCGGTCAACGTTCAATGCGGCTTGCCTATAGCTCAACCGTTCGCAATTTCCGAGTCCGCAACGTAAACATTTCAGACAATCTCCGTAGTTTATTATTTCAGACCTAGGGAATTGACTATTGCGGGCACTAAAATGAATGGATTAGATAACCGAATTAATTTTTATCAAAATGTTCCGCAATAATTAAGCGGCACACTTGATCTCCAAAAATACGACGTTAGAAATTATTGTTACAAGGCGAAATCGCTGCCGCTGCACGCGATTACGACTATTGCTACACAGTTCTTCGTAGGGTGGTCTGTCTGTCTGTTTGGCATCCGGTCCATCACATTCGTGCTCGCTGCTTAAACCGTTCGACCGATTTAAATGCAATGTACCAGTCCAATGACACCTTTTTCAGAGATTTACTCTGACTTTACACCTCAAAAAATGTGCTACAACGATACAATTGCTTTCGAATTACGAAAAAAATATGATAAACCACGTGACAGTGTCGATGCGCGATTTTGTTGTAAACAAATGTGGATAAAAAATATGCGCTATTTTCCACTGCAAAACTGATTTACTTAGTAACAAAATTGCGGTGTTCGAAATGACAAAAAGGAATAGGATGATGTATAAACTCACATGTTTGGTGTAGCTGTCAATGACGCGGTTTGCTTCGGACGACCAATTGTCTGGATGCAGAACGTTCATCGCCATTGTGAGGTTCCACAGCCAGCGAACATGGTCCATGCGCATCAGTCTCATGTCGGTCCGCGTCCGTATCTCGTTTTCGTACTCGAGACCGCGGAATATCAGTCCGCCGAGCACAACGTAACCGATCATCAGACAGACCGAGCCAACCGTCGAGAACAGGAACGCGAAGAACTGACGACAGCAGTCGGCACAACGTTGTCGAGTGCTACTCTTCGGCGTCTCCTCGGCCGTCTGCTGCTTGTCGTCGAACGGGTCTGCCACGATATCTTGCAGTTCTATGTCAGTTGGCGCGCAATACGCTGTCGTTTTGTCAGCCCCAAGTTCGACACTGACGACGCGTGACAAAGCTACGTCGTCTGGAAAGCTCTTGATGTCAAATCTATTGTTATCTTTACGTTGAAGCGGTGACTCTGCAGCTAGGTTGCTGCCGGAGGTGTCGCCATATCGACGTCGACGTCTACTTCGCCACCATTCACCCGCGGCCAGGCGTTCAGCCAGACGCCTTCGTCTGAGCTCTAGTCCTTGCTGAAACTTCCGCCATCCCTTCCCCGCCGACCTCGTCGTTTCTGCCACCTCATCCACCCTGGCGGCATTGGGCGGCGATCCGTTGATTTTGACGCCTAGTGCGTGCACGCTCGGTCCGTCTTCCGACACATCAGACGACGAGTTGGCGACGTCGACGATCAGCAGAGGGTTCATCTCGACCAGCAACGAGTTTCTGTCATCTCCGCAACAAACTTCACTCGATGTATGAATACATGAGCAAATAGACGAATAAATAAATAAATGAGTAAACGAGTGAGCAAGTGAGTGAGTAAGTAAATACATGAGTCAATGTATACAGATATTAATCAACAAACGCACAAATAGAAAAGTAAATAAATGAATAAATAAATAAATAAGCCTCAAAAACTGAGTACTTGGGGCTTGAAAAATATAAAAAAAATAAATAAATGTATGAATAAATAAATGAATAAATAAGTAAATGAATGAATGAACAAACGAACAACAAACGAACGAACGAACGAAAAAACGAACGAAAAAATGAACAAAAAAACGAACGAAGAAATAAACGAATAAAAGAATGAATGAACGAACGAACGAAAAACACAAAAGTACGAACGAATAAATGAATAAATAAATCGCCGCAACCAACTTCACTGTCGCCGTTTAACTTTTCTACCGGCTCTGCGGTTACAAGATGGTCTTCGTTCTGAATCTCGGCTTGTCGCAAGTGACGCGGCGGTTTTCGATGATGGCGTCTGTACCTCCGAAGACTCTACGAATTGCGTTGACCAACCGGGCTCACGTTATCCTTCCAAACGTTATCCAGATACTTCACAGAGCTTCGGAAGACAGAGTGCTCTGACACGGTACGGTTGTCAACGATGGCACGGCACCACAACCGAACTTAACTGTACCTCCGAAGTACTCGTGCCGTCGACGTTTCGCTGTCGCCCAGGTACAGGATCTTCTGACGAGACGCTGGAGAAGCGTCGGGCTGATGAATAATTGACGCCGCGAGCAGACTCCTTTCCGTGCTCGCCATTGTACAGATAACTTCTTCAAAAGTGCAAAAAGCGAACGAAATGGGAGTTCAGTTCATTTCATAATCAGTTCATTTTATCTTTAAACGCCTTTGGACTTTAACGTCGTCGATTATCTTTTTTATAACGAAGTAACGTTTCTCATATTATGGTGTTTTCAACTTGTAGGCCAATACTGTGCATACACTCCGTGAGGTTAACGCGACAAGCATGACTGGCATTTGTAAACCACTTCGGAAGACGGATTATGAGTAGATAACGACTCACGGAAGGATTTCTCACTCAGATGAATTCCTTTTAGTTTCTGTCGACAAAACACGTGCAGAATGTGACACCAATGAAACCGGCCGAAAAGAAACTTTTTCTGTGCTTCCGGTCGCAATCTGGCGTAAAAGCAAAAACGAAAAGTGAGATTTTATTTATTTAATTTTATTTCACATTGTTGTGTGATAATACACAACTTTAAAAAACAAATTCTTACATTAAATGATACCTAAAAGAATTATAGTTAAAAAACTGCTGCATACCAGACTACGTGCAAACAGTTTTTTTCAGTAAAACTTTAAAAGCGAGAAAAAACTGCATTGATATTTTTCTGGGTCTTAACAATTTAAGGACGGACGGCAGCCGAAAACACAAAAATTTTTTTGAAGCTTAAGTTGTACTTTCGGACGTCAATTTAAATAGTGTTATTTTCGCCACCTGACTTCACTCTGTTCAGATTCGCTTACAGGTTTTTTTCTGAAACTACATTGTATGACTTTTAACGCGCGACAGCATGTGATGCTTCGCGCGTCATGCAATCGTCGAGGTGTCTGTCCTCCGTCTGCCCGTCTGTCCGTCTGCCTGTCCGTCCGTCCGTCGTTCACACCCATGCACTGTACCAAAACGGCAAAACCTAGAATAACGAAATCTTTACTGTAGCTGTTCCAAAATTATAGCTTTTAGTGACAAAATTTCGTGCCCTTAGATAATGAGGTTCCCCTCGAACGAAGGCGTCAAATTGGGATACCCCCTAAAAAGAGGTTATTTTGCCATTATTGGCTCTTACAGTATGAAAATGGTTGCAGATAGGTACAGACTTGCTGCATATTATGACAAGCAGGTTGGTGACGTGCTTTTTAGTTTTGTCAACATCGATGACCTTGAACGACCTTGAACGCTCAGAAGAGGAGTTTTGGTGAATTTTTTTTTGCAATTTTTGGTTGCAGCGCACATTTTAACCGTAAACTGCGACGAAATGGCTGGAGATATACAAACAATTTGCACAAGAAATTTTCAGCATTAAACGTAAATTTTAGCGGTCTAAGTTTCAACCCTCCAGGCTCAAGAATGTTGGGCGTCAAAGACGGCTACCCCCTAAAAAGTGGCTATTTTACAGCCTTATAATTGCACGAAAACAATTGCAAATAAACGCAGACATACTGCTTATCAGAACAAGCACTGGTGACGAGTTTTTAAACGGTGTCAACATCGATGACCTTGAATGACCTTAAACTCCCAAAATAGGCAATTTCAGTGTTTTTTGCACTTTTCGGCTGTGGTGCACATTTTATAAGTGAATTTCGCCGATATGGCTGGAGATAGACCTGGACAACCTGCAAGTGCTAAGGTTGTCGCGCGTCTCATGAGCTTTGCTCAAATTACTTGTTATGTCTTCGAGTACTTTCAGTAGTGAATAAAAGCATGAGAACTTAATTCAAATAGTCGGTGGTAGCCACGTTATTAACACTGACTGGTACAGTTAATTGCTAAGAATGATAATGCTGTTCAGATACAGTTTTTACGCGCGAGAGCTAGCATATATAATAGCGCGTATTAGCTGTGGTAATTCTGTCTTGGTGTCTGTCTTGGTGTCCGTCACAACCCGGTACCGATCGGAGCTCAGATGAGATAAAGACTTCTAGTTTTCACCATATGATAGCTTGAAGTCTCTCGTATTTTGCGACAAAATTTCATGCCACTGGGTGAAGAAGGTCCCCGCTAATAAGGGGAGAAACAGGGGCACCCCCCCCTTGAAAGCGTTATTTCACCGTTATTCTGCTCTTCTAACGTGAAAATGGTTGCAGATAGGCACATACATGCTGCTTATCTTAACAAGCACTGGCAACGAGCTCCTTAGAAATGTCAACACCGATGACCTTGAATGACCATGAACCCCCGAAATAGGAAATTTTAGTAATTTTTTTGCGATTTCGGGCTTTTGCAGTTCTGCTGTAACTTAATAGCCTTGATATTAACAATTTTAGCCTTGCTTTTAATACATGTATTAACTCCTTTTAACTGCTTTAAACCATTTATGGCACTGAATGCAATATTTTGTGCTGATGTGCCGTTAAGAATCTACTCACTCACTCACTTTGTTCCTTAAGGCAGTTCTTACCGTTTAGTTGTGGACGCCACTCCTCTTCGGCTAATAGCTCATCACAGATCCTATCGTTGCTAAATTTGCAGAAGTCGGCTACCGGTGCATAGCAATCGTCTAGAGTGAACTGATGGCTTCTGCGTACTAGTGGACGAACGCTGGCGGTGCTTGCGAGTCAGTCGTCTGCAGCATGCGACGTGAGCGCGCTGTAGCTGCAGCGTAGCTTAGAACTCGCTGCTGACAGTCGCCACTGGGCGTAAAAAATTTCTGTGCTTCCGTCCGAGAAAAACCTTCGGCCTAAAATTTGTAGGCGTACTGGGTCTGTCAAAAGCGGAGTTGGCCAGAGAGTTAGTTGTTGAGAAACCATTGCAACTTCCAACATATATCCTAACCAAAGTTGAAAGCATTTTTTGAAAATAATCCATTTTACGCGCAACCACGTTTTAATCTATCTTTAGTCGTGGTAAATATGCAAAAATGTGTTCGTACTTTTCATAATTATGTTATGTGTTTCGCAATAGCCTACTTCAACTGCAACCTAATCCTTTAAATGAAAAACAGATTAGACTAATTAGAGTGACGAACTGCATTCTGTTACTTTTGCTCTCATATTTAAAAATGAACTTGATTTATTTTGTTTAAATATATTTTTTTTAAATGTACACCAACGTTTTGCAACAATTTATTTCCCGTGCCAAAATGATGCCACGACGGCCTAAGTCCAAGTCGAGTAAGTCGGTGAGACGATCTGTTTTAATTGACCAGGCGCTAGCTATTATTCCATTGCCAAACATTGCCAATTGTCTGGTCGCTTCATTAGCAGCATTATTAATATATTTTATTGGATTCTTTGATCTGTTTAAGACGTACGTCGCACAGAGGCAATGCGGTATAGACCATGTCGACAAAACATTACTACACCCGGGAGACTCTTGTAGACCGCATAGCAGGCGCGTAGTGATGCGCTGAAAAATCATCTGATGTCAGACAACAATATACCGCAGTTCAAAAATACCGCGGTGACGGTATATCGAGTGGTTAATATTATAAAAAAACTGTAGCAAGATTCAGCGAAATGCAGCCAACAGATGTGGTGTAAACTTGGAAGTTGGAATAAATGCCGTTTATAGCTAAAGCAGTGAGTGACTAGGCCTATAGGTTGATAGTGTCGTCTAGAATTCACAAGGTAGTGTAAGAACACAACGACGTCAGGTGACTGATTGATTGATTAATTGATACATGATTCAACTGAAGACTCAACTGTTAAAGTGTTGGTATGACCCACATTTCTATGTGTCCACTGCATTTAAAAAATTTAATTTAAACATTTAAAATTTAAAATAAATTAAAAAAATTTTTAAAAAGTAAAATTTGTGTAACTAACTTAATAGTAAAATGGTTTTCGTTAGTGCAGTGCCACTGCGGCATTTTTGTATGATCGGCGCATCTTGACATGCAGAGAAACGGAGAAAGTAATAGCTAAATTGTCCTGAAAGAAAAAGTAAAATGCAATCGACGGGCAGACGTGAGACAGTGAGGTCGAATGTTATGAGAACTATGTAGGCAATCTGTCGCTAAGATCGCAATTATTCTTGTCTGGATGGTGCTGTTCCTTTTCCCAGTGGAAAATGATACACTCCGAGATCGTCCACCGTGTGAAACGGTCGGTCGTTCCGTTCTGCCGGCATGGTAACACGTTCAAACAATATAAAACATTTGGCAAAAATGTCGCAAGCCACACTTTAGCATCTTGAACACACGCTGGTTGAAGATAAAACGCAATTGTATAAAAAAAATAAAGTTTTAGACATCTAAACGTTTCTGTAATAGTATTGTTTGAGTTTGGACTAACTTACTTACTTAAGGAAAGCCAAAAAACATGACAGCGTAAATGTGGTTATAGGCCTACAGGAGAGCTTCCAGAACGCATCGAGACATAAAACTGGTCAAGCTTATTCTATTATTGGACCTACATTAAATCATGGCCTTTACAATTGGCTTAAGTCTATCAATCGGCCAATCAATCAGTCTGTCAGTCTGTCAGTGCGTTTATTGACTAACACGTCAATAAAAAGTGAACACAAGTGCACGAGCTTTTAACACAGTAACAGTAACACAGTAACACAGTATTTAATAAAATATGTGACAAACGCACATAATAAAATAGCAAAACAGAAGAGAAATGTAATTTAGACAAGGTAACATAGCATAAAATAAAATAATTAGACACAGTCAGAAAGTGATCTAACTAAAAAAGACTGTTTATGCAATTTTTTACTACACTGTGTCTCAAAAAAAAGCATGTGACTACATTTTTTGCAATAACTGGAACAATGAATGTCCGATTATAATAATTTTTGGCACACTTATTAATGAGACTATATGTCATCGAATGGTGGTTTCATTTCCCATCTCATCT
>Ga0209367_1008004_pt1 | contig 14506 bp, 15 predicted proteins | sample WorMetLIZISLAND2_FD_187412 | JGI IMG/M metagenome (GOLD analysis project Ga0209367, IMG submission 187412) | Marine gutless worms symbiont microbial communities from Max Planck institute for Marine Microbiology, Germany - Olavius geniculatus... ... | reverse complement strand
AGATGTCTTTAACGCGCACTGATCGGCCGGCGGCCCTGAACCAAGCGACTCACGAGCGACCAACGACAACTAATAGGAAAATATTTTTGATTGTTTGCTAAATAAAGTTAAGATGCAACCCTTACAGAATAATTATTTTCATTGAACAGGCATAACTGAATGAGTGATAGGCCTACCTGAATAAAGCTGCGTTCTCACTGTTAGTAGTTTCTCCGGAATGTAATGTACCAGTGAGTGAATGAGTAGTTTCTTAACGGCACATCAGCACAAAATAGGCCAATGTAATACCAAAAAGCAATTAACTGATTTTGATGAAATTTTAAAACAAATGGGATTTAGCCCAGCAACTGATCAAATGGATAGTGGCAATCGGCATCAGTAACTCGATCCAAATCCAGAACTACTGTATACACAACCAAATCTGGAACTCACCCTTGCATACATTTCTAGTTCACATGGGTAACTGACAAGTTTCATTCACATTGATATATTTCGCAGCTTTAATTATAATGTTGTCCATAAATGACGTCACGCTCCGAGGAGGGAGAAGGGTTCACGATATTGTGACGATGTGTGACGTAGGGGGGAAGAGGGAGGTTGATCACGTGATTTTGCATGTAAGTTGGTTAGACAATTTTCACAACAAAGATAATTTCTACATATCAGAACTTTGATAATTTTACTATGCATATGTGTCAAAACACACAAAAAATTTGCGTTGTGTTTGAACCTCGTATAGATCTGTAGGCTACACAACAGACTTCAAGGGGGGACGGGGTAAAAGTTTGTGACGCCATATTGGGGGGTCCAGAGCAGCGTGTCAAAACGTGACGAAGGAGAAGGGGGTAATTTTTTCCCTAAAATTGCGTGACGTCATTTATGGATGACCCACATGTCATCTTATGTCTTATAAAACGTGGCCAACTGGTCATGCTAATGGGCCGTATAACAGAATTTCCCATCTGTCTATCTCATGTAGACTCCAGAACTTTAAGCAGAAACTGAAGACATTCATGAGTGTTCCCTGGAAAAGGGGTAACCACACTAACCATTCTCGGTTCAAAAGATCAAAAGTCAGCTGCATCATATTACTATTATTACATTATTAAGCGGATGGTTGCATATGTGGGCACTGGCCTGAGATATTTTTCCAGTTTAACTGCATTTATTAACAAAAATATTCTATTTGATTTGGAATACTAACTTCTCGCTGCTGTCTGAAACACGTAAGGTGTTCAACTGTTCAAATCAAGGCTCAAAGTGGGAAAAACAAGAGCCGGTATGGTAACTTTGCCTTTCTACCTTCCTCTCCTCAAGCTAGCACCATTTTGGCCCCTAATCCATGCAAACATCAGCGACCAGTTGCCTAAATCTCAGAAAACGGTCTGCAAGCATACCAGTATGTTTTTTCTCGGACAAGATAATGTTCATACCAACACGGAGTCTGTCCAATGCTTCTGATAGTTTACAGTATATGTCTGTATAAATATAATCAGTGAGCAGTTTAAACTGCTAGAAAAAAAAATCAAACAGTTTAATTTCAAATTGTACAGCAGCAATGATCCTTTCATCATTCTCTATTATTTCTACTAAACAATAAACATTGTCAATCACGAGACCATTCGATTCGTCGCAGGCACTGGTCCATCGTCACCATGCGTCCATCTGGCACCATTATGGAGATATGGTGCCTCAAAGATAATGGGGACACGAACTTGACCTTTTGGGGTCACGTAACGTCATCGGTCACGTGACCACTCGACTGCCGGGAGTCTACTTCCTATGGATGGTCCAAAGTGACCATGCGTCTATCTTGCACCGTTATGGAGATATGGCGCCTCAAATATTGGACGCACAGACATGGACACGGAAAGAAAGATGGAAGTAGGGAAAGAGAAAGAGGAAGGGGGAGCGGAAAGGTAGGAAAAAGGAAAGTGGAAGGAGAAAAGGAAAGGAAAGTGGAAGAAGAGAAAGAATAAAAGGTAAAGAAAAGGGGAAAGAAAATGAAAAGGGGAAGGAAAAGGAAAAAAAGGGAAGGGTAAGGGAAAAAGAAGGAGAATGGATAGCGGAAGGAAAAGAGGAAGGGGGAAGGGGAAGGGAAGAGGGAAGGAAAGGTAAAAGAAAGGGAAAGCGGAAGAGAAAGGGAAAGCGGAAGGGAAAGGGAAAAAGAAGGGAAAGGAAAAAGGGGAAGAGTAAAGGGTAAGGGAAAGTGGAAGGGGAAGGAAAAGGGGATGGAGAAGATTAAGAGAAAGGGGAAGGAAGATGGGAAAGGAGAAGGGGAAAGAGAAAGGGAATGAAAAGGGAAAGGAAAAGGGGAAGGGAAAGGGGACGGGAAAGGGAAGGTGGAAGATAGCTTTAAAAAAGTTGGACGCAAGCACGGACACTCAGGTGTCCAGTGCTATGCATAGCATTGGACAGACAAAAAGTGTAAGTGCTGGTATGCTTTCGAGATAGCCAAGTAAGTGCCGGAATGCCATACAGGTCCATACTGTCCCACTTTCAGCCCTGGCTCAAATACGATACAAATTGCAGATAGCAATTGTTTATTGTCAATACAACGAGCTGCGAGCAACAAAAAAGCTAGTTACAAGTGCAGGCTTTTTGCACCACAAAATAACACCATCGTTCCATCACTCATTCGCCATCATGTCACAAAATTTGATCTAATCCAAAAGAAAAAAACAAGAAAAGCAACAAAACAATGTAACTGAAATTATATCCACAATTGCAGCTGCTTACAAACTCAACACGTATTTACACAAAAATAAAGAAATCTACGAATATAAACTGTTTTAAACAAAATCAACAAAACACAACTACCAATGCACAGTTATATACGACAGCACGGTATACCATAATGACTGTAGTAGCAAGTAAAGCACTATGGCAAGCAGATATAACAGTCAAGTTCATACATGGTGGGCCAAAAAAATGCGCCACTTTACTTTTGTCCATATCTTCGCCAATTATTGACTGATTTTCAAAATTCCTTCACTGGCACACTCTGCAGACAATTTGCAATAATGCAATTATTATAGGTCCCACCACACTGTAAATGAGTCTCTGCACTAGCTTGTGAAATATCAATGAAATATGCATACATGACAACAATAACAAAAAAACACTTCAGACCAAAATTGCAGTGAATGGTCTGTAATCTGTATGACACTACGGACCATTCACTGCAATGTTGGTCTGACGTTTTTTTTTCCATTTACCGAAATTTGTGTTATTATTGTTAGTTTTTGCTGACATTTATATTTCACAAGGTAGTGCAGAGGCATGTACCAGGTGGTGGGATATATAATAATAACGTTATTGCAAATTGTCTGCAGAGTGTGCCAGTGAAAGAATTTTGAAAAGCGGACAATAATTGGCGAAGATATGGACAAAAGTAAAGTAGCACGTTTTTTATGGCCCACGGTGTAGAATGCAACAGAACGCCTGTTATAATTAAGTCTGCTGTTCTTCTGCATAAGATGGTGCCAGTGCTTGAACTGCTCACAGAAGAGGAGATGGGGGGACAGGGTCAGCCCCCTTGGCTCACTGGAGCAACCCCTTAACCCCTTACCTTGGTGGGGTTGCCACAACCCTCTAGGTCACCAGCAATAAATCTGCTACTGAAGCTAAGCCTATGTGTATTCTGACAGCGTTTGGATACACACAAATCACTTTTCATTATATATATATACACACGTTTTTGGGGTCAAAAATCTACAAATTATAGAGAGAGACACTGTCCCCCCCCTGAAGCAGCGGGAGAGATAACTGTCCATTCCCCAGACCAAATCTCTCTGGTGCCAAAATCTGACCACTTCTCCGCAGTTCATTCTGAGCAACTCCAGCACTGCACAGCACAAAGTCACAAAAACTGAATCATGCGTGCAAGATCCGCCTGATGTGTGCCTAAACAATTTCTATGCATAAGATATCTGCCCTAAGATTCAGAAATAGCAGCAAACCAAAGCCATGTAGGTCTGTTTACAGTGAATGTAAAACTTCTGCTGTCACAAGTAAGTTTAGTGCAGAGTCAGAAGCGTGAGAGATACAATAAAATCCACAGTCATTTCGCTGACTATTCACGACACTCGGTTTACCCAGACTGCATTTACCCACAGCAAGCATATTACTAACAGTACCATAACGAAATGTAACATAGATAACAGTCTAATAAAACAACACAGTGCAAAGCAAAATGCACCACATATGTATGCTAGCAAATTTGAAAAAAATTTTTGTTAATTTTCCCTTGAAAATTGGAAAATTTTTAACTCTAGTTTACCCAAACTTCTGATCAACTTTATGGCATTTTGTCACAGCTGCCAGATTCCACAAAATTTCCAGATTTTCCAGACACGTGGGCATCTAATTTACAAATCCACTCACGATGACATTTTGTTGAAAGATGTGTCACCAAAGCAGATGAAAATGATGAGAAAACAACAGGATGTTGTTACACAATAAATTAATCACGATGCGTAAACAAACTTCGATCATGCAACACTTACACAAAATGCCAATACCAGTAGCAAGTAACATATTTGGATAAGCAAAGATATAAGTCGTAACTTTTATGCGCACTAACACGGTCATTGTACTTGTCAAACTTGTACAATGCAGTGCCAGTCTGCAGAAAACAGATTAATACCAAACACAGAAAGCATTACAGAACAGTTTCATCTGCAGCTGTTCTCAGTATGTCATATCTGATATGCAAAAGTCACTAAAAAAACTTTAAAAACAAATTAGATCAAAAACAGTGGATGTGGCAAGATAGCTAACCCTGTTTTATGTCAAAAATGGCTGTTAAATAGCACGTGTGTAAGAAAATGATAAATATTCATAAGCTATTACAGGAACTGTCTGATTGGATGATAACCTCTAGACTCCACCTACTCAGCCAGCCTAGGTCTGGGGCATTATATTAATGCCAATTAGCACAGCACCACTAACATAAACACAAGCCAGTAGGTGGCGTGGTTCGCAACACTACAAGCTTAGACATGCTGTCTGACAATAATGCCCGGTTTTTGAAACAAGGGGTAAACCTCAGATTATCTAACCCGAGATTAGAGAGTTACCTTGAGGTTAAATCCTGGTGTAACTTTTTGCGTTTTTGCAACAAGGGGTAACCCGGGGTTAGTAACTCTAGGATTTAACCCAGGGTAACTCACCAATGTTTGTAAACTGGCATCTGATTGGTCGATAACAGCCACATGGCTTGGCGAAAGGCCGAGTTAGTTTATCGCAGATTTATCGTTTGGTTGTTTCTAGCACTGCCACCTAGTGAATGCTTCCAATACAAAATGCTATTTCAGACATTGCAAGCAACAATTCGCTGACTATAAAATGTTTTTGCAGAAATTATAGCAATCTCAATAATGATGTTGAACAAAAATGATGTTAAACAAAATAAGCGTATTAGCATATTATTAAATGTTATTCTAAAATAACGATGTTGCACAAAATATTTATGTTTCATTATCAACGTAATCAGAACACCTGTTGCAACTTGAAATTTGCTATTCATATTATTAGAGAGCCGAATAGCTTAATGAATCGTCATTGAAGTAGTCGAAGTGAGCCATTTTGCTTATCTCTAGTTTTTCCGCTGGTTTACTCCTGGGGTAACCTTCCGATGATGCGGGGTTCACTTTCGGCAAGTTACCCCTGGTTTAAACTAGGGTCAGCAGTTGCAAAAACGCAATTTTTGCTTAACCCAGGGGTAACCCTCAATCGAGAGTTACCCGTGGTTTACCCCTTGTTTCAACAACCAGGCATAAGAGCTGCTTATAGCTTGTAGCGTTGCGAGCCAATAATCTGATGGTGAAATAAACAAACACATGTGCAGACACCAGATCTGTGCACTGCATAGGGATTAATTATTTGTCCGAGCCTGTTCATATAATTTAAGACCTGGGGGTCCAACTTATAACTCGTGAAAGATTTTTGCAAAATTTTTCCTAAAAGAGAGCAAAAACTTGCAAAATTTGTGCAGACAATTTTCGTATGTCTATCTTACACTTTACGAAAATCCTGATCTTCTTAACACTTATGTAAATACAACTTCTTCCTAAGTTTTTTTGGTTAAGTTCGACTCGCAAACGTCTGTAAAGTAGGCCACAGATAACGAACAAACAGAAATTGTCAACGTTCTTGATACATTTTCGAAAATTATGTTTTTCGTAAGACTTTTGTAAATACAATTTCCCCCAAGTTCTTCCATTAACTTTGGCTTGCAAACTTCCGTACATTAAGCTGCAGATGATATTAACATTGATGTGCGAACATGTGTAATTCAGGCCATAGATGATAATGCGTATACAGAGAAAAGGGAATCTAGATGTGTATGTCGACGTTCTTGATGAGAATGCAGTGCTTGAGGTTGGCGGGCAGGTAAGGTATGCGCTCAACAGCGCAGAATACGTTGCAGTTCATGGCGAAGCGTACGGCACGTCGACTGATGTGACGCAGAGGTGTGGGCTGCGACCGGTAGCGCATGTAGCGCGTGAAATCAATGTCAAACTTGAGTCGGAGATGGTCGATCTCGTCGTCAGTGAAGTGGTAGCCCGCTAGGACCAGGGTCGCCATGAGATCCGTGTCACGCAGCCTCGGCCCGCTACAACTGCATGGCAGGAAGCGGAATACGTCGCGCATCACGTGGGAAAGTGCTGACGGGGTGTTGGCCGCACGAGCGAACAACATTGCACTGTCAGGGGTCAGGTGAAGACCTGCACGGTACTGGGCACTGGGGTTACCCCCATCTTCCCATTCAGCACGCCAGTCCTGCATGTACAGTTATAATAATATAGGCCACAACTGCAAATAAACACAAAAAGCCCATCTGCTGCTAGGATGGCAGACCGTACTGCCAGGGAAATTATGAGGCACTATCATAGTTTGGTGGGAATGAAGAGGGTTGGCAATGGAGGGATGAAACAGGACACTAGTCCTGCATAAAAACAATAATATAAACTGTAATATTAATGACTGCAAATAACCACAATGATAACAATGTACTAAACCCTGTAAAATCTACGTAACTGGTTAATTTGTGGAGACATGTCAGACAAAAACCAATTAGGACTGCTACCTGTTCTAGTCAATTAATAACCAAAAAGTAATCTTGAATAATTTTTGCAGTCAAGAAAAACACTGAAAACTGCTAAATTTAAGCTACCAGTTGCACTGACATTTGCAAACTAGAGCAAAATCAAAAACGTGACGATATAGATGACATCAAATCTTGATGACGTGTCGTATGCAAAATAAAATCAGATCATGAATAGATCATTATCAGTCATTTTAAGCTGCTAAAAAGTATAGGCTACTATACATTACAGTTATAACTAAATTTGATTTAGTTAAATTTTTAATCATAAAAATTAAAAAAAACTAAGTCACAGATGAGTACCTGTACAAAGGACAGTTTAAGTGTCTGTATGGCATAGCTGTCAGCAGGCGGTGAACGCACAACGTACTCTGCACCGGCTGACGCGCTGGCCGCACCAGACAGTGCACGCCGGGACCCACGACGATGCATCGGGGACCGACGGTCAGGGTTGGGTACCAGGGTGGGGACAAACGTCGACCGCCAGAAGTTGAGTGTGTCAACGCCACGAACCAGCAGACAGTGCAAGCAGTCCGACAGGTCAAACCACACCGCTACCTGAATACACATGCATGCATAGAGATATATGAGTATGCCACATAGGATATGTGCATGGGCTGGGCAAGCTGTAAACTAGGCCTAGAGATCGCCAAAAGTCAAAACAAGACGGGGCAAAAAAATCCTCAAGGTTTCAAGATCCAAGGCTAAATTTAAAGAGATCCAAAACACTGAAATTCTTGAATTTGCATCAAAGAACCAAATTACCTAAATAATTGGCCAATGGCCATTCATACATTTTATTAGCATTGCAATAACAATGTGTTACACAGTGAGAATAAAGACAGGAGTGGCATTTGAAGTATGAAACGGATTACCAACGAACTCTGACAGTTCATTTCTATTGCTTTAAACACACACCTCTAGAAATGTTGCTAATAATCTAACATAAACAGGCAAAATATTGCCAGCTTTCTTTGACATAGTTAACAAAGAGAAAAGTAATCAGTCATCTTGTGGTAACCTGAAGCAGTAGACCACTAAGTCGATAATGCGCTGGTTTCTCAAGGTCAACCAGTAACTGACACAATTCCAGCATCAGACTTGGTTCCTTCATAGCATGCAGGACAAGCCGCTCCAGAAGCTGACCGTGTGCCCCGGCGGTCAGCAGCTGGTAGAGTGGGCGTGGCAGTTGAGTCCACTCTCCACTTGGCACTGCATCCAGACCAGCACCGGCACAGTGCGACGTGGGGTACAAACAGCAGTGTCCATCAAGTATCTCATCGTCTGCCGGTAGAATCGCTCGTAACAGTATGTCTACGGAGGTCTCGCCATCACGGTTCAATGCATTCACCTACGTCACACGATCGTAATGTCTATCACTCAATCACAACAAGGGTTCAAAATACACTAAAAACTGACCCAAAAAATTCACCCCAAACTTAAGCCTATTTTAGTTTCTTGGTCTATTAATAATGAAATATATTAGTACAGCTAAGTTTTTGAAACATATGAACAAATACAAATTTTCAAATACTGGACATATATTCTATGCTGTCGACAGCAAGCATGAATCAACTAAACTGAAAACCAGCAGAAATCCCCAAACCAGTCATGTTGGGTCTTTAACCGGGTTTTTACACCTCTCGTCAAAACACGTTTATACACAGTGCCACATATGCTGTGATTGAATCACAGGCACACTGTCACATGCACAAAAAATGATTAATTATTAATAACGTAATTAATCACTATAGTTCTATAACGATTAACAAGGTATATTCCTTAAATTTTAATTAAAGTCACATCACTCAGAACAATAACCATTCACTTTTGTCACAAACACATAGGTCCGACTTTTTACTATCCTGGTGGATTGATGACAGAGCTCGATATAAAGGCAACAGTAGTAGCTAAATATCTCTTAGGTGCTCAGAGAACAAGTTTTCAAGCATTACTCTTTAAAAGACCTCAACTATCAAACATTGGCAACCACAGAAAAATCCATATCAGACAATGATTAAACACACACATATGGAGCAGACAAATATGACGTACATTGGCGCCACCATCGAGCAGGATGGGAATGAGGTCATAGCGACCTAGTCTCATAGCCAGTGCCAGCGCGCCGTCCTGTCTACGGTTGAGCGGTAGATTGACGGCATCTGTCACATGGACAAATGGCAGCTGCAGCAGCGAGCGCAGACCTCCAGAGTCGTTCTTCACTACCGCTGTCTTTATACGGCTGCTCAACGTACTACCCATCTGATGATGACCAGTGTTTCAGTCTGCACAGCAATACAACATGATGTAATAACAGCACTTGAGACTGAAACTGTCTAACAATGCTACTGACCATACTCAGGGGGGCAAGCCTCAGCCAATCAGTGGTCCTGTTTCAACGGCACATCAGAATCATCCTCCTCTTCCTACCCTAAAGTTCTTCCCTTCCCATTCCCCTGTCCACACTTCCCCTTAACTGTCATCCTTCTTCCCTCCCCTGACAAGAAATTTGCACTAATGTTCACGAGAAGCGCAAAAGCCTATAGCAGTTCCGGTTCAGTAGTTTAGCTGAAAATTGGGGTGTTCATGCTAAGTTAATATACAAATACCAAATTCTCTATCTGGGTCGTATAACGATAGTTCCGTGGCGCCACCTTGTGAGTGATATAGACTTGTGTTGCAGCCCGAAATCACCAAAAAATCCATAAAACCCCCCTATTTTTTGCACTCGAGGTTATTCACAGTCATTGAATTCGGCGCCAATCGAGAGCCAGTGTACGACTTCCCATTAGTGATTAATAGTAACCTAGGCCCTATCTCGCCTCATTACTGAGATACAGCGACTTACTGGCCAAAAATTGCAAATTTTGCCCACCCCCCTCTCATTTAATACCCTCGTTCGGGGTGACCCCCTTCGAATTTATGTAAAAGCTTTATGGTTCCTGAAACTTAAGTCTCCCAGGCAGCCGACGGTGAAAATTTTGTGATCCTATCTTGCACCGTTTTTGACTGATCCACCCGTGTGACTGACGGATGGACAGAATTGCGATGGCTAATATGCGCTGAAAGCAGTAGCTGCTTTCACACGTAAAAAGCTATTATCAGTCCAGGCTGGAGTGATAATAGAATCTGTATCAGTCCAGGGCCGAGGTATGTGGACTGAGCTAAATATAGATCAGTAGGCCACAGGCTGTAGCCTATACTAAGAAGTATACTGATTCAAATATTCTGCTCTAAAATTTACCCAGTCTTAGTTTAAATAAAACAAAGTTCCCTACTCTGTTAGAAGGCTGTAATTTTTCCCTTTAAGCAGTGAAAACTGTATAAAAATCCGTACAGTAACAGCGAAGATATTTAGACTTTAACAGATTGCATGCAACATGTGGCACCACATTGCAAGTGGTTATTGGTTATGATGGTAAGGCAAGCCGGCGAAGACTACAATATGAGTCTATATTATCGTGTAGGGTTCAGCGATTACAATCAGGGTTAGGGATAGGGTTAGGGTTTGGGTTAGCATTTTAGAAAGATTTTGAAAGATTAATTTCTACAACAGTGGACACCATATACTGTGCAGTATGGGTGAGATATTGCGGTCGCTGCAGGCAGTTGAAAAAACTTGCCAAGCAGCTATCCAATGATAGTTGCTAGCTTGAGGAGCTGCTTGGCCGGACTGCCGACCCGTGAGACTACGGCCGAGGTTGGGCAGTTGCTCCGGTGCCACCGTGTCCATGCCGACGGCAAGCGGCACAGACACAGACAGCCTTGGCCAGTGTTTGTGACCACAACTCAATGGCTGCACATACTGGATAAGGCTGCTCAAAGCTGGACTGATAATAGACTCTGCATCAGTCTTAGCCGGACTGATAATAGCACCTACCCTGGCTATGGGTAATAAGCGGATCTGCGGATGTGGCAACGTGTAAAAGGCAGATAAAATCTGCAGATGTTAAGTGCGGATGTGTGGGTAATAGATGGATGTGCAAATAACAGTTGTCACGTACATTACCAGTCATGAGCTGTTGTTGAGTTTTTCAATCATTCCCAGTAGTTACATTAGGTAATGTTTCGCTCCATAATTAACTGCTCAGTGGACGCTTTATAGGCAGCAGTCGTTTGAAGTATTTCTTCACAGTTCACTCTCCATAGGCCTAGATGACGTCGTAACTATGATGACGACGCACGACGCCATACGAAGAAGCACGACAATGCACAACGACAAGTTCGACAACATATGGTAGGCCTACAATAATGTCACCTGATGACGAACAACAACGGATGATGACAACGATGACTACTAAGTGCAGCAAAAAGTTACTATTGTAAACCCAGATTTACTTACTTATTTTGCCAACTTACGATTTTAACTCAAACAATATGCAGGGGGCGAAATCAGCCAGGCACAGGAGGCAAACAAGCCAGGAGGCGAAATAGCCAGGAGCAAGGTGTTATCTGCCGTGAAAATTCACGGAAAATAAGTAGTCAATTTTCGCTAACTGCAGTGAATTTTCACGAAAGCTAGCATGAAATGGTTATCTGCCGTAAAATTTATTGAAAATAAATAGGCCTATCATTAGGCCTATCTGCTGTGAATTTACATTGAAACAAAGTATAGTAAAATAACTGTCAGTGCTATTTAGTACAGTGTTATCGGATTATGCAAGCAATAATAGTAAGCTAGCAACTTCTGTAGCCTGTAGGCCTAACCTATATATGTAATTGATCACATCACTGGTAAGCGGCCATGGCTTTTCAGCTGATATCTTTCAAAAATGTACAAACTATATGCAATGAGTCAAAACATGGCACTAAACTCTTGTCTATACTTTCGCCCGGACATTGGCAGCGAAAGAATTTTGCAAATCAGTCAGACTTGTGACCATGGCAGACAATTTGCAACAAAACAGCGTTGAAATTTCTACCTTGCCTAAAGTAACTACCAGATACCTCGCATAAAGCTGGCAGAAACTGTGGTGAAAGAAACAAGTTAAGCTTCCTCAACATGCAAATTTTTCACCATAACAAACTGTTATTATCAGACCCTAATTGTGTGATTATTTGCTTATTTTTTCAGCTTCAATATATACGTTTCCGTACATCAATTTTCACGGCATATATCCAAAAGCAAAAAAAATGCTTCCGTGAAAACTCACGGAAAATAAGTAGTCGATTATGGCTATCTGTCGTGAATTTTCACAGGAAATATAATCTTCGGAGCCAGGAAGCGAACAAGCCAGGGGGTGAACCGGCAAAGGGGCGAAAAAGCCATAATTCCACACAGGGTTTTCAGTAGCAGACGTTTGGGCGTAAATACGCCCAAAAATTTCAGCCCGTACGCCCAAATTTTAAGACGTGGACGTCACGATGTCCAAAGCAATCTGCTTCATATTATGTTTATTTGTCTATAATAAACTTGGAATTGATGTCAGAATCTGTTTTCGAATGTTTCGTTGGTTTAAAAAAATTCCGCTGACTGTCGTGTTTCTGAATACTTCATTTCATGAAGACGAGGCAGGGAGGCACGCAACCGTATTAATTTAGGCCTATTATGTGAACAGATCTGATCCAGAAACTGCGATATTCGTTTTGCATAAAGCTAGTATCTAGAATTAAACGTTGCTTACGTTATAGCTTGAAACTTTCGATTAAAAATTGCAGCCAAACCGCTGCAGATGAAGACATGATCACTACTGACAGCCTATAGAAAGTCGCCAGCGCCTATCCGATGGTATCATCGTAGTTTAGCCACAATACCACACGGTTGGCATACCATAGTGCATTATGACCTTTGAAGGTCATCCAAAGTCAATGATTTTCATGTGATTTGAAAGCCAATATGTGACTATCGGTTACAATAGCAACCTAGGTTCTATCTCGCACCACTTAACCATAATACATCCATGACAGACAAACCAACATACAGACTGACAGACAGACGACAATCGTTTTATAGACACGCTATACAGCATAGTTGAGTCATCACGTAAAAGCACGACCTATATGTTGTTGGTGCATAAGTGACACATGTAGTAGGGCCTAAGTATTGTTTTGCATTAAATTTTTGCTTGAGTTTTCTTGTAGGCCTACTGCATGACTTCCAGGTTTTGTACACTGACGTCCAAATTTTTTAGCCTGGAAGTCATGACGGCCTGAAAATTCCGGTCTATTGAAAACCCTGATTCCACAAAGTGGTCCGCTTAAAACCGGCTAGGCAGTCTGTCATACTGCTATAAACTCCCCTAACAAGGTCCGCAGTGGAGTCATGGGAGAGTGTTTAAAAAGCAGGCAAAGCATAAATGCAGGCTGCATATTTGCATTAATTGACATCAGCAGCTGCGTATATTATCAATGTCACCTGATTACTAGCAGATGATATCACAAACTGCGTACACTGGCCTACTACGTTACAACAACGTAAATGTAAAAGTTCAGGATAGATTCTGCACAGCGAGAATCGAGAAAAGTCACCTATTTCACGCCTCGTTTGACATTGGTAATAACTTTCGCTACGATAAGTTAGCTCAATGTTTCTTAGTCGAGTAATATCGTACGTCAATAACAGAACATCGCCAATTGAAAGTACTTTATACCAAACAAAACAACAACATCTACCATATAATCAGCGTCATTGCTCGCGTTGTGTAGCCAGGCCACACTTGTCATTAATGTCTACTTTCTACTTTAAAAAATACCCGTACAGTGAATATGATTGATAATTTGATGAAATGTTTATCGTTTACTCAAAGTTAAATATTTTCACTGTCTTAAAACACAAATCTTATTTCCCTTTCTTGCGTTTATGTCCTTCGTATCTAAGGCAGAAATTAGTTCCAGGGAAGTGCGACGTAAATAAGTAACCAACAGTACGCACAACCGAACACAAAGCTCAAATACCGCTTAGAGAACAGGGCGTCATCTTGGTGCATTTGTCTTTTCATGATGTTAATTCAAAGCATTTCGCTAGTTTGAGTTTAGTTTTACGCTACGTGTGAGATTTTTAGCAATGTGGCAACGAAGCATGCGAGACTATGAATCTATAAGAAACACCGACTCACATTTCCTAAAAATATTAAAGAGGCCCCTACACGCCAGAAAAATGTCGGACAGCAGCGCAACATTTTTGCTGCGTGGGATCTCCCATCTTACCAGTAACAGCGAGGGGCCCCAGTTTTTTGTCAAACAGGGCCGTAGCTTTAGGCATCCGGTCGTGGGTAACAGCATGTGAAGTGGACCCCAATGCAATATTTGGACATCTGCTGTTGTGTAGCTGTCACGGACAGCCGGGTGTGGCGTGTCTTAGATTGGCGTCTAACTGTTCAGTTGTTGAGCGCCACTTTATTTTTGTTTACAATCTGAGAATAAAGAAACTCAGTATGTGAGTTCGGCCAGTCCTGT
>Ga0209367_1008003_pt1 | contig 14507 bp, 13 predicted proteins | sample WorMetLIZISLAND2_FD_187412 | JGI IMG/M metagenome (GOLD analysis project Ga0209367, IMG submission 187412) | Marine gutless worms symbiont microbial communities from Max Planck institute for Marine Microbiology, Germany - Olavius geniculatus... ... | reverse complement strand
GATCCCCACTATCGATATGATGATTATCCTCATTATGAGGCTTTCCGGAATCCGGCTACGCAGAACCAAATCATGGGGACTCGAAGACATCGCCTTAAATTAATCCTTTAAATGGTAGATAGACCCGTTTTATAATGAAGGAGAGAAAATGAGAAAAATAACAATTCTTGTGTTAACGGTATTAATTTCATCAATTGCCGGAGCGTCAGATCTTACTCAGGAAAGTCTACAGGGGAGTTGGCTTATAGTAGAATTCGCTGGTATGTCACACGAAGAAGATGATAAATGGGAGTTTGAGGGTAATAAGTTTTACCAAAACTTAGGAGGTAGAAGAATAGCTCCCGACGAGTTCAAAATCGCGGACAATAATATTGACCTTGGGTATGCGAAAATAGTAGTGAAATATTTTGACGGTAGGAGAATGGAAGCTAACATGGGTGGAGCTGACTATAAACTCGAAAAACAGTAAGAAGTAAATTCACCTTGATACCCTCACTGCATTTTTAAGGGTAACTCACCGTTAGCCCATTGGTAAATCCACCAGTTATGGAACACAATGAAAAAGAAGCACACAAGCTTTACGCGAAATTAAAGAAAGCTGGTATATCGGCTCGAATTGATGGCGGTGGCGTCCATTGGAACGTCGAGGCCACATCGAATAGCGGACGTTCGCTATCTGTTGCTTGTTTTTGGTATGAAAGAAACATTCACGGGCTAATCCTCGGTATGAACCCATTGAATGCTCGAAGTCGGTTGCATAAAAAGCAACGCCCTATTCTACAAAGGATCTTTACTGACCAGGGGAGTTCGCTTCGACCAGTGCTCCTTCGACGTGGTCAATGGAGCGACGTCTACGTTGCAAAAGGAACACGGCAGTGTATTCTCAGTTCAGATTTCATCACCTGCAGTGAGGACTCACGCGAATTCAGTACCGCGTGTATTACCGCCAATGATGTTGTTCGCATAGCGATTCAATTTCTAGAACAGCAGGCTACATTGGACGAACTCCATACCCTTTACGGTATGGGCGATGGCCAATAGACAAGAATAGGGAAATTTCTAACAGTGTTATTTCAGCCGACGCAAAAAAACCGTGCGGCTGATTAGCGGCGTTGTACGGCTTTTGGAAATGTTGAAGCACCTTAAATCAAAAAAATTTACCATACCTATTGTAGCCTTTCTCCTTTTAGGAGGAATTTTCTTTTATTTTTCTGACAGGTTCAGACTTCTTATTTTTATAAAAACGAATTATTCGAAAACCAGAACTCCTGAAATGTACCTCATTCCGATTAAACGAGAGGTTCAACTATCTAACCAACTAATTGGAATTGATTCAGCTCTGTCCCACAAAAACATACAATTTGCAGTTCCATGGGAATTAAGAGAGAAATTAGATTACGATGTTTCAACTCTATTCGTATTCGTGAATACCAAGGGTATTGCAATAGACGAACTAAGCAAAGATGAAAGTATCATCCAAAAATTACTGAAGGAAGAGTTTTCAGAAGTACAAAAAACAAAACTTCTTTTTGGGGAAGAAGATTTAAAGTCTGAATATGCAATTGTTAATCTGATTTTGCATACGACACCTGGGCAGGCTAGCCTTTTAAATCCAATAAATGAAAACGCAAAAATTGTGCCTTTGCTCATGTGGAAAAGCCTCTACACAGTCTATGGAAATGTAATATACCAATTTAGTCTTAATAACTTTAAGTGCTTTCAGTTTGGAAATCCTGAAAAAACAGAAAATATTAGGATTCATATATTTAATGACAAGAACCAAGTTTACAGATTGCATTTCGTAAAGGCAACTCAAGCCGAGATTGATCATATTATATCTTCAATAGAATTCAGATAATCCGTATAACAACCGGCTGAAGCCGGGGTGAAGCAAAAATGGCTGGAAATCGCTATTAAGCCAAGAAGTATATCATTGAGTCAACCAATGCATGGAGCAGACGGCATTTCCTTCTCGATAATTCGTGAGGCATATGATCAATGGCGTACGTATCCATAACGGAAGATATAGCAAAAATCTACATTAAAGATGTTAGACGTAAACCGAGTATTCAAGAAATTGAGACAATGCTGGATATGATTCTTGGTGGTAATCCAGAATCTTATCTAAACGACGAATGCTTTGGCAAAAGAGCTTAAAGCCAGGGGTTACAATTGCAAGGTAAGCTGGGTCGCCAAATGCCAACGAATCGCTTAACCCAACCGGAAAAATGTTGCGGAATTTTGCCGTTTTGCGTATAGGTTATTGCTGTCACGAAAACAAGAGAGCCGGCTGGATACCTCAATCATTGGGTATTGAAGACGGTGGGGACAATTAGTAATGATATCGAAGTTGGGCTATTAGAATAGAATCGCCAAAAGCTTTGTAAACAATTCTGTGTTCGTCGTTTATTCGACGGGACCAATATCCTGACAGGGCATGTTTCAGCGGCTCGGGTTTGCCAATACCTTCGAAAGGGTTTCGTTTAATCTCTTTAATCAATGTGTTTATTCGCCGGAGGGGTTTTTTATCAGTCTTTTGCCAATACAGATAATCATTCCAGGCATTTTCTGAAAAAAATGGCTTCAATCTGAAAGCTCTCTTTCGGTTCCCTCTCCCCTTTCGAGCTGAGCGATGGATTCAATAAGGCGCCTTGTGTTTTTTGGAGAACGTAAAAGGTAAGCAGTTTCTTCCAAGGCTTCATAGTCCTCAAGGGACATAATGACTACCGAATCGGTTGTTTTACGTGTGACGATGATGGGTGCGTGGTCTTTGCATACGTTTTCCATCGTCTTTGCAAGATTTTGCCGGGCAGCTGTATATGTAATGGCTTTCATTTGTCACCCCCCCCCCAGTTGTTGTACAAAATAATGTACAACTTATTTCGGGAAGTGTCAAGTCAAGAATTTAAACCCAACAAAAAACTTGGAGTCAGACGCCTAAAGCAGTGCCGGTTTGCGGAGTTTCGGTTTTGAAATACTGAATTTCTGTTATCGAGTTTCCTGCGTTTTATCAGGTGCTGCTCAAGCTTGGCGTTAGGTAGGCTGCCGGATGGATAGTTATTGTTGTCTTGAAGAGAAAGCTCCGTACCTCGAATTTTGTAAATAAGGAGGTGATTACGTGACACTTACGAATCTGTTCCGCCTACACGCCGTGCTAGCGGCCATCTATGCCCTCGGCTTGGTGCTGGTTCCGAAAGCAGTGATCGGTCTGCTGTCGGATCAGCCTCTGGGCGATGTAGGAACGGATATCACTCGTTTGTTTGGAGCAGCTTTAGTCCTAATAACACTGGTCACGTGGGCTGCCAGCCGCATGAGTGATACTGAATCACGTCGGGCAATCGCGTTGGGTTTGTTTATCTATACAGCCCTTGGCGCCTTCATTACATTGCCGGGCCAATTAACGGGTACATGGGGTGCGTTGGGATGGAGCAGTATTGTCTCATACTTAATCTTCGTTATCGGCTATGGCTACTTTCTTTTCGTGAAACCCGAATAGGGGGACGGTTCAGGCCGCCGGTCATTTCGTGACGGACTTTTAGAATAGGCGTAGCAGCCATTCCTTCCCTGAAATAATCGAAGCCGGAAAAAAATTATGGGATCGCTAGATTACTTTGTGTTGATCAGTTTTTTCTTTTTACTCGTGGTCATAGTGGTAACCATCTTACTCAGCGGAAGAAAAGCGCCGGAGGTACAAGGAAAGAAAGAAATGATGAGAGTTAGGTGCGGAGGCCGGTTCGGTAGGTTAAGCGCTAAGTATCCCGTGGCAGTCGTGAGTCTATACGATGGCTTTTTAGTAGTAGGACATCTGAAAAAATACCGGATCGAATACGACGAAATAACAGATATATATGAGAAAAAGCACGGTCTTTCGACTGGCATTCATATCGCTCACACGGCTCAAGACGTTCCTTCAATAATTATTTTATGGATTTTCGCGGAAAAACAACGAAAAAGGCTTATCGAAATGGTAGAAAGCAAGAGAAAGGACGCAGAGGCGACGTCCGGAAAAAGGATAAATAACTAAAACACAATTGCTGAACACCCCTCCCACACAACCACGCATACGAGTCGCGCACGTGGCTGTACCGATTATCATGTTGTCAACGAATTATGAATCCATATCACTATAACAGGGAAAGAAAATAATTTACGACGATTAAGCGATACTCGCAATAATTTGAAAAATGCAAGTCAGATATCTAGACTATTTACCGGATGATTGTAAAGCCTCAGCGGCCCGGCTTTACTTCAAAGCGCTGAAAGAAAAGCTTGAGCCCATTCTCGGCAGCAATGGGAGGGCCCATGAAGCGCTGGCAAAAAATATTGCGCCGGATAGATGTATCACAGCCTTCTGCGGCGACAAACTTGTCGGCATTATGGGTATCCAGACAGAGAAGCGCGGATTTGTCAATCCCAGTCTGAGAACGATGGTCAGGATATACGGTGTTATTGGAGGCATCCTTCGCATGGGAGGCCTGGCGGTTCTCCACCACCCGGTCGGTTCGGATGAGTTTTATGTTGATGGTGTTGCCGTGGCAAGCGAAATGAGAGGTAGAGGCATCGGAACACATTTGTTCGAATTGCTGGAACACGCTGCGCTGAAAAAAGAAATCAAAAAAATTTCACTCGAGGTTATCGATACGAATCCGAGAGCTAAAGCCCTTTATGAACGTCTCGGATTCGAGGTAATCAAGACACAAACAGTATGGCCTTTGAACTTATTGATTAAATTTCCATTTGGGTCGGCAGCCCTTATGGTTAGATCGATGTGCTAATCGGGTATCCGAGGGTTTCAAAGTCTGCCCGTGGTGATTCCCTGGATCCCATCTCTTATCATTATATTTTGCTTGTTTCTGCTTTCATTGGCTGTAATTTCCTCAGCTGAAGAAGAAATCAAAGATTTTAATCGACGTTGCACTATCGACATGATTCGATCTTTTGAAAATAGAGATTGGGCTGCGACATGGCGCATTATGGAGCCGGTGTTCAGGACTGGCGAAACCTACCCCTTTTCACCGGAAATCACGGAAGAAGGGGCATATGAAGTGTGGATCGAGGTGCCGTCTGCAACTTATGTTGCCGTTGACGAACGCAATGAAATCCTTGGCACCTATTATATCAAACCAAACCAACCTGCGCTGGGCGCCCATGTCTGCAACTGCGGATACATCGTGTCGGAAAGTGCCCGCGGTAAAGGCATAGCATCCGAAATGTGCGAGCACTCGCAGCGTGAAGCCATCGCTCTCGGCTTTCGATCAATGCAGTACAACCTGGTTGTCTCTACGAATAAGGCCGCGGTCCACCTGTGGAAAAAGCAGGGTTTTGAGGTGGTCGGTGCGCTGCCGGAGGCCTTCCGGCATCCGCGACTGGGCTATGTGGATGCCCTTGTGATGTATAAGAAACTCAGGACTTAACGCCACTTGAGTGTTAATAGTTATCAGTTATTCGTTATTGGTTTGATGGGAATCAGATCGATTTTGAATATGTCACTGGTGATAAAAATTCGGGCTTATCTACAAAAGTAAGGCTGTCTCCGTTAAGCTAATTTTGGGCTTCATTTGTAGGTTGGGTTGAAATCCCGAAAGTTTCGTTGGGTTTCGTTCCTCTACCCAACCTACTCACTTAACCCCAGTTGAGAAAACCCAAATAAAAGATATTCGTTCTTGGTTATTGGTTCGATAGGAATCAGATCGATTTTGATATGTTACTGGTGATATAGATATAAACCCAACCTGGATAAACCGGAAAGATTGGCCACCAAGGCACCAAGACACTAAGAAAAAATGTTTATTGAAATTAAAATTAGTGCCTTGGTGTCTTTGTGGCGAAAATATTTTTTGATAATTCCTTCGCAAACAGGATTTGATTTCAACAAATGGACACTAATCTGAGCGATTTTAAGCCGCGGAATCCCATATGGGCGTAAAGCCCCTACGATACCCGGTACAGATCGTTGATGTATTCCACCGCGAACTCTTTGGCCATTTTTCGATCCGGCATGGTGCCCAGCATTGCGTACATGGCTGCCTGCTCCGATAGATCCTGGGAATCAACGGGGGGAACCTCAGGAATCGTGATGCACAAATCATCGAGAAACTTGTCGGCAACCGCCAGATGAACCGGCGATACGGTCATGTGCAAACTCGGAGGTAAATGCTGGGCATCTATGTGCCAGCCGCGTTTTGCCATCCGGGCCGCGAGTTCGTAGATATTTATTTCGTCGCTGCCGAAAGCGAAAACGGTGGCCCGCGGCTCGCCCAGGACGTACAGCTGCGGCACTGCATTGATACCTTCCATGAGCTTTTCGGCAGCCGTCCGGGCCTTTTTTGCCAAGGCCAAAAAGCCCTGCTCGCCCAGGTATTGAAAAACGGCCCAGGCGGCAGCGATATTTCCACCGGGCCGCCCACCCGCCAGGCAAGGGGTTGCATAGACACCTCCGGGCCAGTCTGCGTAAGCAAAAATCTGAAATTTGCGAAAATCCCGCTTGCGGTACATCACGGTAGAAACCCCTTTGGGTGTGTAGGCGTATTTATGGATATCGGCTGAAATGGAGGTTACACCCGGCACACTGAAGTCATAGGGCCCAATGTCCTTATCCAGCTTTTTCAAAAAAGGCAGCATCAATCCGCCCAGGCAGGCATCGACATGCAGCCAGAGGTTGTCTTTCCGGGCAAGTCTCCCAATCTCTTCTATGGGATCGATCATGCCGTGCGGGTAGGTTACCGCGGTGCCGCCCAAAATGATGGTGTTTTCGGTGATGGCGTCTTTCATGGCTGCCACATCGGCTTGCAGCTCGTCTGTTACGGGTGTCATGATGATTTTAAGCCCCAGGTAGTGGGCCGCTTTGTTCCAGGCCGGATGAGCCGTTACCGGCACAATTATTTCGGGTTCTACTATGTTCGGATATGTTTCCCGGGCCCAGTCGCGGGCCGCTTTCAAGGCCATAAATATACTTTCCGTTCCGCCGCTGGTTATATTGCCGACGGTTTCATCGTCGCCGCCGCTCAGGGCGGTTACGATGGCAACCACTTCGGTTTCCATTTTAACCAGGCTCGGAAAAGCCATCGGACTCAGTCCGTTTTCGATTAGAAAAAGGCTGTGAGCCTCTTTAACCAGGTCCTCGACATCCTGCCCGGCCTCATAGATCAAACCGAAAAGCTGGCCTTCATGCCATTCGACATCACCGCGTTTAAATGATTCCAGCTTATTCAGGACATCTTCTTTGTTCATGCCGTTTTCAGGCAAGGATATCTTTCCCATTGATTCCTCCGTTTATTAATGATTCGCACCTGTATATCATGGCCCAAATCATACATCGCTATCTCTACTTGAGCATATTTTATTATTCAGTCTCTTATAAAAGCAAAAATCATAACCATGGGATGCCCAACCCGGATAAAGCGAAATTAGCCAAAAGCCACAAAGGCACAAAGACACTAAGAAATGATGTTTACTGATATTATACTTAGTGTCTTGGTGTCTTGGTGGCGAAAATTTATTGATTGAGAAATCCTTCGAAACACGATTTATGCTATAGCCTGATTGAATATTATTAGGATTGCTATCGATTAAAATTTAAGAGACAGAGCGAAGCGATACTACAAATCTTCAATCTTCAATTTTCAATTTTCAATTCCGGCTTGCCCGGGTTGGGTATCAGCTTTCTATATTTCCGGGACACCGTCAGCCCGTCGGTTCCCGGAATTTAAGCACACGAATCAGCGCCAGACCGACGACCATGATACCCGCAAAAACGAGGGTCGTGGTACCGACCCCCCAGTTCCACCACACCGGAGCATTCACCAGGAGCAAACAGGCGCCGATTGGGACCATAGCCAAAACATTCATCACCGCAATTTCAATGGCCACGGGGGTTTTGAAATCCGGATCGGCAATTCTCAAGAGTAAAAGGCCGCAGGAAACAGTCCCCGTTACCGTTCCATAGACCGCCGCCGTTCTCTCCAAATTATAGTTCCACAGGCGACTGCCGAGACAGACAACGAGTCCGGTGGTCATCAAGCCATTAACTAGAGAAATAACGGACAGGGGCAATACAAATTCCCATACGACCGGCAATTGAATCGCCATGACCGTTGCAACCATCAGGAAATCAATGGACCAGCCGGTAACCCGGCGCTGAATTCCGGGATCAACCATGTGTTCTCGCCCGAACTGTTGCAGCAGCACCCTGATCAGGATCGCAAATACCAGTCCGAACACAAAGCAAAACCCCCACATGATCTTGGCCGCATCCGGCGGCAGCAGCATTCCGACATGTTTAACAAACGCATAAGTGACGAGATAAACAAACCCCACCAGGGCAGCCTGAAATGCCATGGAATCGATGTTGCCGGTGTGAAGGGTCAACTTGCCGGCAGATTCGACCTGCTTGTCTTTGGATATGATTCCGGTTAGCAGGTCCCGAGATAAATCCATCAAGCGATGGGCGGCAAGACCTTTGCGAATCCCCCGGTTTACCAGCGGTACGCCAACGAAAAACGCAAAAAAATAACCGATTGCGGCAAATGTCAAACCGAGAGTTGCCGCCTGGGCAAAGCCGAAACCCTCCCAGACTTTGCCTACCGAGAGGGCTTGGCCAGGCCCTTCCTCAAAGCCCAGCGGCGCCAGAAATCCAAAAGTCGGGAAAAGCTCTAGACCGAACAATCCGAAAAGTATAACCATCAGACCGCCGGCAGATGCCTGAAGCCCAAAGCAAGAACCCATGATAAGCGCCATCCATACCGATCCTCTCAAGGATTCCTTCCCGCCGGAGGAGGCTTTTTCCTGATCGCTGCCCCGGGTGAGTCCGACGGAGATAAATGAGATGTTAAATAGATGATAGGCAAATGTTTCAAGATCAGCAGCTGCGATGCCGATCACCCCGACATTGATGAGAATTAAACCCGCCAATCCGCCGATAAGACAACTGGGAAATAGAAATTTTTGAAAAAAGGGAGTCCAGGCTCTCAGCAACACACCGATGAGCAGCATACTTGCCAGCCATCCGAACACCAGCATGGATTCAAAGGGAAATGGGCTTGTCATCTAGCGGCCTCCATTCTGTTTAGTCCAGCAAATCAGGATCGGGCAAAATACCGCGGCCATCACAATAGGTAAATGCGTGGTGGGTGTCAAATTGAATTTACGGGTTGATGGCAGTCTATACAAAAAGGAATTTATCCAGTAAAATTATGATATCTCCGGGACAACCGGTGACATTAAGTGTCTATTTATTGAAATCGCATCATGTTTGCGAAAGATTTATCAGATCCGCCTGCGGCGGACCACCAAGACACCAAGGCACTATGTTTAATTTAAATTAACATTCTTTCTTAGTGTCTTGGTGGCTAATCATTCCGGTTTATCCGGGTGGGTTTACGCTAGCCAGACAACATTTTTTTAAAATGGTAAAACAACATCCTGAAATTTTATGCTTATTTAAAAAGCCCTCGTTCTGGCTCTGTATTTTCGTTTTGATGAGCGGGCTTGTCGCAGTCTTGGGGTGCGCTACCCCTCCTCCTGAAAATAAAGAGGACATCTGCGCAATTTTTGAAGAAAAACGCGGTTGGTATAAACACGCTAAACAAGCGTCTGAACGCTGGGGATCGCCCATTTCGGTGATGATGGCAATTATTCACCATGAATCAGGTTTCGATGGAAGCGCGCAACCACCCCGCAAACGTATTTTATGGATTTTCCCGGGCTCCCGCCCCTCAACAGCCTATGGCTATTCCCAGGCGCTGGATTCGACCTGGGATGCCTACCGGCAGGACAGCGGTAATCAAGGAGCGGATAGAGATGACTTTGAGGACGCCATCGATTTTGTCGGCTGGTATAATAACCGGAGCCACAAGGAGTGCGGAATCGAAGCCAACGATACCTACAGCCTCTATCTGGCCTACCATGAAGGACAGGCAGGCTTCAACCGCCGCACATTTAAAAACAAGGCCAGGTTAAAAAAGGTGGCCCAAAATGTATCGAAACGCTCGGCCGTCTACCGTGGACAGCTTCAACGGTGTCAGAAAAGTCTTGAGGAATCCTCGTGGTGGCCATTCTGAGACATCAATTGAATAGGTCGGTATTTACCCTTTGATGAAGCAACATCCCAGCGCAAAGCCGAATGACAAAATTTGTTAGAAATTCAGCCGCATTTTGTCAACCTCCCTTGAGCAAATTTTACCCTGACGGTTTGATCCGGTCACGCCATCCAATCTCCACCAACTAAAGCAATTACCATCTCGTAACTCAAATTGCCTTTTAGTATAAACTAGTTACAAATCAAAGACCTGCCTGATGTCGACATGGCTTCTACATTTAAGGCTATTGATTTTAACTGGTTACCTATTCGGCATCAAAATTGCAGATTGAAGACATAATCTTTTTATTTGCAAAAGATAAATTGATCTACCGGGGGGGCGTATGAAGGCATCTATTTTTTTCCGACTGTTAACCATGAAGGGCTTTGAGTATAAGTTGAGGACTTTCCTGGCCATCCTCGTTGCATTGCTCGCAGTTTTCTCTGTATATGGCAACGAGGCAGAAGCTGCCTGGAAATTCGTAGTTTATGGCGACACCCGCAGTGATGACCGTGCCCACCGCTCCGTACTGAGGTCGATTGCCCAAAACACACCGGACTACCGCTTTATCATCAATGTCGGAGATGTTGTGGATGATGGTGATAGCACCAGTCAATGGAATACCTGGCAAAGTGCTGTCGATGATGTCTTGGGCGGCACCGGCCAAAATGATGAACCCCCTAAATATATGGCGGTTCCGGGCAACCATGATGATCTTGAAAATAGTTCCGGAAGTGGAAATTGGCGCAATTTCCTGCCCGGACAGCAACGATATGGCAACAATGGCGCTTTTTTTGTCATAGACTATGAAGATGTCCGCATAATCATGTTAAACTCAGACGGCTCCATTACCGGCAGTCAACGTGACATGTTGCGAGATGCCATTGACAACAACCCCAAAACCTGGCTTTTTGCCGTCTGGCACCACCCGATTTTCCCCTTTGGAGCCAAAAGCTACGAAGACAGCATTCATGACAACTGGGGCGTTCCTTTATACGAGGGCGGCGCGGATATCATTTTTACGGGCCATGCCCACTACTATGTCCGTACCAAAAAGCTTGAGCTCAATGGTCAGCAACGTCCACCGGAAGATTCCGCCTATGGAACCGTGCAGGTGGTCACCGGCAACGGAGGTGCGCCACGCTATGGCATCGACGCCGGCAACAATGCCTATATGATGGCGGGGTCCACCGGCGACTATGGTTATACCGAACTGACGGTTGACGGAGACACCCTGTACCTGCGGCATATTAACGACCGGGGCACTGTGATAGATGAAGCAACCTACACGCCGAATCCCAAAAGCGTGACCTCGGAACCGTGCCACGGCTGCGGCAACGGCCTGATGACTGGCGAGATTATTACTACAGGCGATTGGTTGGAATCGTCCAATGGCCGATACCGCTTGTACCTGCAGGGCGACGGCAACCTTGTTCTACGGGATCAGCAAGACGGACAAGCACTTTGGACGTCAAAGACCAACGGCCAGGGAGCAACGCGTTTGGTTCTGCAAGGCGACGACAATCTGGTGCTGTATACCGCCGCCAACGCTGCGGTTTGGGCCAGCGGCACCGTAGGTTCGGGTGCCAATGAATTGCGGCTGAACGATGACGGCACGCTGGCGTTGTACCAGGGTGCCAGTGAGGTCTGGTCTGTGCCGGCGAATAACGATGAAGGGGGCAAAATATCCAGTGCGCAAGGATCTTTTTCATGGGACGGCACGCCGGTCGACTACACAAGCACGGGGGGGTCTTACCAATGGCGGTGAAAAACCAACGCCGGCCAAAACAGGCGATTATGAAATTGTCTCATTTGGCGCCAGCCATGGCGGCGGTTCCGGGAAAGTCGACGAGTATTTCGATCAGAATAAAATGAGAAACCAAGGGTTTCAGGCCATCGGCGTCCGTGGAGAGGAAGACAAGAAAGTTGAAATGTGGATCAGAAAAAACAGCGGCCAGACTGAAATCGACATACCTGCCGATGCCAGAGCATATAATTTCCTGGTCCTTGATGGAAATCCTGTTCAAATTGACTTGGACAGCATAAAAGTCAATACCGTCAAAAGCAGTGGTGATTCCTACCAGGTACCAAACTCCGGTGGCCATGGGCTTAAAATTCTAAGTTATTTCAGTGACGACTCGGCGGAGCTTGGCAACATTGGCAATGGCACCCTGGTCTTCCAGGAATGGGGTTTTGGCGATGGTGACGGCTTTTCGACAGCGCTGTATGCACCGGGCCAGGAACCACCGGCCAATATTGACGTCATCTATCATGACGGCGGCGGAAGGCAGTACGTGGGGCTCATGGCAACCTATGGGAGGTCATCGGGTGACGATGGTGATGCTGCCGACTCGGATGGCGATGGGATCGAAGACGAATCCGACAACTGCCCCGCCCGGGCCAATGCCAATCAGGCGGATGCAGACGGCGACGGCATCGGTGATGTCTGCGACTCGGACAACGGCGGCGGCGACGGCGAGACGGTCAACGCCAGTTCATTGAACGACAAGATTATGGCCGGCTACCAGGGCTGGTTTAATGCCAACGGTGACGGTGCCGGCCGAGGGTGGCGGCACTGGGGTGACGGGTCCAAAAACACTCCCAATGCGGATAACATCACCATTGATATGTGGCCTGATATGCGTGAGTACGATGCGGACGAGCTTTTTGACACATCGTTTAAATATTCAAATGGTGCCAACGCCGGATTATATAGTGCCTACACACCCAAAACCGTTGAGCGCCACGTCAAATGGATGCGGGACTACGGCATCGACGGCGTCTTTGTACAGCGATTTATAAATGAAGCTCTCAATATGCGTAATATGCGCGACCGGGTTCTGCAAAACGTTCGAGCCGGTGCGGAGAAATACGGTCGGGTGTTTGCCAACATGTACGATATTTCAGGCGGCAATGAGGCCAGCCTGGTCGACGATATCAAAAACGACTGGAAGCACCTGGTGGATGATCTCGGAATTACCGAAAGCAGCCGCTATCTGCATCACAATGGCCGCCCCGTGCTCTCGATCTGGGGATTTAACTGCAACCGCCGACCGGGTACGGCTTCCCAGGCTCTCGAACTCATCCGCTGGCTGACCACGGACGCGCCGGCCAAATACCGCGTCACCGTAAAACTGGGCGTCGATGATGATTGGCGCACGGATTCGGCTGATTGGCAGGCAGCCTATCGCAGCGCCGATATCATCAGCCCCTGGGCTGTGGGCCGCTATGGCGACAACAACGGCGCGGACCGATTTCGCAGCAATATCATCGAGCCGGATCTGGCAGATCTGAAAAGCGAGAACATCGACTATATGCCCGTGGTCTTCCCCGGTTTTTCCTGGTGGAATCTTAAAGGTGAAAAATTTAACCATATCAAGAGAAACGGCGGCCGGTTCTTTTGGCACCAAATTTACAACGCCATCGACGCCGGATCAAATATGGTCTATGTGGCCATGTTCGACGAGGTGGACGAAGGAACGGCGATCTACAAGATTGCCGAGAATGACAGTCAGACGCCGACCACCGGTCGATTCGTTACGTTGGATCAAGAGGGGGAAGCTTTGCCCAGTGACTGGTATCTGCGCTTGACCGGTGAAGCAACGAAGATGCTGCGCAATCAAATTGGCTTAACCAATACGATTCCGATTTCTCCAGGCGATACCGGTGGCCCGGTCAACCAAAAACCCCTGGCCGCTGCCGGATCGGATCAAGATGTTTTCGAGGGTGATGCCGTCACGTTGAACGGCGGGAAATCCTCCGATCCGGATGGCCGTATTGTTTCCTATCTATGGAAACAAATCGACGGAACATCCGTCAAGCTTTCGAATTCCGGGTCCGCCAAAGCCACCTTTGCGGCCCCGGCGGTCGGGAAATCGGGTGCCAGTTTGATGTTCCGGGTTACCGTAACCGATGACGGCGGTCTGACGGATTCAGATACCTGTGTCGTCGAAGTCAGCCGCAAGCCTGTCAGCGACAGCGATGGTGACGGGGTGCCGGACGACCAGGATGAATTTCCGTACAACGCGGACGAAACTGTGGACACGGACGGCGACGGTGAGGGCAACAACGCCGATACGGACGACGACAATGACGGCATGCCGGATGCCTGGGAACTGACCTATGGTTTGAATCCGTTGGTAAACGATGCCGACGCCGATCCGGACGGCGATGATATCAGCAATATCAATGAGTACGAAGGGGGAACCGCGCCCGACCATGCGGAAGGCAATTTGAAGCCGGATACGCCTGAGTTGCTCATACCGCAAAATGGTGCCAAGGTCGGCTTGACGCCGCAGTTTGAAACCGATGCTTTCAGCGATCCGAATGACAACGACGACCACCGCTTCACCCAATGGATGGTGACCCGGGCCTTCGACGGTGTCTGCGTTTTCGACGTGACTTCGAACTCCTCCCTGACATCGCTGAGCC
>Ga0209367_1008002_pt1 | contig 14507 bp, 6 predicted proteins | sample WorMetLIZISLAND2_FD_187412 | JGI IMG/M metagenome (GOLD analysis project Ga0209367, IMG submission 187412) | Marine gutless worms symbiont microbial communities from Max Planck institute for Marine Microbiology, Germany - Olavius geniculatus... ... | reverse complement strand
GTGTAGTTCTTCCGGTTGTGCAGTCTTTTGAATGGTTGCTATGGCAACAGGGTTCGTTAAGGGGTAAATTTAAATTACACCGTTAGATTGCCCGACCCCGAAAATAGGGGGGTAAGTAAACAGAGCGCGCAATTTTCTTTTATGGGGACCGAGTTATACCTCTTTGAAGTGCCCGTAGGCCGTAATGCAAATTTTTATAAATTAGGGTAAAATAGGGGAAGGAGTTGTGGCCTCAGCGCAGGGTGGCCGCTTATGTAGTCACCCTCCCCGCAGGTAAAGGTAAAGGTAAAAGGAGAAGGAGTTATCAGATTTTTATTCCAAACAAACTCGATCTTACTTTTCGGGCCCCAAATCACTGTGCAAAATTTCATCAAAATCGAATCAAAATTGCGGCCGTAGGAGTGTTTACAGGCGGACTGACAGACTGACAGAATGACAGACAGACGGAAGTGATTTTATAGTCTGTCCCATGCTATGCTATAGCAATGGGACAGATAATAATGACGCCGGTACAGCCTGATGTTTGTAGGGACAGATACTCTACAGTTGCACCGACTCACAAAGCTATCACATCACATTTGTTCGATTCAGTTTCTGTAGTAAAAGATGTAGCCTTTTTTCTTTTTTGCATTTAAGTTATTGCAAATATATTGATTGTTAAAACTTAATTGAACAGGTCAGTTTTGAAACAGCTGCAGATTGCAGAAGCGGGAAAAATAGCAAAAGTCTTGAATATACACTAATTTTTGAAATGTAAAAAAATTAACAGCACGTTCTAGTTTGCTATATCGAAGTGTTAAACGCTTAAAAACTGTTCACATTTTCTCTTGGTACTTTGTAGTTATTTTTAGTTGTTAGCATGATGCATTCTGTATTTTATCATCAAAAAAATCGATCAAACTTCAGCAGTGTCTAGAGGCTTAGCGAGGTGACCATAAGTGGCCTATTTAGTGGCCAGCCAAGCATCTTTCCTTCCAACGTCCATCAAAAAGTTACGCACAGATTCATTTGTACCGGATTGCATCAAATTACATATTAAATTTCGAAAAAATGTTCTTCTAGCAATTTTGGCCCAGGATTCTCGGGAAAAAGGAGAGAGAATGAAAGAAAAGGAACGTGGCAGTTGAACCGTTTGTGTAGAAATCTGAATGTGTATTGTATATGACGTGTGTAAATGACGTGAACATTTGTGTGTGTATCAGTCTGTCTCGCAACTCAGCCTAGCCGTCTTTCCGTGACTATAGGTGTGTGTGTGTGTGTGCTATAGTTAGTGGAGTACGCATGACGTCGGAACCACTGCGTCGCGTGATTAGCTCAGCGTCAAAGCTGAAATGTTCCGACGGTAACACCAACTGCTATCTGGTCGACGACGGCGCTATCGTTGTCTACAGCAGCCAGACACCTGACGACAACGTGCGTATCCTACCAGTCGCAGAATTACCAGTAATAAGTAATCAGTATTTAATATACCCATGCTGCCGAACATATTAAACGAATCAATCATAAGTAGGCTGAACAAGTATGCAAGTAAGTTAGTGTTGAAACGACCAGCTCGATTGAACAAAAACAGTCATCATGTGCCGCAGTTTCCTATCAAACAGAAACGTCCCCAGTAGTTGTTTAAACTGCTCAGAACTTGTGTTCCGATGTTGAAGTTCTACTGACGGTCTATTTCACAGCCGCAGTTCAGCTACCATGAAGCTTTTATAGGCTTTGCTTTTATAACAGCAAATCTCTGTGACCGTATATATCGTTTTGGAGTCTAATCAGCCCCCTCACGGGCTAACTCAGCCTAGCCGTCCAAGACAGTTAATTTGTAGTATTTTATAGGCACGTGCAGCATACATTCTGTCGTGAACGCTGCCGTATGGCGTGGACTGGCAGTGTAGTTAAACGTGTGTGAGTGTTGATGAGTTGTGATTTTTTGCTGCGAACTGTTTTCAGGATGTTGGCAAGTTTTTGGGCAACGTGGAGCCGGGTCTGATGACCGATCTCGTCAACAAAAGTATCTTCATCCAGTAAGAATTGCATTGCGCCAGTCTCTTATATAGACCTACTGTATACCCAGATAACAAGAGATACATTTCATAGTGCAGTCCAACACAGCTGGGTTGAGCTGGTACTAGATTCTGCCTTGGACTAGCTTTGGACTAGGCTAACTTTAAAAGTCACATAATCTTATTACTCGAAAGAGGCCAGACTAATTTGTAATAAATTAAATTTATATTGTTTTTTTTGTCAGTGTTACTTCTATACTTAGTCTTTTTCTCTTTGTTAAATATTTTTTTGAAAAACAAGCAGTTACAGAGTTTACTAATTAGTGAGGGGTTGGCTCAAAATTACTTCTTGCTTAGTATGTATTGCAACTTAACACCAGCTACAATCGGTTTTCTCGTAAATACAGGTGTAAAATACCAGTTTTCTTTCACTATATTTAACAACAGCATAAATACTTATATCATATGCTAGTATTGACTGGTTTATGTGACTTTGTGTGTTTTTACAGTCACCAGGTGTATGACTACCAGGGAACTTGCTACATGTCTGAGGACGATCTCACGTCACATGGACATCGGCTTCTGCCGGTCAGTTATCACAATTTGCACAACTGGATGATAGCTCAAAACTTACCAGTTTCAGATAGCTGTAATCTGTAAACTTCGTCTTTTATACTTTAAACGTGTATCAATTAGTGACAATGAGAAAAAAGAATGCTTATAGCCGGCGCACTTTAGGCAAAAAGGTCAAAATGCGCCGCTGCCTCAACCAAAAAACGCCTCTTTTAGTCAATTATAATGTTTGAAGGTAATGTTTCGAATTTTGATCAGCGGATAGTTTTATGATGATTATGTACAATTAACAAACTTAACTGTTGTCACACTTGGCACACTGGAAACTATAGGCGAGTGGGGCCGTCCGCCTGGCCTTCGTTTTTTGAAGCTGAAAATTGATGCAAACACTGTTTCCTCTTAACTGCAGTAGAGAACTTCCTCAACAACTTCATTTTTCTGCATTTTTGTTTTGTTTTCGAGTTAGAAGCCTGTACGTGACAGACAGACAGACGGACGGACGAACGAACGTTCAAGACACGTACTGCGGCCTGTTGGGTCGGCCGCACAGTAAAGTAACAGCATTAATAACAATGATAATAAGTACAAAAATGATAGTTGGCAGATGCGCATTTGCTTGTTTATTGAATGACACGGGTTGCCGTGATTTGTGCTGAAATGCTATAGATTAGTCTGATTTTAGACAAAATTGCACACATCGCTTATGTCTTTTCTATGCGTTTTGTTGCAGTCGCTGTTTTATGATCTTTTGTCGTTCAACTGGTGGACCGCTTCTTCAACGTGGTACATGCTATTTTTCTGCTTTTATTTGTAGATTATTTACGTACTCAATGCAAGTGTTGCTAAAGTCAACCTGCTGATAGAATAGCAACTGCAGAAATACCTTAGAACTAATTTGATGTTATGTTTTATAACTGCCAATCTCTTGCCTCTCAGCAGCTGTAAAACCAAATGTCTTGCGACAAAGACTTTTTATATTTTAGATTATTTGGTTTAATTTTCTGTTTTGACTATATATACCACGCTGCATACGTTAGCTTAGCTTGTTTATGACTGCCTTTCACTTTTTTGTCATGTTGAATTATGCTCTATTTTAAGATTTTAATGTGTTATGTATTGGTTGTTTGTACGTTGTAGGACTTATGTAAATTTTCTTAACTTTTACAGGTACATAACATATTTGTTGCTATTTTATATTGTGATGACCCGCCACAGCATTTTAGCGGCAGCTATAGCTAAGGGCTTCCATAGATAAAAACCGATATTCATTACGCTATGTTACTTACTGTGAGTCAAAGAAATAAACCACCAATGTAAGAAAACTGTGAGTAGAATACACAAAAATAGAGTTAGAGTTTAGCTAATAAGTAGTAAACCTTATAATTTTTTGAAGTTTTTTCCTAGCTTTCTGGCACTTCGGAACATGAACTCAACATTTACAAGCCACAGAGTTCTGCTTGACTGAGAAAATTACTTAGACCTTTCTGCAGGCCTTAGCTTTGATAGGCATAAGTCACATTAAGCTGTATGCAATAATTGATGCAACATTTGTCGAATATTTTTGCACATTATGTATTCGCTGTTTTACATGTAGTCTTTAGCGTGTTTTATGAACAGGTGAACACAAGTTAATTAAGAAATTTTTGTTTATGTTGTAGTTGGATGTTCTCTACTCCAGCAGTTATAGAAGGTGATTATTTTTCCATTGCTGCAGCTGTTCTTCTGTGTTACTTTTAGACTCAAATAGCTATTTCTGTGTTGTCATTTTTGTGACAAATAAAGATTAATAATCTCAAATCTATTGAACGTTGGTGTGTTTTAAGGCTTAGTGAATGTGTTGCATAGTTACTAAAAATGCACTGAAATTTTTTTAATTGGCGCTAGAACTTGCAATCTAAAATAAGGGAAACCGTAAGACACTATTTTGTGTGCTCAATTTGCCAAAAGTTTTCACGTGACATCGTTAGTTTAGTTTTCTTGATCACACGCTCTGTATACCAACAGTTACAGCACCATTCTACACTTAACCAGATATGTGGCAGAACTGTTTTTCGGTTGACCTTTTGTAGGCGCTGATGAGCATCGTCATGTATTTGACGAAGGTTACAGCTGCATTAGATTGCTACACAAGTACTACTTCGGCGACAAGACGGAATTTTCTGGCAGCATATCATGCCTCAAAGGTTGCTCGAGGTAAGCCTAACTAACCGTATGTAGCTGAATTGTTTTTGCATTTTATTTTTGAATTTCTAAAATTAAAAAGTTAAAATTGATTTCATGATTCATGTCTGTTGTTTTTAACAGTTACGTTTTTAAAGCATGTGCCACAAATGATAGAATATATGTTTAAATATGGATCAAGTTTATCCATGTTTATTGGGGCTAGTATACGTGGGTGGGTTCATTGCTGAAATAATTTTCTGTAAACTGAGTTATATCAAAAGTATACCATATTGTTTTGGCAAACCAGAGCACAGTCATATGTTTAAGTCAATAATATCTTTCCCTAATTTAGTGAAATTTTTATACCCATATTTCATCACGTTTTACTTTGATGCATTTTTTTTCTTGTTCCATAATAGTTAGAGGTGAATATAAATGGCTTGACAATATTACTGTCCGTCAATAAATTAGCATCTCTGTGAATTTTAAACATTTTGACTGATTGTGCCGTATATTTATAGCACGTCAGCTCTTTTCATGATATGGGTTCGTATATGTGGCAGGTCGTATGCAGTGACGCGATTGAAAAGTACCAACTTGATGCTCGTACTGGTAGATTCAGCTGACAAATGTTCAGTGTGCGAATACTTTGCACGATTACCATTTGACCCAGTTGAAAATATCCTTTGCACTTACGTCTCTCGGTTTTGAGCCTATAACCTGTCATTTTCACCGATTTAATACTTATCTGTCTTCGTCACAGTTACTTTATTGTATAACACGCCAAACTACAGACTAGAAAACACTCATGATGTCAGCAATTAGTTCTTCTTCATTGTTCTGTATCGATGGTCAGGTGGTCAGCACTAAGTTTAATGTACACATACTATTTGCACACAAGCCTGTTACACTTTAAGAAGAATGGAAGATGGCGAATTGTCTAAGGGGTGGATGAGTCAAGTAGTGAACAAGCCAGAGGGCGAACGAGACAAATGGCCAATCAGCCAGGGGGGCAAACCGACAAAAGAATGAACGAGTGTTAATTGTAAATATGTCTGGAAAACTGAAGTGACTTGTAAAATATGTTACTGTTTCTTAATTTTGTTTACGTGAAGATCCATTTTTGGTTGGCGACCAATGTCGAACAGAACCAAGATACCGGCGGAGGCCACCCTGTTACCAGGATAATCCGTCGGTGAGTGCTGCATCCAGTTGTACCATGTATTATAATGACAGTTAATTAATAATTACTTATAATAGCACAGTAGTCTTTTAACGTTTTTATTTTTTCAGTGCTTTTAATGCTGTTTGGAGGTCAGGAAAAGCATTTAACATATGCAAAGTTCTACTGCACCAACTTTTGAAATTGTCTTATTTGGAGAAAACTTAAATACTAAATTCAGAAACGTGCTAGATTTAAGCACTTATGCTTGGTGTCAGTATAATGTGTAATATAAGCAGATGAAAAACAAATTGCAATCAAAATTAAATTGCAATGCTTTATAATTAGATCATTTACTAGGTAGCTGATAATTATTTCGGGCAAATAGTGTGAATAGATCTCGAAGTTTTTTTGTGGGGGGGGTTTGAGACGTCAGCAAAATAAACTTTTAGAAAGACTGAATCGTTCAAGAAAAATCGAAATCATTCATCGATCAATGTGTAAATTTTTAAAACTTAAGTTTTCAGATTTACCTGATACAAGTAGACACAATCAAAAGCCATGCTTTAAGGCGATCATCTAAGCACTGTCCACTAATGTCACTGTCTTTTAGTTTAGCAGGAAGGTCGTTCTGCACAGTTGATGCCGATGAGTGTAAGGTGCCCCATCCGACCAAAACTTGTAATGTAGCAAAGAGTGCCAAGAGATCAAGATACACGATAGGCTTTTACATCATTATACAAGGCAGATTGGTGAATTGGAGGAGGAGTGGTCCTACCAACTTCTGCACATTTATGATTAGTTACCGGTACTGTCCGCCGCAGCAACACCTAGAGGACAGTCGTTCCAAAGAAGGCAGCAACGGTTGCCGAAATGTAAGCAACAAACTTGATAAAGGCTGTAATTTGACGAATTTATGTGACTTTTAGTTACCATTTCAACGCTTAAAGACAAGAGACGGATGCGTTGTGCGGTTGATATGCAGGAAAGTGAGAGTCACTGTGGAGCGTGCAATCAGTCTGTATCACTGCGTCTCCTCTTCACATTCACGCTGACCGCCATGCTCTCAACACTGCTTCAGCGGCAACGACTGGCCTCGTGATGCCCGTCTGCATCCAGTTACTTACTTAGTCTGATAGGAAGGTGCTTCTTGGTCTGCAGTATACAGGGTGGCGCGTCAAAGAACTGAAGCACGCGTGCTTTACGTAGATTGAGCAATCAGACAGTTTTGGAAGTGGTTGTCCTCGATCATTGCAGTGATGGGTTGTCATGTTGTACATTGTGTTCAAATGTTCAACGTGACAACCCTGCACTGCAATGATTAAGGCTAATCATTCCCAGAACTGTCCAATTGCTCGATCTACGTAAAGCATATGTGAGTTCCGGTTTTTGTATGTGACACGCTGTGTATCGGTCAGTGCAGTTCATCTGCTGTCTGCCCACTTATCCATTTTCTGCCGGGAGCAGTTTTTGATGACCTCCTGTCGTCTGCAAGGTGCTTGAACCGCGTACAGTGCGCTGCTGGTACTAAGCCTACTGATACATCATGCTATGTGGCAATTACCGGATCATTTGATCATGCCGTTTCTCATAATGAGTTGAATTGAGTTTAAATGATGACACTGATTGGGTGTAAAGTCGTGTTCTATCGTTGGCTGGTAAAATCATGGTTATTGTCATGCAGAGATGAATGTTTGTTTTGTTTACTTATTGTTTGTAATTTTAAACTTTGTTGTTTGATTTTTGTTGCTTACTGCAAGAAAGCTGGTTCGTTACGAGTACACACTACCGTTTTGCTCTTAATTTTGGTTTTATTCTGATTATTTTATTTTATTTGCGTGGCTAGACTGATTTTAAGATGTTGACTGAAGAATTACGTTGTTTTTGTTGTTATGCAAAGTGAACTACTTTGATGTAGTGTGTTATGTAAAGCTTGCTTATTTGTTTATTTATTTGTTTAGATCCAGTGATAGATGAGTTTTATTATCTAGGTGATTCGTTGATGATGTAGAACTGATAAGTGCATGAAAAAATAGAAATGCAGAAATGAGCAGCTTATTGATTAAACACGATAAATTAGTGTAATCTAGACATTGTTATTTCAAAGATGATGGATGTTGTATCATTATGGAGATCGGTATAACCTGAGGATTGTGATGTGAATGATATGCATGAAAGTCGTTATGAGGTTAGGATCAAATGGAAAATAAAAATCAATGGGAATCTGCTAACCCAAGTTCAGCGGGAAAACGGGAAAACAGCAGTTAAAATTGTTTACGTGCATGCGTGCTTTTAGACACTTACTGATCACATGTCATAGACTATGTCAATTTAGTATTTAGATAAAATGGCGTTCAGTTATTTTTTATTGCAGAGTTGCCAAAATGAACTGGCCACTTTCGAAACAGTGTTACCGGGTACGTTATTGCATGCTGTTTTAAGTTGCTTTGCTCGTCGAGTTTCCTTGTAAATAAGCCTAATCGTGTCGTTTGTGTTTTGTGGCTCGCTTTTATTCAACTGCAAATGTTTTAAGTCGTGGTTTTATTGGAAAATTGCTGAATAATATTCTGCTTTTTAGAGCAAACATGTATACATAGTTTGGTAATATCACATTTAAACTGATTGTGTTTTGATGACATTTTAAATCTATAGTTTTGGTAAGTTTATCAGGCTAACAGTAGACTGTGGTAATTACAAATATGCTTGTTTAATTTATTACATATAAAATTTAAAAAGTTGCATTTTTACTTACCAACTTGCCAGGAAAAGATTAAGTCCCCAAAGATTCGACTAGGAAAACACTTGGGAACTACTTGAATAGGCTAACTGGCGTTGAATAAAATTTAAACAGCAAAAAAATGGAATCAAAACTTGCAGCCGACGCATGATGCACATGTTCACAATACGCGACTGGCGTATAAACGTGTGAACAGTGTCTGGAGATTATGTTCACATTTTCGTTTACTTTGCGACTTGACTACACGGTGTTTCATAAAAGGACCCCTTTTGTTTTTTTCATAATTCACTTAAATGATGAGCAATTTGTATGAAATTTTTACCAGTTGTAGCTGAATAAATACTAATTCGAAACTTTTAACAAAACATGGCAGTTGATTAAATACTTTTTGCTAGTCGTGATGTAACAGACATTATAATGTGTCACGGGTACAAACAGGCTAATCCCAATTGGTGCTGCCAGTTGCTGCCCTGCTTCAATGGTGAAAATATCTGGTTCGTTGGTGTCAAATATTTGAAATTTTACAATTGCAGCCACAAAAACGTGCAAAGCGATTGAATTTGCGTGTCTGTGGGGATAGTTGATCTTTCACATGTTTGAGCAAGACAGTGCACTATCACACCGAGCTTGCAAGATGTTGAGTTTTTGGATCACAAGACGCCCGATTTCATGTTTTCGTGTTGCTCAGTGCTGACTCGATAAGCATTTTTCATTAGCGAACCAGATTAAGTTCACCATCAAAGCAGGGTAGCAACTGACAGCACCAGTTGAGACTAGCAAGTTTGTACCTGTGACACACTATGACGTCAGCGTTACATCACGACTAGCAAAGAATATTTAATCAACTGCCATATTTTGTTGCAATATTTCGAATTAGTATTTCTTCAGCTACAACTGGTAAAAATTTCATGTAAATTCTTCATAATTTGAGTAAATTATGGAAAAAAACAAAAAGGGGTCCTTATTTATGAAACACCGTGTACTTTAGCGTCCGCCATTCACGGTACGCAACTTTCCCGCATGCCATGTATAGACATAGGTCTTGTTTACGTCGATAATTAGTAAATGATTACTGTTACTTTCATCTGCGGTAGATAATTTGTATGTCACATGACTGTGTCCGGTTGCGGTGGTGTTTCGTTTGTTATGTTATGTTTTTTTTCTTTCCAGTTAATTTGCACCAGAGATTGTATTGCGCACCAGGTTTGCTGTTTTGTTTCAAGTCGTTATTATCATAGTGAATAGGCCTACGCACATTGCACAACACGTGTGAAAGCGCGTACAGAGCGACGTAGCTGAACTGAACTGACATGGTTTAGTTTTTGACGAACTGACCGATGGGGAAACAAAGCAAGTCCATTGGTCATTAGCTGACGCGAACGTGACTATAGTCTCGTATTATAGTCACGTACCACTGACGCCGTTATTAAACGGTGCCTACTGTAATGCATTACTGATTGCCCATTGGTCAGTTCATCAAAAACTAAGCCGTGATAGTTCAGTTCAGTTCTGTTCAGTCCAGTTACGTCGCTTTGGACGCGCCTTAAGATATGTTCGGCAAGCGCACATTGCTTCAGCACTAGATGAATCTGCCATTTGTCACTGTTCTGCGTCAGAGAAGTACGTACTGTTTCTCCCCACATTAAATTGTCACCGACAACGCAGAGATGGAATCGCGTCAGGATATTCGACCCGACCCGATGCGAATCGATTTAGTCATTGAGCTTTTGGAATTAGAAACAACCAACTAACACTGACTGAAGTCATTAACTGAAATCATGACCGTTAGCCTAATAGGTATAATACAAGATGGTCGCAAAGCGTAAACTCAGTAGTTTGTCGAGATGATGTTACTTTGTCGAAACAAAACGCCACAAGTTAAAACTCAAAACCTGCTCAAACACCAGGTCTGACACGCTGACCCGTGACCCGTGGCCCGTGACCCGGTTTCGTTTCTAATCGAGATCATCGTCGTCATTGTTATCAGTTTGTAGAACCCGAGTCACGTCATTATTTTATATTATTATGTACAATTTGTAAGCCGGTGATATTGCGACGTCGAAAATTTGTTCCACAGTCGTTACTCTATCGTGAATTTTGTCTTCATTTTAATTCTTTAAACACGACGGGTAGTTATATTTATAAACTTCGTATCGGCGTTCGCCGGAGTTAGACATTGCAATGCATATCGCTGTCGTATTAGTGACGAATCAATTAACGGTCTTGGTACAGTAGAATGGCGGTTTTTTTTTACTTTACTGGTTAAATCAATCACTCTTGTATTTTTCCAAGGTTGCAACATGCATAGGCCCTACAACGGTTTTACTACGTGACGGTGACAAAACCAGAAATTTTTTTAGCTTTTGAGACTCAAGTTTTTTTCCTAACTTTTCTCCTTTATCTATAAATTTTACTCCTATTTTTAAATCTAGATTGGGGTCTGAAGAAGCACTGTAAGCTCCTGAGTGAGATCTGGAGCGGATATGCCTTCAATTTTGGGACGTGTGAAAACGAGCTATAGAGAAGTCAAATTACGTATAAACAGAGAAGAAAAATGTGTTGATATTAGCGGATGAAAAAAATTTTTTTTGCTAATCTTCCCTAAGCCGATGTCTGCAGATTTCCATGATGAGTGATAGACAGTGTCATGATATAGGCCTTGTGACTGATCGCGTTTATAGCATGCTTTTAGTTTAGCAGTCAATTGGCGCCGGATGAGTTTTAGCAGAAATAAAAAATGTACATAACGGTAGAAATTGACAAGCAGTTGCTGTTTATTATCTTCCTCTGGTTCTAGATATCGAAGTTATAGGACTATAGTATTGTTCAGAGAAAAAGTTTGGTTTTACTTTGACCTCGGTGTGACAACTCAGAGTCTGTGCGGGCTGGTGACACATGCAGCGCTAGATGGATTAAAATTGTTTCATGCGTCTGTAGGCCTGCATCTCACTCGCAACTAGCAGGTTTCCGTCAACGTCTTAAAATTAGTTTTAAACTTTTTTTAAAAATGTATTTTTAACAAAATTAAAACTATTGGTGTGATCACGCATTGATTGCATCGATAGTCCAATTTTGCACCGTTTCAAAGATACTGCAGATCTTCTGCGAAAAATAGGCACTCGCTCTATTTCGACCGAAATCTAAGAATGTGCCTGATTGACTGATTGGGACTAGGTCGCCTATGTTGCGGTTCCAAGGCATAAATATTTTACGTGATTATTCGTGTAATTATTAGGCCTACTTTGAAATAACGTAACCTTTATGACCACGGCACATCAACGTTAGAGACGGACGGATGGACAACTTACTGTGGCAATACCGCACTGTACATACGTCCCGCAGTAGAACCTAAGAGTCTCGCGGCAACAAAAAAATCAACTAGATTATTAATAGCAATTGCCAGTCTGCGTCACATAGCAGTACGAAGATGAATGCCGAAATGTCAGAAGTCTAAGAGTTGTTTGCGACGCTATCTTTTTTCGAATCTCGACGTTCGTGAGGATCGAGTGAGCGATTTGCAGCACGGTCGAATCGTTCTGACGTGATACCGCAGTGTGATAAGTGACGCCTTCCTCAGCCTCTGTAGCCCAGCGGTAGAGATGTGCAGTTTGCCAGTGTCAAAAATACCGTGTACAGTATACTTCGTGTTTGCTTTAATCGTTCTTGCCAAAACACTTTAAATTCGTCAGTCTGTTTGCCATTTTGTTTGATGCACATGTTTTTAAGGGAGTACGTCTAGGTGATATGTTTATAAAGGTTTGTACTTTTGTTTAAAAACTCGTGTAGTTGGTAGATTGATATCGCGATATATATAACATAAGACTGGTTACTTAATTAAAGTGCGACTGTTGACGATTGGAACGATACAATTTAACTGCATAACGAAGTTCACGTACTATCATAAGCACAAAATCGTAAAATCGGCATAAATATGCCTAAGCTAGTTACTGTCACAAACGCACACATAATGTAGAAATTATATATCAGTCTTATCAGTATTATGTAGCTTGTTAAGAAAAGATACAACAGACTTAATTTGTTTTTCATTTTTATAAAATAAGTGGAGATTTGAGTAGCGAAATTGGCCGCTTAAGTTTTGACTAAACTTGAGCCAAGTTGAGCGGCGTTTGGGTTTCGTACAATCGTTTTTATGTTGACTCTATTCAAAATGTCGAGAGGAGTAGACTTAACTGTTGAGTGCGTTCATACAATCGGTTTTTAAACTTCTGGGAAATGCTGCATCGCGTAGCTAGAGCACAGCTTCAGCGAGCACTGGCCGACCCGGTCTAACTGGTTGCTGATCTGATCGCTGTGCGTCGTATCGAACACCGAGAGGCCAGGATTAACTGCAGCATCCACAGTCGCACAAACACGCCGCACCAGTATCGATTACGTCCCGTTTCCTCCCGGTAGCGGGACGGCATCGATCGGTTAAATTTTTCGATAATGATCTGATGAGTTATAGCAGCGTCTAACGACAGAAACAACGTCAATTTCACGACTATTGCTTGTTCTCGGTAACCGAATTGTATTCTCGACAAATGTGAGCGAAACAAACACTGTATTGCTTAAAATACTAGTCACTCATATATTGTATTGATTCTGGCCCATTTTTAGTTGTCCATTTTCTCACTTGTTTCTTGACAAGAGTTGACCAGCTAGCTTATATTTTTAAAATCCGCCTAGCAATTGCCTAGCTTAACAAAAATTAATGCTGATGATATAAATTGCAAAATTTGTGAAATTCGACATACAGCAGATGCTAAAAACAGTAAAACCACGTAAGTTGTTATATATTTAACATCTGAAAAACAGTGGGCAAACATACAAACATTCCTAAAAAAATTTCCAAAGTTGACTGAACTTCACATGTCTGCAACTTAAAATCTCTCAAGTTTTTTTTTTCAAATTTCTTGTAAATCATATTACTTTTTGACATTTTTAGCTGTTTTTATTTCTCAAGTTTATTTGTAAGTCTGACTTAAGGCGTTTCCTAGATCAACCTTAGGTCTGCAAATCGAGGTCGCTTCAGCATAATTAATTTTAAGCCTAACTCAAGGAAGGCTACCTATGGGGTCTTCGAATGCTGCTGTTAATGCATGGACTCTGTGGTTGACGTCACAAGCAGTCGCGTGACTGGCAGCTGCTGCAACTGATAATGGGGTGAATCGGTGACAGCTTCGACCTTCGACCCAATAGACGCCTGGCAGCATCTCCTCAGCACTAACCCGCCGTCCGTCGTATCAGTTCATTCATACACGAAAACGCATTTTCTCACAAACCATTCGAATAATCGTCAAATTTACCGTTACATGACATGATCACAGTGTAGCACGGTAGTGTGTAACACTGTTGTAAGGGCGACTATCAGAGTCAATGGGAAATCCCAGATTTTGGGCACCCGTAGCCCCCAAACCCCTGAATCAATCGACTTAAAATTTTACCTGGATGATTACGTCGGGGGTCTGACGCTACGTGCCAAAAATGGTACAAATCGGCCCAGCAGGGTCAGCGGGGCAAAGGGGTGAAATATAATGTTCAACTGGGTTATTTTTTAAATTTTTTTACTTTTCTTGCCAAGCTCTGGAGAACACATTTTTGGGAGTATCGCCGCATTCTTTGCACTGGATGACGTGTTTCGGTGGGGACTGATTTCCTAGGGGATCTCATCATTCATGTTTCATATTTTCCCCCTTTAATCCCCAAAAACCGAAAATTTTAGGTTCATTTTCGGACTTGCAAAAATACCTGACAAGAAATTTGAGCAAAGCTCACGAGACACGCGAAAGCCTATAGCAGTTCCTGTTCGCAGGTAATCTTAGTCTATCTCCATCCATTTCGTCGTAATTCACTCTTTTGCAGCCAAAAATCGCCA
>Ga0209367_1008001_pt1 | contig 14508 bp, 4 predicted proteins | sample WorMetLIZISLAND2_FD_187412 | JGI IMG/M metagenome (GOLD analysis project Ga0209367, IMG submission 187412) | Marine gutless worms symbiont microbial communities from Max Planck institute for Marine Microbiology, Germany - Olavius geniculatus... ... | reverse complement strand
CACTTTTTGGCACCGGGTTGTCAACATGTGGAATGCTCTCCCAGAAAATATTGTTGCAGCCACATCCCTGGCAATGTTTAAAGCTCGACTAAATGATTTTGACTTGGCTCGGTTTACAGTTGTGTTTCAACTTGGTTTTATTGTGTTGTCTTATTTGTATGTTTTTTTTCTTTTTTCTTTTAGGGTTCATGTAAGAGGCTCTTGCGGTCCTTTGTGCCCTTGTTCAAGCTCTTTCATTATTCATTTGTATTTGTATTCATTGTATTTGCTTGACTAAATAAACGATTTGATTTGAACTTAGTTTTAAGTACAAGCTAAGTTCCAACTTATGCCTTTGTCTCAGACTTTACATACGCTACTACGCGCAAAAGGAGCAATACTAGAAAAGAAACAAATTAATTATCTGCATTTAATAGTTTGCCACGGTGCAAATGACTTGCTACATGGAACTTAAGCCAGTAGTGTAATCACAGCATCCTTTTTTGTTACTCTTAGGGCCTACTGCTTTAATTCACAAAGATATCAGTAATTGGTATTGGTAATTGGTACTGCATTCAAGCCAACTTCAAAGTCCAATCTTGATAATGTGTGGTCATGAAACATTTATGTATAAAAATTACAGCTGTCAAAGGGTTAATTTTTGAACCGGTAATGTGTTAATGCACTGCATCAATTTTTTAATGCATGTATTAACTTAACACGTTAATAATACATCATAATATTGCTCATATTGTAAGTGGACTGCATTGAGAGAGTGACACAAATGAACAACAAACTCATGGCTGTGTCACAGAACCGTGACAGTAGTGATCGAATGCCAACAAAACAATTTTTAATTACTTAAATGTTATTCAGTCATCAAATAACTGCAGTTTAATGAAACATTAGAACTCCTGCTTCACAGAATTTAGTAAATTTATGTATATAAGTGCGTTAATTTTTTAACGTGTGCTAATTCTTTAGCACATTAATGCGTTAAGTTTATGCGTTAATTCGACAGCTCTAATATAAATGTATAATAGACATCAAATGTTAACTGAACAACAACAGAAAATCCAGCTTAAATTCACATTGCAAGTTTACACGAAACCACTTATTAATGGAATAACAACACAGGACAAAAATTAAGTGTACTAGTCACAAACTAGACAACAAAGAGTAGTGCAGCAGCATGTGCGTTCCCTTCTCTAACATTAAAAAATCCACAGTGACCATGTCAACCAGCGGGCAAAGCTAAACAGCAGCATTTAGACTGCTGAATGCTGATGGACTATCAGAAATTATCACCCGAAGGGTTTAACACTTATGCGAATACACGTACATGCAGATTAGTCATATGATATAACAGTAATGACAGCAAGCAACAGATAAAGCATAAGTAGAAGCACTGTTTTCACTGCAAAACAATGCTCAGTCATGAACACTGTCTTCAATATGACATTTAATGTGATTGAATGATGCAACATATTGTTGCCATACCATGACAATTATCAGAATTGGCATCCATTGACTAATATCTGATCCCCAAACTGAAAAGAACATGGTTAAGTGTAGAAGGAGCACCAGGGGAATATTGGAATCATTTTGAGATCAGAAAAAAGACATTTTAAAAAAGAATAAAGTGCATTGAAATTTGTAAAAGATGTTGTTACCAGAAGGCAACTAAATTTATGAACGAACCTTGTACATCAGACGAGCACTGACTGTGACTGACATGACACTGAATGCCGGATGTTTGAAATGTTCAAAGCTACTGGTTTACCGTAAAGTTACACAAGCAACATTCTTTATACCAAAAAAATTGAGATGCCAAATGCCGAAATACTATGTGGCCATCCATCCAGTTGCCAAGCGTCTCAAGTGCCAACAGAAAATTAGGCCACCACACAAGACATAACTACAGACTATGAACCAAGAAAATGGCAAAACATTTACTGTTGCACTAGGAAACACAGCACATATAGAACAAATGAACAATAAGATGCATGGACAATATGCCTAAAGTGGTCTACACGATCACTGTATAACAAAGTCTATCATCACAGACAAATCAACATGAGAGTTGGGTATAATCGCCAACACAATGGGTAACTTGAGTAGGCATAACATGTAACGCATCAACAAAGTTGTTAAAAGCAATGACACTGCTACCAAGTATTCTATACAAGAGATGTTCAAAAAGTTTGTAATCTGATACACTTCATCAGTGTTTTTTTTTCAAAGCTTTGATTCCACTATAGAAGAATATTTGATCTTGGTCTTCTTCATATAATTCCAATTATAGCAGTATTGCATAACAAGAAGTTGTGCAATACTGTACCAGGAATGTGTGACACAACTTCAGTGATGTTGATTATGTCCACCTAATTAAGCAACAAACAATCTAAATGCCTCTCATAATCTGAATGGAAAATAGCTCACTGGAAAAATAAAATAAAAAAAAATTTTCTACAATGGAATCTGAGTTCTGAAAAAATGTTAAACCAAATGCATTTCAGTTACAAAACACTATCCTGAAAAGTGACAAAATATGATATACATACCTTTTCTTTGTCAGGCTACAAATTTTTTGAATGACCCTCATAAATTCAAGTGAGTGAATATCACTCATCATCGTCCGACGAAGAGAGCGTGGTGTGTCGGTGAAGCAACGGAGCAAGAGAGTGTTCGAGCCGATCGGCTAGCAGCGTAACACGCTCGTTGAGCAGCTCAATGATATCATACAATGACACATTGTCCATAATCACAATATCATTGTCGTCATCATCAGCATCGAGGTGGAGGACCGGGACGTCGGGTCGACGTTGGTGCTCAGAATGCTGTCGACGTCGCGGTGGTCGTGGACTCGCCACTCGCCCGTCGGGATAAGCGTGCAGGTAGAAACATTTCTCATTGAACGGACACGTTCCTTTGCCACGATTAAAGTGCTTACAGTGCTTCTTGCTATGAACACAGCCAACCAAAACATGTTAAAGTGGCTGCATAATATTTTTAACTAAGCAAGCTATTCAAGTGTCATCATATGACTAGGGCCACAGTTTTCCGCGGGCCATGGAATTTCGAGCCAAGCCGCAGAATTTGTCCTTTTCCAGGAAATTTTGATATTACCACGGAATTTTACAAAAGTTAAGAAATGACCGATGATTGGTACAATCGTCAGCTTTAAATTAACTATACCACAGAGAACAATCAAACTGAACTGCATAAAACTGCATTCCTACTAATAATTGCCATCGTATATGGCACAATCGTAAATTAACACAATGCAACTAATTGACAAATTGCACTTTTGAAAAAAAAGAAAAATCGATAATTTCCTTTGTATGTTGCTAGCATAACCACACCAGCATCAAAAAACTAAAGTTTTTTAAACATGATAAAGCTTAGATTACACACAAATGGAAGGCCGCTGTAAGCCACACAATTCGGACAATTTTGCTGTGGTGAGCCGTGAAATTTTGCAAACTGGCCCACGGGATTTGGCAAAATTTACCGCGGAAAACTGTGAGCCTACATACGACCATCAGTCACCTTAACCTTAATCTGCACTCTTTACACTTAGTCTCCACTGTATGCTTGTTAGAGAACCATAGTATTTGCGATTTATGCCGTACTGTTGCCATGGCTGTACTCTATATCAATGGTTGATGGTTGTAATATGATCATTAACACAGTCTTACCTGCCACTCGGCACAAATAAATGTGCCCCACCTTAACCCCAGCTAAGCAGACCGATACTTGTAGTGAGAAATAAAAGATCGAGTGAACCTTGGTGGCTGGTTATATATTAAGATGGTTTACCTATCCACAGACAGTTACCCATCCAAGGAGTAACCGCTTGATAGCAATCCGACCGGGAGTTATACTTTCTTGCCACTGAATGTACAACGACAGAACCTGCATATCCACCCAATCACCTCAGCTCACTCTGGTAGACAGCAATCAGCCGGTTTTTGCTTGCTTCTTCTTCGACCCAGTAACGACTCGGAACGACAAAGTTCGACATAACACGGCACTCTGGACAACTCCTGCAAAAACAATCATATTCAAGTCGACAACCTGTCAATCATCATTACGAAAATAAAGAACTCTGCATAGAGCATGTGATTATATTCATACACACATGCACACATTTCTACGTATGATAAGTATTTGGTGCATGTTACCAATAAATGACCATTTACCATGCCGATTCACAGGTACAATGATGACAATAGTAGCAGTGCTCTCTTGGTTAAAGCTAACGGAACATATTAGTTTTGCTGAGTCTACAATGCATCACAGTTAATATACATCTTTCAAGAGGATAGTACACTACCATACCGTATAGAGCATGCTAGTCTAACAGCAATATTTCACAATGTAGTGCAGCAACACTCTTAAGATGTAGTGCATCTGTAATGGTTACTTCACTGCTTTTTCTTCTAATTTCTTGATTTTGAAATTCAATCAATACTGCCGCAAATAAGACACAACCTAATGTGACGGCACTACAGAAATCAGATAATTGCTAGTAATATTGATATTATTACTGCAAGTTATTGTGGATTCAATGCCTTTAGTTCAGCTATTATTGTCCAGAAAACCTAATGTTTATGAATAAATTCTGCTGCCATCCATCCATTTTCTAGTTCATAAGTCGAAAACAATAAGCATAGAAAAACCACAACTGGAAGAATTTTTGCTAAAGCAGAAGCAACCAGTGTGCCAATTTTCAGGTGAAAAGATCAAAACTCAAAATTACAAAAAAATTGAGCTAATGCTCACGAGATGTGCGAAAGCCTATAGCAGTTCCTGTTCACAAACTGTCAGTCTACTTCCAGCCATTTAGTCGCAGTTCATTCTTGGAGTGTGTGCTGCAGCCAAAAATTGCAAAAATCAACAAAACCCTTGATTTTGGATGGTCTTTTCAAAGTCATCGATCTTGATACGACTAAAAGCTCATCACTAGAGCTTGTTGTGATAGGCAGCATGCCCATGGTGATCTGCAACTGGCCAACAAAGGTAAAATAACGACTTTTACGGGGCTACCGCTCTTTGATGCTCTCGTGCGTAGGCTTCCTTGAACCTAGAAAATCGAGACTTGAACCGTCGCAATCTACATTCAATGTTGAAAATTTCAGCTTGTCCATGTCTACCTCAATTGATTTCGGCGCAATTCGCTCTTGAAATGTGTCTCGCAGCCAAAATATCCATAAAACCCCTATTTTGGCGTTCAAGTTCATCCAAGGTCATTGAATTTGGTGGCAATCGAAAGTCAGCGTACAACTTCCTATTAGTGATTATTAATAGTAACCTAGGCCCTACCATGCACTGTTATTGGCTAAAAATTGCAAATTTTTCCTGCCTCCCCTCTCATTTAGCACCCTCGTTTGGGGTGACCCCCTTCAAATTTCCAAAACAGTTTTACAGTTCCTGAAACTAGAGTCCTTCAGGCAGCCGAGGGTGAAGATTTGCTGATCCTAGCTTGCACCGTTTTTGACTGATCACCTGTGTGATGAACAGACAGATGGATGGACAGACAGAATTGCGATGGCTACCTAGATGTGCTGAAGCAGTAGCTACTTTCGCACGTAAAAATGAAAAATGCACAGCTTGAAAAAGATGGCTGCACATTATGTCAGCAATGGGCTAACATAGTTACTATTATTAGTCGACCGTACTTTAGTAACAGTCAAGCTGTTGTCATGGTTGTCGTCCGTTTATCCATCTGTCACAGATGTACTGTGGCTAAATGGTGCAAAACAGGGCCAAGGTTATTAATTATCACTAATAGGAAATAGCATATGCCCTATCAGATTAAATGGAAAACACTGACCTTGGATGACACTGAAGGCTGTTACATGCTATTGCGGCTAAATGGTGCAAGATAGAGCCTAAGTTGCTATTGATCATTGATAGAAAGTCACATATTGGCTTTCAAATAAAATGAAAATCATCGACCTTGGATGAACTTGAAGGTCACTGACAACCAGTATGGTCGGCTATTTTAGCAACAGCTGGGCTTCTTGTTTTTATTCACGCAATATTTATCTGACACTTGGAAAATATTTTCTCACTTGACAGTTTTCTTGTCAAACTGCTGTGCAGCTCGCCAGCGTCGAATGCAGGACAAGCAGAAGACATGACAGCAGTTGGACAATATCCCAAATCGTGCTTCTTTTTCCGGGTCTTTTTCCCAGACCACCTCCATGCAAATTCCGCAGACTTTCTCCGCACTTCCCTGAATGGCAAATGATAACTCCATCTCTTCCTCATGCTGCTTGATGCACTCCTGAAGACAAACAATATCCGCTACAAATGTACAACATACAAACCAACAAAAACAACAAACTCAGTTTACATCAGCACTTCAAATCAATCCAGTTAAACCAAGAAATTAATTAGCAATTGTCGTTAGCTCATACGAAAGTGTGAACCAAAACTACCTATCTCAAACCCAAGCTGTATTAACCAAATTCTATCACTTCTGAATCTACACAGTTGTGGTCCTCTTTTTGACAGTTTTAGCCTGAAAAATGTAAATGCCAACTAAGAAAGTTAGATAAAACACATAAATAAGCTGCATAATATTACGCTTATACTTCATGCATTCAATATGCATTGAATTCAGAAACTGAACTGATTTGTTGGCTGCACAGTTAATATGCTTGTAAATTGTGATCATGGCCCAGAAGCTATTAACAGACTGCAGGAGACATAATATGCCAGTGCCAATAATATGTATGTCATTGAGAGCAGCACAGATATAAAAGCTGTACCTGGATGTGTTTACGCCTGAGGTGCTCGTCAGTGCCAGCAGATGGCAGCAGCTGCCCACACATGTCACAAACGTCAGTCATATCAACCGGTGCAAAACTGCCGCCAGCTGCTGCCGATGACAAACTCTCATGATATTCACTATCATCTATGCCGCCGCCAGCAGCCATTGCGTAGTAAGCAGGACCCGCTGCTGCAGCCTCCGAGTAGCCACCGACGGCATATTCACAGCTGTTCAGCAGGTCTGCATCTAGTACTGCAGCTGCCGACCCACCACCAACTAACACACAACACATGCTACGCTACTTATGGCAGCGTTAAAAAAAAAACAGATTTTTCATAAGGCCCAACTTAATAGGTTTAAGGGTTTTTAGTTATTAAAATGAGCACTGCTACATATTATCCACATCAAATAAACCTGCAAAAAATTGTAAGTTCATGTGTTTAAGTTTTTTTAAACTTAACTAAATACAATATTTCATCATTCTTAGCAACACACTTAAATTGGATCACGTTTGGGATGGGATTGTTTGCGAGATTGATACAGGGATGATTGAATTTCTATACTTCAGATTAATCGTGATTAAAAAATTAATTGACCTGCAGTCTTAAAGAATTTCTTTTAAGGAAAAGCATGACACTGGGTATTCTCCATCAAAATCAATTATGAAGTAAATGTTGCACAAACAACATGTGTCATGAGATACTGTCACAATGCATATTAAGTAACATCATGATCGTCACACTCGTACTACAATGTCTAATGTCTACACTGACACCATTACACATACTAAACATCTTACTGAAACATGCTTCTCTTAAGTATGTTCACTAGAAAATGCATCTTTGATTTCACTTGAGTAGAAATTACCGATAAAGTTGGCAGAAAGTGTGAACCAAAAATGATTAATTAATGATTAATGATTGGCAGAATGAAGAACTGTTAACATAGGCAAGTTGCAAATGCAAATACAAATAGTTATAATTAACAGCTGTAACACTACTATTGCAATGACAGTCTGTACACAGTACACTACTTACTGACACTTTGCCACAGCTGTCCAGGCACAAATTCTGCTGCCTTGACCCAAGTATCAGCATCTAGCTGAGAATCTGGATGTACAAACTCGGGTGTCTCAACCCACTTATCAGGATCCAGGGTGGAATCTAGGTGACATGCAGCTGTACTAGCTGTCACAGGTTTACTCAAGCCATTATCATTATCATCAGTCTGTCCTGCTAAATTCTCGACGTTTCTGCTACCAGTAGGCTGAGTCAATCCTGGCAGATGTCGTTCCAAACCAAGCACATTATTATCTGATCTCAACCTGTCCACATTCCACATGCAACAATGTATGATATACCTGGTATTGACACCAAACAATTCAGGTGATGTTACAACAACTCAACATCACACAGCATACAAAATAATGACCAAGATGTCACCAATGGAGTAAACTCTTGACTGTAACTTCAGTGTCAACGGACACCTGTCAAAATATTTGTGAAAACTAATCTACAGCCTTGTATCTTTTACATCTGATCACTATTAGATGACCATCATATGCACCCAGAATGGTAACTGTTCAACAGCCACATACGTCATACACACTATGCTAACATCAATGCAGTAACATCAAATAACCAATAATCATTGTAATCAATCTTATATGACAAAACTCACAGTGAAAAAAAGTGCCTAAAAAAACTACAGTGACAATAAACTTCAACACAATATGTCAGTAGCAACACTCACGTGCTTGCAGGCAGCGTTAGAGCATTCTCAATGTTATGAGAGTATTGACAGTTCTCAGCTTTATTGCATATACCAAGACGATAATACCTACACATAACCAACCAATTTAATCATTACTTGTCAGCAATGGCACTATAATTCCTAATATGTGCATGTAATTACAGACTTCTAAATTTGGGGTTTCTCTGCATGGCAATTTTTGTTGTAAATAGCTAACTTGCCCCTTAACACCATCGTTCAAACTCCTGCAATCAGCAATTTATTTTATCACTTCACTTTCATTATTAACATATGTTGCTTGGATATTTATATCGACTATGACCAGGTCATGAGAACCCACGTTAAAGAAATGGTATACCGGTAGCAGTGTTTCGCTGCAGGCCGCCAACTGTTGGTGGTGTGGCATAGCGGTAACGTGTTTTATCCGATCAATGAAGTTACTCTACATCGGGCCATGTTAGTACTTGGATGGGTGACTGCCTGCGGGCAAATAAACCATATTAGTATGTAACCAGCCACCTAGGTCAACTCAGCCTTCCATCCCTCTGGGGTAGGTAAATCGAGTACCATTCACATTCACCTGTGTCGGGTTGCAGGTAACACTGTGTGATCCCATATGGCAGGTGACGCTTCATAGCTCTGAGATAGGCTTCCCATAAACAGCTATCTGACCACCTTTAACTGCATCAGATGTGCCACTCAGTGATGCCAACAATGTTCTATGAAAACGCTGTATTGATCGGCCTCCTGGCTTATCTGGTACATCATCCCCAGGAGCAAAAGTGACGTGGAACTTTCGCTCCCAGGAACTTTTGTTCCATGGAACTTTTGTTCCCACATTCAACGTAATGTGGTTTCGCTCCCCAACACAAATTATGATTATTTAATTGTTAAACTAATGGTATTAAGGCGTTATAGCTTGTTCGTATCTTTGTATAGCTTCATTGTAGTAAAAGATGGCAGGATGTAGCAAATTATTTTATTAATTAATTTATCTTAAATTTATTAAGTTCTCCAAATTCTTTCTCAAATTTTATATGTTTATAAATTCTTCCTTAAATTATAGCCTATTTTTCATCAAGTTCTTACCATTATTTTAAATTCTAGTCTCTTTCCTAAACCCTAAACCCATCTTTCGGAAAACCATTATAGGCTAGCTGTAGCACGTTCCCTAGCGACAGCTGGGCTTTCTTGTTTTGGACGTTGAACATTCACACCGCACATTGGCGTCCTTTGATTTCATCTGCTTCTGTTAAGTGTCTAGGCTTATAATGTTAACTCAGTGAGGAGCGGAAGTTCCACCTCATTTTCGCTCGGGGGAACGAAAGTTCCAGGGAACGAAAGTTCCTGGGAACGAAAGTTCCTGGGAACATGAGTTCCAGGAAACGAAAGTACCAGAGAGCGAAAGTCGTTCCCGGGACCGAAAGTACGTGGTATTTCGTGACGTCCTACAGTCGATACTCGATAGGTATGTCATATGTATATACAGAAGTCACGCAAATAGCAGACAAAATAAATTCTCAGGCAGCACTGTCTTTCTTCATTCACTCACCTGCACGCAATTTGTGATGTATAACTCTCCGAAACTGACATGATCACAGAAAACAAATTTTCTTTCGAGTCTCGTCCACTAAGTTGCTAACGTTTTGGCCGATAAGTTCCAAACGTAACGTATTTTACTGCCAAACGTGCCCAAAAATGCCACCAATGCCACTCATGACAAATTGTGACACAGCGCACTAGAAAAACCTAGGTATTTTGAATAATTAACCTTTTTGTTGTGGTAGGGGTAGGAGATAGTTGGACTGCAAAGAAAAGTGAGCACAGTTAGAATTCAGGGCAAAACATCCCATACACCTTTCTCTTCTTGACACCAGTTTCTATCATAGCACTTAACATAATAAAACATAAAATTATTAACGATGGGAAACTAAAAAGCATTCAGAGCCCGCACGCCTCCGCCAAGGTAATGTTGTTCGCTAGGTGGCAGCACCATCTTTGGTTTTCCAGCGGTTTCCCTTATGCCCCATTGAAATCAATGGTAACGAAAATTTCAGTGATCCAGAATTCAGGATTCTTTCCGGATCACCCCCAAAATTGAATGACAGGTAGTTTGTGCCATTCCCGACATACCCTCAAAATGTCATGAAGATCCGTCCATAACTTTTTGAGTTATCTTGCTGACACACAAACAGACAGACAAAGTCTGGCAAAAACATTACCTCCTTGGCGGAGGTAATGAAAATCGCATAATTAATACCAAACCATTTAAAACTTAGAATTCAAACTGTTGAGATTTTAAAAACTAAAAACCTTGCTTTTACTGATTTATTTTGTAGCCCTGTGGTCCCTGCAAAAACCCCCTCTGCCTCACTCGATATCATCTTGTTATTGCCCATTGATCGCCAGTTCGCCGCTGACTGAGCAAATGTCTGCATACAGAATGCCTATGATGTGAATCTGAGCGTGTTTGCTGCCCCAGTGCACGTTTTTATACATTATACCACACTTAGCTTGCACTGCTACAGTTTTCACAGTTTTTGGCTGCAGTCATGCATCATAAAGCAAACGACAGTGTAGCCTGGGCAATCTAAGCGTGGTTTAACTATGATATCGCACTGTCTGGAGTGGTATAAGCTTGGACTGTGTCCTCGCATATCCACTCCAGCAGTGTGGTATCTAGTAAATACAGTATGGTGATCACTAACACTAGAATGCTATAGGCCAACTTCTAAATCAAAGCTAATAACAAACTTAGTCATGTATGGCAATACACCTACCTTACTAAAACTCAGGCCTGAAAAAAACTAAGTTTTATGAACTAAGTTGAGGTTGTAAGGTGTTTTTAGGTTTTTGGACTTTAGTATACAAAGGCTGGACCAAAATTACGATCACTGAAGAACACAGTTACTATATACCATTCTTTCTGACATGGTTTTTTTATTTTTATAAATTATACCAAAGTGCATTAACATAGGCCTAATTAACTACAAAGGACAGCAATCAGTCATCATACATCAACTTACCAGACTTTATTATAAATTGCAGAACAAACCTTTTCTTTTAAAGAATTACTGCTGACCCAAACTGTGTGTGGATAAAATTATTATTCAAATGTGCCATGCACAATTCAATGTTTTACTGTATCACACTTTACACTTTGCACATCATCCTGCAAGACACAATTGTTAAACAGATTGAATGGAGTGTTTAATAATAATAGTACAAAGTGATTTTGTTTGTTATTTGGGGTATCTGTACAATACGCTAGTAAATGGGTTTTGTGCTTAAAAAAGTATGCTTGCATCAGAAATAGAGAATACTGGGCTAATAAGTAACAGAACAAATGTTAGACTTTATGAGATGTGGGTCTGCAGGGCCCACAACAATTGCTACAATATTAATTTAACACATTTTTGACAGTGACAATAACTACATCACAACATCTGCAGTCACAGCAGCACTGCTGTTTTCTTCTGAGCTGTTTTTTTTGCTCACTCCACTGGACAACAGGTCCTTGCAGTATGCTGACAGTTTGATGAGATAAAAGAATATTCATACACTCATACACTTAATTCATGCACAGTGGCATATTTGGGGAAGAGGCTCACACTAAGCTTGCCCCTTTGAAAATTAAAAAAAAAACAAATATGAAAAAATAGCCATAAGAGTATGGAAGTAGTGTTTGGAAAGTCAAAAAGGGAAGTGTACACCCACCCCTTCACACTTGCACATTTCTAAATATGCCACTGGTCACTTGGCCAAAAATGTCTGGATGGAAAACAACAACAAAATTCAAGATAACGCAGGCAGCAGTTAAACAGCATCAACACAGCAGCTGTCAGTGTCCAGTGACTAGACGTCAGTTCTGAGTGTAAACGGCAGCAGTTCTGTGCAGTAAGTAAACGCCGGCAGCCAGACCTCCGATGTTGACACTCACGGTTGCATGACGTCGCCACCATCTACTCACTGTTGTCAGTGCCTGCAATGTAACAACACAGAATGTCAACTCAGCCTCCCATCCCTCTGGGGTAGAAAAATCAAGTACCAGCTTGCTTAGCTAGGACTGAAATACTGCCCCATCTATTCACTGTAGTTCGTGCCTGCAGCTGTGCAATATAACAACATATCAGGGCAACTCAGCCTCCCATCCATCCAGGGCAGGTTGAGCTGAGTACCAGCTTGCCTGATCAGGGTTAAGTGGTGCACCATCTGCTCACTGTCATCAGTGCCTGCAACATAACAACATAGTGAGTGAGTAGGGTCTAATGTCCCATTTCGAGGATGGCCTTTCCAGGCAGAATGCACACAAACTCATAGTACTGGAACAGCAAGTTTAACCTTTATAATGAACAGAATAAACTTTACAGAAACACAAAACACAAAAAACGAGCTAAACCTAAAATTGTAAGAACTCTATTAAACGCATGCATGTGTAGTTGTGGTGGTCAGCTTAGTGGCAGTCAGCTGACCGGCTGGGGCACTATGGCGGCCACACACATCCCCAGGTGGCAGATAGGGGAATGCCCTCGAAAGAGGGTAGCACCGGATAAAGAAGTGTTGTGGACCAACACTGCCTAGGAGAAGACAAACTCCGATTTCAAACTAGGGCAGGTGGTGCTCGCTTAGCCTGTTGAGGCAAATCCACCTAGGAGATCGGAACTCCAACCTCAAACCGGACTGGATGGCCAGTCATGAGTGGCTATGGATAGCTTTGATAAACTCTGTACCCAGTCAGCCATCTACCCTGCATGTTCCCGGCTAGACATCAGGGAAATTTTACAGCCACGACTTTTCCATGAGTGTTAACAACAGTATCTCCATCGAGAACACTGGAAGCATCTCATGGAAACCGCTACACTCCAGCTCGAGGCACGCGCATGATGACGATGATGATGTGTAGTTAACCATAATGGCAGTTCTAATAATCCTCCAGCGAGTCATCAATCTCATAATGCTGTCTATTGGAGGACAAGTGTCAGCCTCCCATCGATTCAGAATAGGTAAATCGTGGTGTCTGGATGAGGTTAAGGAAAGCGGCAGGCGAAACCTCATGATCGGAAACAGCAGGTGATGCTCCACAGCTCCACGACAAATTTTCCATAGCAAAAAAGCTATACACCAGGGCTATATCTTTTAACGTTCTAGTTCACATACATTTATAACGAAGATTAATCAACCTTAAGCATGCATTTGTGGTCATGTGTGAGCAAGCAAGCACGCCCAGTGTTGAGTCGACTAATGCGAGCAAACTCACTGAGTACTCGCGGGTACAGCTGCCAGTTGTTCAGCCGCGAACCACTTCTACAACATCAACAGCTCAGCATTAGTATCAGTCACCAGTTCATCAGAGCACCGAAAAACTGCAATTATAATAAGAGTGTGAGAATGCAATAAGAAAAATAGAAAATGCAGCAAAATAATCGCAAACATCATCTGCTTTGAAAACCAAAATGCAATAATACGCCTAAATAAAAATCAACAGATGTTGCAGCTCTAATTGTCACTGCATAAACCAGTTCATAAAATGCATTACAAATGCTGCTATACATCACATCAAAATGAATGTATAAAACTTTATGGTTTATAGACATGAGCGTAACACATTGAAAACAGCAAATATCCTGCTATTCCAACAGATTTCCTATACATCCACATTTTAAAGAAAAATTTGGTGTAATGTGTTGTGCAGCGACTGACAATTTCATCATAAAATAAATGCACAATGTTCACTAACTTGAGAAATAAAAAAACAATGGTAGTTAAAACTGCAATACAGTAACAAAATGTAAATATTTACCTCTTTCCAAATGGCTACAAATACAGCATAATTGTTACACTGTACTACAACTACTTCCTTCTGTTTAACAAACCTACACTGCTGTATTACAAGACTGTCTCACTTTATTGGAGAAATGGTCTGTTACATGGCAGTTAAGCATTTCAATCAAGAAATGCAGTATTTTAATGGTTGGTAGCGATGGAAGTGATGC
>Ga0209367_1007997_pt1 | contig 14513 bp, 9 predicted proteins | sample WorMetLIZISLAND2_FD_187412 | JGI IMG/M metagenome (GOLD analysis project Ga0209367, IMG submission 187412) | Marine gutless worms symbiont microbial communities from Max Planck institute for Marine Microbiology, Germany - Olavius geniculatus... ... | reverse complement strand
TGGCCGATGTGTATTATGGTCCCGATGGGCCGAGTCCAAGTGATATGCGATTTTCGAAACTATAACTACTGAACTGGAAATGCTATAGGCTTTCGCGCGTCTCGTGAGCTTTGCTCAAATTTCTTGTACTTTTTTACGCTACGACTTTCATTGTTACCTTCTATGCTATATTGATTGGCCTGCGACTGCTACAAGGGCCCTTATTGTCAGACAGCGTGTCTTCTTGCAAGCGATGAACGGTGTTTGTCTGTGCGCTCGCAACTCAGCTAATGTACACAACAGTCGCGAGCCACGTTGCCTACCGGTTTGTACAGTATTTCTTAATGAAGTGATGACTTGTGGCAATCAGATGTGATTAAAACTTGAGATGTCATACGATTTACGCAGTACAGGTAGGGAGACCGGAGTTGGATGCGACACCACCGCCGTCAACAATGTTTTCGTGTTTTATCTACGTTATATAATTTCCTAGCTACAACATATAATAAATAATCAAATAATAATTGGAATACGTTTATAAATGTAAAGATATTTTCGTTTTTTACGAATGTTTTTTTGTCTTTTAAGATAATCGTCGTTGTTGCCTCTAACAACGAGTTACATTTTGAGAGATCGATTCGATATAGCCTACACTGCATTCAAACGGGTAACGCGATCAATTTATAAGCGATAATACAAATGCTACGGGTCGCGAAGCTAGGTCACCTTTGTCGGGGTTGGTTGAAACACCACGCAACGTTTGGAGAGACCGGGGTTGGTTGAGACACTTTTAGTCCAAACATCACGCCACGACGCCACTGTTTATATCACCGAACACTTTGGCCTCTGACCCTTCCAGTTCATTTGAGTTAATTCCCACAATGATTATTGGTAATTCCTCAGATAAATACTCGATTTATAAAACTTCAATATATCTGCTTAATTTTGATGTTTCAACCAAGACTAAGCTGCTGTTGTCTCAACCAGTAGGCCTACTGACCAGTGCAACTTTTAAGCCAAAATTAGTAGATGGGCAGTTGCGTCATTGCCGGAAAAAGCGGGGTGCAAGAGGAAAGGCAGTGCTCCAGCACAGGCTAATTTTGGACGGTCGAAATATTGTCAGAAATTTTCTGGTCAAAAAACTTTTGCCCAAGAATGCAAAATGTGGGGCTAAAAAGCTCCCATTTTGGACACATTTAAAAACAGAAATAAAATTATGAACATTTATAATTGCAGCTATCTGTGAGAATTCTGTCAGAAATTTTCAGTGTTTGTCGGAAAATTTCAAGTTTCTGTTTCACCCATTTTTTCAACATAATAACTCCGCTGGGGCCAAGTTAGCGATTTCTAATTTTCTTTTCTTTTATTCTTTGTTCCCTATCTATTATCTTCATTTTTGCTTTCCTTTCTTTTTTCTGGCTCCTTTTTCCATGCTCTTAAAGTAAGATCCTAGATGTCACTTCCAGAAATTTTTTTGAAATTTGGCATTGCTGCAGGTGAGTTTATTGGGTATCGTATCATGTTACCAACTAGGCTTATGAGGATAATGAGGAAACATTTTTAATGTACTATAGATAACCAGACTATACCTCTACCGATCATGGCATAACGAAAATAATGGATTAACCCATTTAGGCAAAATTCCTGGAGTTGATGGGCGATTTGCCCGAGTTTACATGTAAAAAATTGCACTGGTACTGGTTGAGAAATATATCTTTTTATGATGTTTGCTGTTTTCGATGTGTTAGTCATTGCATGTCGCCGTTAACAAGTGTATAAACTGATGTGTTGTACATTCATATTTGCTGTTTTATTACAAAAACAAAGTTTTTATGTTGATGGTCAATTATAAATCATTTTTTTTTCACGGCCATGAAGACACAGAACCTTAAATATTTTGGGGCTACGTGACGTCATCAGTCACGTGACCATCGGACTAGGCGTAGGCACTTTCCTCTTAGTGGTCAATGATGACCATGCATCTATCTTGCACGAATACGGAGATACGGGGCTTCAATGATTTTGGGGTCACGAGTTTGACCTTTTGGGGTCATGTGACGTCATCGCTCACGAGATCATTGGACTCGGCATATGTGGTTTCCTATTAGTGGTCCATTGGAACCATTATTGCGTCTATATTGCACCATAACAGAAGAACAGACAAGACACATAATAATCTAACGTATTATACGTATAGACTATTAGAACTGCCCTGCGCGCATCGGTCAATAAAGCCTAGTTTTCATCCAACGCAATGCTCGCAACGCAGGACACTTGCGTACGTTTTGACGCAACTGACGCAGCGACATAAAAATATGCATACTACAAGTATGCAGCTGACGCAAAGGCCAAAACGCACGGAGAGAAGCGGTGTCACCTTGTCTGCCCTTGCGTTACGTTTCGTCAAACGGTAATTACAGGTTTAACAGTGCGTTTGCGTAGCGTGCGGTATGCATAAGCGTGTTGTTATCTCCGCCAATGGAACGAAGTGAACACTGGAGGAGATTATGAGATCGGTCGTTCTGTCCGTCGTTGTGTCCGTGTGTCTGTCTGTGTGTCTGTGTACACGACGACTTGGCAGGAACGGTGGCGCCCTCCTGTGAAAACTTCTACATTGGCGGAGATATGCACTCTCACGAGCGCCTTCTAGTTATGAGTTGATTTACCCTCGATCCTGACGATGAACGCCGCTCTGTGACGGTGGTGCTGATGATGTTGCGACATCCGCACGTCCTGCTGACGCCTGCTGTCAGTGCTAGCCGCTGCATCTCCGTGAGTCGTCGTTGTGGTGGTGAAATAGAGTCGAATCTGGCTTTGGGAAGACTCACCGGTTCAGAGAAACATTTAATCATGCTGATAGAATTTGTATTTCAATAAATGCGGCTACTATAAATTTATAGCTAATATATTATAACCAATAGCAAGCGTATATAATTTATTCCTAGAGTCGAATCTGGCTGTCATGCGACTGATAAACGTTGCGCTGCCGGTGCTGACGGAGTGGGCACAAGGGACTGCTGTGACGGCGTGAGGTCCTGGGGTATTTCTGGTGTATTTCTGGTGAATTTTCTAGCATATTTATGACCGGTGTGACGGCGTGACCCGTCCTCTACGAGAAGCTCTAGCGGACAGCTGCGCGGGGCACGCGCCGGCGACGACCCTGCTCCCTGCTGGTCACGCTCCGACTTCCGTCCGACTGCGCATGCTCCGTAGCCAGGTCACGTGATGATGACCTGGTCACGTGGTCACGCTCCGACGAAACGCCGGCACCGACCAAACTGTGCAGCGTTATGTTGACGCTCAGCGGAGCCGGCACCCGTACGATCAGTGAACAACGACCTCCGGTCACAGACCGACGATCCAAGTACCCGGATAAATGTCAACGCGAGTCAGTCATCAGTCGTCTCAAGGTCATTTCAATGACGTCCAAGTATCTTCTGCGACACCCTAATTGAAGTTCAGTTCTCGCAGTGGCGTACGGTTTATACACCGAAATATTTCTAGAAATAATTTTTAGGGTGAAGGTTAATTAAGCAAGGTCAGTGACGCCCAGTTTTCCTTACAATGTCCTACTGGACATTTTGATACCACCCTGTAAGTCAAGGTCACTGTCAAATTTTAAGGTCAAGCTGTCGATGACGTCCAAGTACCTGGATGTGGAGCCGGTGACGAAGACAGCAGGCGTCGTCGCGTTCAGGCTGAGCGTTGCGTCACAACAACCGACTGTGTGACGTATAACGCATCTTGTTCAAGCGGTGTTCTGACGTTGTGTGTACCACGGCAGAGCGTTGCGTCACACGGCACGTCGGCAATCTCAACGACTGCAGTACAAATGAAATATCAACCGTCATACGAACAACGGTCAAATTCATCGACACTTAGGCCACATCGCTGAGAACATGCTATTCGTGTCCTTGACCTCGAAAACAGCTTTAATACAAAAAAAATTGTGGCTTTGGCCTCGGCACCCTGTAATGAATGTGCTCTGTGCAATAAAGCTAAAGCTAGGTTGATTATTTGCCTGTTTTGACTGTCACAACTAGTCGTGAAGTACCAATAACTATTGTCTGAAACATTGAAACTGTTTGTCTACGCATATTACGGTTCGAACAAAAGTAAAATGGCTTTTGATGCGCAGTATATACATGGGCCATAAAAACGTGCCATTTTACTTTTATCCATAGCTTCGCCAAATATCAACCGATTTTCGAAATGTTTTATTGCCACATTCTGCGGAGAATTAGCAATAAAGTATTTGTTAAATATCCCACTACACTTCAACTGTACACACTACCATGTAAAACATAAATTTTCAAAAATCATTAAAATCACTATAACACACATGCAAAAAATTATTTTCTGAAACAATTGTTACTACTTTTCATACAAAAATTAAATAATGTTTAGTTTTACATATTTTTGACGTTTGTAAACAAAAGCAGGTGATATTGTCGTAAATAGTAATTTTTAATGCACTAACGATACACTGGCGATGCAACGTGCCATTTTGCAGTGGAGACAAGGCTCTGATTAAGAACTTGTACCAGTTTTAAAAAATACAGTTTTCGGAGAATAATGGCAGAATTTTTAAAGATAAACAGCAACAGGGAAAGCGTGGGAATGTTACTGAGACTGATTTTGATAACATGCAGCACCGACCAACGGCATGAGACTAGCAGACTGAAGCATACATATCGTACAGAATGATCATTCACTGCATTTTTTGTCAGAAGTATGCCTACATTTTGTTTACCAACACGCTTGCTGTCTATTGTTGTTAGTTTTTTGCATATATATTTCACGAAGTAGTGTAGCGACACAGTTAGAGTGTGGCGGAATATTTACTAATCACTTAATTGCTAATTGTCCACAGAATGCATCAGTAAAAAAGTTTAAAAATCGGTCAATAATTGGCTAAGATATGGATAAAAGTAAAGTGGCATGTTTTTCGGTTCACCCTGTAGTATAATTTGTCATATTTACTTTACCCTACTTACTAGAAATACTTGGGCCTACTACATGCATAAGCAATTTACTGTGCCACTATCCTAATAGGTGGGTCTAGCCGTCCGTCTGTCCCATGCAGGCTTCTGACTTGTAAACGAACAAATAATCTAAGAAAAGCTCACGTGACGCGCGACGGTAACATGACGACTTCTTAATGAAAGTACCCCATTTTGACGTCATCGTTCCAGGCGAGTCTCTTCACTCAGCGGCATGAAATGTCGGGTGTTAGCCGAATAGCTTACAGAGTTTTTAATCAAAACAAATTTTATCGAATTGCTATCGATAGTGGTTTTTAATCGGAAAACTTTATTAAAGTGTTTGTCGTTCGTTACCAGTTGTAATATTAATCTGAACACATTTTGCATCTGTTCGTCAGAAGACAAGAAGCAAACACTGAGAAACAGCAAAGAGCAGCAGCGTCGTGTGCTAACAAAAGTTGGGAGCAGCAAACTGCAATTTTCCAACAAGAAAGATCACCGCTGCTGAAAATTTTAATTTTGCCCCCAATTTCTCCGAAATCGGAGCTTTTCAGCTAAATAATTACATTTCTGAAAAAAATTCCGACAATACAATTTTCCGACAAACTAAAATAATTTAAAGGCGGGATATTTACCCTTCTTTGCCCTCCCCCACCAAGACGCCTCCGGCAAGCAGGGTTCAGAAGTCAAAAAAGCGTGTAAAGTAAGCTACCGGTGACGCATTGGTAGGAAGCTTCGAGGAAGGTGATGAGATCTCGCGGACACGGCTGAACAATGTCCCGCAGACTGGGAACTTCCAGTTGACACGAGCGACGCCCCGTACAGATTCTGTCCAGCAGGTGGACCACACTCATCGAACAACCGACATGCCATTCTTGGGCTACTCACCGGCTTACTTACTAACTTCTTTGCTCATTTAGCTAACTATTTAGTTAACCGCTCCACATTATGCATTAAACTGTTACTTACTTACTTAGGCGCCAGTAAGCAAGCAAATAAGTGTGTATTTACTTAACGACTCACTTACTTACTAACTCATCGAACAGCCGACGTAGCCGTAGTCGCGCGCAATGCAGCGTCCGGTGCGCGGACGTCCGTACTGCGCATGCTCCATCATGATCACGTGGTCGGCAGGACAAGCCGCGTTGAACGTCTCAAACTGACAGTACTCCGTCACTTCTACAGTACATGCACGACACATTAACTTCAGACTTTTAATGATACTTCTGCAGATCCGTCGAGAGGAGGGAGGGGGAAGTTTTCCTGGGACCCGCGACGTTTGGGGGCCCGCCGTCGCTCAATAATATAGAGTACACGAGAATGCGCCATTCTCTGAAGCACAATTCAAAAATTTTCTGCTGAGGGAGCACCGGAGCCTTCTCCTCAGACATCACCCCATATTTCGCCCCGCGAAAATGTTACCCCGGCCCCGCTGTGGCTTTCGTCGGGCCTATGCTTCTGTGCTGTAAAGTACTACATTGATTGTTCTGTCTAGTAAGAGAAAATGTTTAGCACCAGATTTTTCTGACGACGAACAATATCAGATTCATGTTTAATACGCCCCTGACGGTTAACTCTACCACTTCCGACAGCTCCAAATCACACCGGCGCAAATGTCATCAATTACTGACAGTGACTTGCAATGCCAGCAGCTGTAGCTGGGAGTCTGGGGGAGTTTAGCCTTTATCAGTTATGACACACTTCCCATGGACCTCATCCGTTTGACGTTTTTGGCGACTCACAACCAAAAAAAAATTGCTGCCCAAGAATGAATAGGTCACAGTAGCTTTGTCGCTGCCACTGCACGCAGAGGGATTCCGTGGAAGTCCACACTGGTCACTGCAGGTGGTCAACTTCACGAGGTGCAAATGATGATGATGACGACTATGCCGCATGAGGAGGGTCGCTTATGATTGAGCAGTGGATAATGACGGTGAGCAATAGCTACAGCCGCAGGCCAGTATTGATATTAACGCACTGCGTAATACGATGCTTCGGGCGCGCTCTAATGACTCCAATTTAAGACACGCACACCGCGGATACTTATGGGGTGTTTACACGATCCAGCATTCATCCAGCTAGTTGGAAGTTCTATGGTAATTAGGAGGACGGGCGGGTTGTAACCACAGATTTAAATATTAACGATGTTGGTGATAGGCATATAGGAAAGCCTATATAACACGTAGACCTATCAGCTGTGGGCTAAGCCCCGGCCCGCCTACGGCTTAGCCCACAGCTGATAGGCGGCGGGGTTCCATCAGGCCAGCTGGATGATTGCTGGACGTTTGCTGGAACTTTGCTGGAAGTCTCCTGGATCGTGTAAACACCTTATTACTCACACGCTTGCTTCCTATACGCTCTTTGGCAGTGATCGTTTTACGCCATCAAAACAAGATGCAACCACGTCGATATTACGTTTTGCTGCACAGTCCTTCTGAGCGGAATCGTTCTAGCAGTGCAACGCGCAACAATTAGCCTACCGGTTATTTCTACGCAATGTCATTTCTTCGTAGCGTGGTCTTCTGTCTGTCATCTGTTTGTCTGTCACATTTTATTGTTGCACCTTGCATAATGATCCTATGCTTCCAAAATGCAACTCATTACAGTACAAAGACAATATTTGGTCAATATATGGCGAAAATGTGGACAAAAGTTTATTGGAAAGTTTTCACGGCTCGCGGTGTATGTACGTACCTGACTGGAGCGAGAGTGTAGTTAAAACAGTCGAGATGACAGAGAGTGCAGCAAACGTCGTCAGCATTCTGCGACCATGGAAACAGTTACGCCAGCAACAACGAGTGTTCGAAGGCAACGACATCGAGCACGCTATTAATACTTTCTACGCCAGGTATCGCTAATTATAGAATTAGGCCTAAGCCCGCACCATGCGCCAGTAAGTTACTAGACTGAACTGAATTGTACGGAAATGCTAGGTCAGTTGCGTTGTACGCACTGTACAGAACACACAAACTGGTAACTCAGTTGAGTTCTGTTACTCTGTACTGAACTGGAACTGAACTTAAGCCTAACTGTCTGTCTGAACTGTGAGTTGCGATTTGCGGGTTTCGGGATATTTTGACCCCGTTGATTTCAAATCGCCGACGGCGTAATTTATAGAAGCTTGCTTTCGAAACTTGCTATTTAACTTTTTAGAACAAAAGAACAATAACGTCATAATAGGATGGCGTGAAAAACTGCACGATATAGTTAGCCAGTTCGTCAAAAAGTTGTCTTGAAAATGTTCGATAATCGCTCTCACGTCGTAGGTCAGTTAACTTAGGTTTAGTTTAGTCCAGTCCAGTTCAGGTCTCTCGCCGTGTGCATGCCAACTGACTGACATGTCGTCGCACTGGCCGTCTACAGCTAACTGCTGCTGTCCGTCCGTCTGTCGTCCGTCGCTGCTGACTGAAAGTGTGGAGGAGTTAATCATATCGACTCCGCTTGTCGTGTTTTTCGGTCGATCTTTACATATATTATGTATATATAAAAACTGCAAGCAATTCGTTTAATGTTGCATAAGCGCTGATGTAAAACGGCAAAAGTAATGCATTAACTTAGACATTTAATTTGTTCTCAGTAGCCAGATATAAATGTATGAGCTAATGTATAATGTTTGTGCTTATACTTTTTGATTTTTGCCGGGAATTGGCTAACTTTTTATTTTCATGTTTGATTTTTCTAAAATTGGCACACACTGTAGGCAGCACCAGTGTGAGTATGCCGGCATATGAAAAAGTCGGTGAAATTTTTTTGCCTTTAAAAATAACCATTTTTTGCCCATAGGCCGCCATACAAAATAAATCAAATCCTCATAACTTTTTTCTCCAAGTACGATTTTTTTCTAAAATTCACAAACATTGTAAACAGCAACAATGTAAGTATGCTGGCATATTCGAATAAAACTCTTGAGTTTTTTTCTGGCTTTAAAATTGAGCTTAACCCTTTTTTCGCTAGGGCCTATAGGCCGTATTTATGGTGCAATCTGGGTCAAAGTATACGCAGTGTTAGAGTGGACCGCCTTGAACATTCCTGCCAAACTTAAGTCGCCTAGCTCTGGCCAATCGTTTTTCTGTATTCGTTTTGAAATCGCTAAAAGCTAACATTTCGCGCAAATTCGCGCGCAGAGACTAGGTCCAATCGCCGCCTTTGTAATGAATGAGCAATTAAAATTCGGAGGCATGTAATTCGACTTTACGGCAGCTGATCTTGATGAAATTTCCACAGAATCTTCAGATGTCGACGCAAAGTTGAAAATTTAGAGGTCCTCATATTTTGGGGTCAAGGGAGGCTCCCACTCCCCCAAATTTTTTTTGCGAAAATGTGTTTTTTTTCGAATGCCCGCTCGAAAAAAAGTTTTTTTCATTTTTTTTGGGGGGGGTAGAGTTTTTGTTTTCGTTCCAATTTGTGTTTTTGCTGTATTATTTATTTATTTTTTAACGAATTTTACGAAAACTAAAGTGAAAACTAAAACGGAAAACAAAAATTAAAATGAAACTCGACCATGCTGTTTGCAAAAATGGGAGTTTTCGGCTTTTGTTTCCCTCGCGATATCTCTGCCGTTTGAAAGCCGATAATCGCCATACTTTAGGGATTTGTAGCCCTCCGTTCCGGATTTGCGTTTCAGTTTCGCTGCAAGGCGGCGCTAAACGAATTTTGTTAAACCTCGATATTTTGCTCATTTTTGCTCCGATCGGCGCAATTTTTTTTCACCACATGGAAGGTATCCCCGAGGGCCACGCAACGACCCGTCACGAAGCTCTAACCCGACTCCGATCACGCCAAGTGTTACTAGAGTAGCGCGCTGCTGCTGCTGCTGCGGTTGCTGCAGCGCTGTGCTAAAAGCCTATAGCATTCGACATCGTCATCACCGTCGTCATGTTAGCAGTGCTCCGTGACGGCGGACATTGCCCTTTTCCCTTTTCTTAAATATTTGGCTCATAACAATGCTAAAGCATTACAGTTATGCGCATATTTCTGCCTTACTGTTTTTTTGGTGATTAATGATTTCTATGTATCGCACCAAAAATGCGTCATTTTTTGTATCGTCCGAATGTACACAATGCGTTATTTGGAGCCGCTGCGATAGGAGTGAGTGGAGCTGTGAGGGTTATTTTCCACCCCATTATATATGCACATTTCCCTCCAGATATAGCGCCTATAATAAGAGGAAATGATATAGAATCGGAGAATAGGTGGAGATATTGTGCAGTTTCTTCAACTTCTCTTTCTTATGGAAAAGCCAAAATTCGACCTTCCACAGAATTAAAACCCCTGATCTGATTGAGATAAAATTTGGCATGGTTGATTGATATCACCTACAGTACGCTACAAGTAAAGAGAATACTATCACATAACGTAAGCCGTATTAGTATAACTGCTACCTACAGACCAACTCCTAGCCACGCAAAGACAGGTACAGTTAACAAGACGAAGACACGGAATCACAGTGATATGCAGACACACTGATGGACGAACTCTGGCAACACTAAGACGGAGTTGTTATAAACAACGACAGGCGAAATAAGTCGACAAATAGGCCTAATTGCCAAAACACTCGAACAAACAGCGAAAAAGCTCGCTATCTGAAGCGAAAATAAATAGTCGACCTGTTCTCACACAAGCGACATACACACCCCGGCCGACGAGCTGACTAAAAACCAACGCGGCTCCACAGTGTGGCTGCAAAATTTTAGAAAATGTGAAATTTGTTCAAAAGTACGACACCTCAGCGACACTTCATTTAGCCTATGTTCAGGCCACGTACGACACGGGTCTGCGTGCAAATTGTCGCCGACGTACGTAGTGCTGTTACAAAGTTATTGGCGATGGTAACTCTCAAATATAGTGCAAATGTTTTGTACATTTATAAATGACAACAGTGAGTGTAATGAGATAGGACGGAGTGGGGTTCTATGGTTTTAGTGAAGAAAAAGGTTTTCCACAATAACCAGCAGATGAAGAGTGCATAGTCCCCTTTCATCTCCTTCTGCTTTTCATTTTGAGGTACATAGGCCTACGCATGGCTCGAGAAGTGAGTGAGTGAGTAGGGTTGAGCGTCCCACCCGACACAGTATAGGCCATTTCGGAGACGGCCTCTTCAGGCAGAATGCACACAAACACATAATAATGAAACGTTAAGTTTAAACTTTACAATAAATAGAAAGTTTAACCTTTACAGAAACACAAAACACAAAAATTAACTAAACCTAAAATTGTAAGAACTCCATTATACGCGTGCATATGTAATCAACATAATGGTAGTTCTAATAATCTTTCTTACAGACAGTCATCAACGTGATAATGCTGACTATTGGAGGACAGGCGGGAGAAGAAAGATGGGGGCTGGAGGTAGCGTTCGGTGAGCTATTTATAGTTCTAAAAATGTTTTTCTGAAAGAGGGTTTGAGCTCCCGACCCCATCTTTTTTCGCCAGTGCTGAAAATGGGTTGTTGTGGTTGACGAAAAATGGCTAACTTTGCTGGTGAAAATGCTGGATGCTGGCGTTTAGTTCCATTATTTCGTTTTGTTGTCGACTTATTGAATGTGCGCAAGATGTTGTCAATTTGTTGTAGGCCTATACAGACTTTAGTTTTGTTGCGCTGTTCAACAAATCACAACAAGTTCAAGTAAGTGTAGTTTGGGCTTTAGCGGCTAAAAGTTTTTGCAGCGCTGGTCGCTCTAGCCAGTAGGCCTAACTCGTCGAAATGTCAAAACGCCGACCTCTTTTTTTCTCGACCTATACATTTCTATTTATTCCTATTAACCTCTTGACTTACCTTTCTGCTAGCCGTGACGTCACGAATTCAATTACTGTTCACGTGACGTGCATTTTCTGGTTCACCGTTACCTACTCAGTATTTGATGCTTCGAACGTCAGCTGACATACAGGGAGCGGCAAAAAGTAAGCATCTAAAGTTTTTGTTGTTTTCTCAGCAACCGTTTGCCATTTTATTCTAAAAGTTTACACATTTATTTCCTGAAATGCTCTACCGCTAACAGCCTAGGAAAATGTGATTTTATTAAAAAATGACGAAGTTAAAAATTTCTTAACATGGCCGACTACCGATTTTTAGCATTAAAAATGTTCAAGCTACAAACCAATTCAATGACATCATTAAGTCAACACAGTTAACTAATAATCAGATGCCAGAATTCTATTGTCACGGTAAATGTTCAAGGTGTCCACTGCCAGCTCCCGTTTTCACAAGCTTTCAGTCGCTTAATTTGAGAAGTCTTTCACAACCATGTTGATCAGTTTTTGTGGCATGTTGCTCCAGATAACCGGAAGCGCTTTCTTGACTTCTCCGACTGCTTTCGGTTTTGTTTTAAGCTTGTTGTAAGCCTTTAACATTGCACTCTACACGTGATAGTCCACTGGGTTTATATTCGGCGAATTTGGCAGCCACTGTTTCTTTTTGGTAAAATCTGAACAGTTGACTCGCAGCCAGTTTTGTGTATGGCGCGCTGTGTGTGCTGGCGCGCCGTCCTACTATATGAATCTGGTGGGCAGTTGGCGATTGCTTTAAAAGAACGATAATTTAGTGATAATTTATAAACAAAATAAATTACTGTTTATCAAGACGTCACTGTGACATCATCGTCAGTAGCGTGGGTAGTCAGTCATGTTTAAAAGTCTATAACTTCGTCTTTTTTGACAAAATTAAATTTCCCTCAGCAGTTAAATGTAAAAGGTTTTAGTAAGAAATCTGTAAAATTTTAAATTAAAACTCCGAACGGTTTACTAAAAAACAGCAAAAAGTTCTACGGAGCTACTTTTTGCCGCACCCTGTAAACAGCAAAACGGAAAGACATTGTTTTACAATTGCAACTTTACAGATAGGCCTATTAATAATTAGATCGGCATTAAATTTCATCTGAGTTCTGACCTCTTAGGTTTAAGGAGACTTCGTACGGAGGCGTCAGAATTTAGGTACTCTTTCGAAACGCATTGTTTTATTGCACGCTGTACACCGATTCCCCAGGTTTCAGCACAGATCGATGCTGTCCGTTTTCTGTGAGCATTTTCTCAGACTAGGCCTACTTGTTCATCCCCAGCTTGTTGTCTTCAGAGTAATGTTCTGAAAGCACGTTCGTCGATATGTCCATATAGAATTCCTAACGTGGACATGATTATTAGTATGTTCTTTTAATCATCATTATGCGTATCCTACAAAGGTCTACAGACAAGCATAGGGCCTACTCTCCCCCCTTCTCATATCGGTGTTCTTTTGTCTGTCCGTCTGCCTGCTTCCATCCATTAACACTGATTCTTGTCGCTTTGACTACAATAACGCACTACAGTCTACACGAAGTAGTAACATTATCACGTTTCTAATCACGGCTTGTGCGGTAGCAACAAGCTGCTGTATAAGCGATGTGCCAAGTCAATGTGAAGGCCAAAATTTCGACTCCCCACAGCACCAACATTATTCAACCAATTTTAATGAAACTCAAAATCAAGAAAGATATCCGGTAATCGACCGAACGTGCGAAATATGGTTGATGTGGGTCGACGGGAAGAAGGGCTGCGTAGGCATAAGGTAGGGCTTTTTGGGGGCCTCAGTGATAAAAACAATGTTTGGGGTCAAAACTCCCCAAAACATGATTTTTGGGGGCCTGAATGGGCATTTTACGCCAAATTTGCGAAATTTTCGAATCGCGATATCTCGAAAAGTACGCACTAGATCAACACAAAAGTTGAAGGGAAATTTCAGGTGAATAGATGGACTTCATAGGTGGTCTAGCATTACAAAATCATAATTCAAGATAGCGGCGGCCGCCATCTTAGATTTTTGCACAAACAGCAATTAACTCAGCCGCCGATTGACGTAGATAAATGAAATTTTGCAGTGATGTAGACCGCTGCCACCGGACATAAACCATTTAACCAAAATAGACAAAAATAATAAATTTAAGATGGCGTCGGCCGCCATTTTGAACATTATTTATCACTCATAACTCACGAAATTTGGCAAGTGCATTACGATTAAGGTCCTACATACATATATACATGCCAAAATATTCAACAAAAATTAAATCCAAGATGCCGCCATCATGGATTTTTTGCACAAACAGCAATAACTTAGACGCCGATTGACGTAGACAAACGAAATTTTGCAGTAATGTGGACAAAAATAGACAAAAATAATAAATTCAAGATGGCGGCGGCCGCCATTTTGAATTTCATTTATCGCTCATAACTCGTTTACTATTGCACATATTTGAACGAAATTTGGCACGTGTATTATACTGCAGGTCCTACAGGCAGGTATGCCAAAATATTAAACAAAAATTAAATCCAAGATGGTGGCGGCCGCCATTTTGAATTTTTGCAAAAGCAGCAATAACTCAGCCGCGGATTTACGTTAACGTAGATGAATGAAATTTTGCGGTGATGTAGACGGCTGCCACCGGAAATAGAACATTTGACCAAAATAGACAAAAATAATAAATTCAAGATGGCGGCGGCCGCCATTTTTAATTTCATTTATCGCTCATAACTCGTTTACTATTGCACACATTTGCACGAAATTTGGCATGTGTATTATAC
>Ga0209367_1007996_pt1 | contig 14515 bp, 11 predicted proteins | sample WorMetLIZISLAND2_FD_187412 | JGI IMG/M metagenome (GOLD analysis project Ga0209367, IMG submission 187412) | Marine gutless worms symbiont microbial communities from Max Planck institute for Marine Microbiology, Germany - Olavius geniculatus... ... | reverse complement strand
TGGAGCAGGGATGCAGTGTAAGTCGTGGAAGCACCACGCTTGCAAAAACCTGTCGTGGGAGGAAGTGGAGGGCTACAAATCGACTAATAAAAAAAGCGAATTGAAATTACAATTCGCTTTTATCATTTATCCATTAGTTAGGGTCTGAACCCAGAGTTGGAAATATACAGCTTTTTAGGCCTAACAGGAAATTGCCTACGCCCGTTCAGATGAGATAAAATTCATCGATTTTCGGTAACTTTCAAGGTCAGTACTGCAACAGGAGCTGTATAGACGACCGTATCGCCTCGTCCGAAGCCCAGCTTCCGACTTCCAATTACGGAGAGGGCGATTTCTCACAGGTAACACAGTTCCATGCGCGCTCTGTTACGAAACGCTGCTCTCCAAAAGCTACAATCAACGCTAGTATAACAGACGTCGCGCACGGTCATCTCGCCAGGCAATATAAAGTACACTAGACAACGCAAACGCACCAGTAGGCCGCAACTAGCTGTGGTGTTATTGAATGCCTTATTGAAATTTATTCAGTTAAGGTTATCCATGCTGCAGCATACTCGTGTTTACGTCGCAACGCATTTTCTTCAATTCGCGATATGCTGCTGCGGCTGCGTTGCTAAGCGCCCAACGTCTGTGACTTCACAGTCGCTTTGTCAACGTGTGTGACGTAGTCTGATAATCAGAATTCATAAATGCTGATTGGTGACTGAGATGTGTGTTGCGCGGATAAAAGTCGGACGACGCCACTGCGGGCCAGGCCAACATTACGTTGAGAAGTGTTGGCCTGGCTCTGCATCGCTAAAACCCGGTCTCGTTGTGTATAGCACGAACACTTGTGTGAGCAGATAATCACTTGCTGCCATCACACGCGGTCCACGGGGCGCCGTGGATGTAGCCTGTCCACGGTCTCCTGTATACTTACATTTGGTATATGGTAAAGGCCGTGGCGTCGTATGGACTGCAGATGTAGGCCTACGCTCAGGTTAGCTGCGAATAGCAAGTGGTGCAGCCTTGCGAATGAGCAGTCGCGAACAAAATTTAATGGAGCAGGGATGCAGTGTAAGTCGTGGAAGCACCACGCTTGCAAAAGCTTTTGTGGGAGGAAAGGAGGAGGGGAATTGAAATTACAATTCGCTTTTATCATTTATCCATTAATTAGGGTCTGAACCCAGAGTTGGAAATATGCCGCTTTTTAGACCTAACAGGACATCGCCTAAGCCCGTTCAGATGAGATAAAATTCATCGATTTATATCACCAAGATAAGATTTGGGTCACACTGTTTTCCAGCTAGTTGTGCCCCAGTCTCCTCGTAAACAAGTCTTGGAAATGGGCCATGACACCCATGGAGGTCACATGGGAGTGAAACGCACAGAGGAACGCATAGCTTTTACCTTCTACTGGCCTATGCTGGTTGAAGATTGTAAGGAGCATGTGAAAACCTGTAAGGTGTGTCAACTCAAGAAACGAGTAACTTATGGAGACAGGGTGCCCATCCGGCAAATTCCCAGAGCCGATAAGGTCTTTGACCATTGGTTCATTGATTGTGCTGAACCATTTTTTTTGGTGAGGGCTCGAAACCGCTGTATAATTATGCATTTATAGCAGTGGATAGTTTTAGTCGTTTTCCTGCGCGTTTTCCTATGAAAAATCTGCATGCAAAGTCTGTATGTGATGCTTTGTTGTCATTATTCCGGTATACTGGTTGTTGTTCTTTCATTTCGCTCGATTTGGGAACGAATTTTACCAGTCAACTGACGCGTGAGTTTGAGAAAAGACTGGGATGCACTCCTCGTTTCAATTCACCTTGGCACCCAAATTCCACAGGCTTAGTAGAGCGAGCCGTGGGCAGTATTAAAAGCATTGTGTCAAAGTTGGCTATGGACCATCCGAGGCAGTGGCATTCATATGTACCGAGTGTGATGTGGGTCCTAAGGGAATCATCGAATTCCACCACAGGGGTCCCTCCCTGGCTTTTAGTGATGGGACATCTACCCAAAGGCCCTCTTGCAATTTTGAAGGATAGCTGAGCCAATGATGAGGATGATTTGCCGATCAGTTTTGGCAAAAACAATGCGGCATATTTGAAAGATTTACATGAGAAACTGAAGGTGGCTAGAGATTATGCCCTTTCACATTCTGACCGTGAGCAGAAACAATATACTGATCATTACAACTTGAGGTCCAGGGATAAACAATTTGTTGTAGGAAATCATGTATTAATCTTAATGCCAGATTCCACTTCCAGTAAGACTTTTGGCAAGTGGACTGGGCCTGCTACAGTAGTGGCTGTTAAGTAAAATAAAATAAATAAATAAATAAAGTCGCCATATAGCTACATTGTTGAATGTGATGGTGTAAACCGTCATGTACATGCCAATAAGTTACGAAAATTCCATGTACGCGTTGTGTCGGTGACTTGTGATCCGATTGTCTGTCAATTTTCCACTCTTGATAATGTGAGTGATGAGAATTTACCACTGTATATGTTTGCTTCTTGTGCCATTGTGTATGATGAAGATGTTGATTTTGGTGATTTACCTGTTGTGCCTCAGAGTTCGGGTAAACCGAATGAGGTAGTCTTACCCAGTGAACAAATTGACCCGGGGTCAATTGGGCACCTAGAGGAAGGTCAACAGAAAAAATTGCTTGATTTGTTGGATAAATACCCAAAGTGTTTTTTTTCCGATAAGCCTGGTTTCACTGATGTAGTTACTCACACAATCCCTCTAAAGGACGGGTTTAAACCGAAAAGGTTGCCAGCTTATCGTGTTCCAGAGAAACTCAAACCTGAAGTGGATAAACAGATTCAGGAAATGTTACAAAACGGTATTATCCGAAAATCAAATAGTCCAATGGCTAGTCCTTTGGTTTGTGTACTGAAAGGTAAGGAAGGTTGTGATGGTGTGAGATTAGCTGTTGACTATCGTTGTGTAAACAGTTTCACTCATGATGATTCTTATCCATTACCCGGCTTGCAGAGTATATTTCAGCGTGTGGGTCATAGTAATCTGACATTGTGGCAGATTGTTTGTCTCGGTGTTAATGATATTATGTTATCGTGATTTGTGATTTGTGCGATGGTCAGTAGGACCTGTTAGTTTTTTTTTGTTATGATGTTGTGATGATTGTGATGATAGTAAGTTACGATTTGCTTTATGTTAGTAGCTTAAGAACGATAGAGTGATATTCACGTGATGATGACACGACTTTATAGTTCTTTATGGACGTTATGATGACACTCACATGATGATAGTCCATAAAACGGTCCCCGCGCACGGCCAGCCGATTGGACGCCGCCAGCCGCACAGACAAAGAGGCAAGCGTCAGTCGCAATTCAAGTCGCCGTGCAGTGAACACCACGTGGAGTCGCGGACGGACAAAGGGACCTCGTGACCGAGCGCAACGCTGAAAGACTCGGACGAAAATCGACTCGGAAAACAGCGAATAAAGGCAAGTGTTGCTAGTTTTATTAAACTTAGAATGTATGCATTCTGCGCACGCTACCGTTAGCGGATTGGGAGACGGACGAAAATGTGAATCAGTTTCTTCGGCGGATGTTTGTCAAGAAAAACGTAAATTGCGAAGTGACAAAATCAGCGACAAGTTTTTCCATATTCCAAGCCGAAAATCTATAGAGTTAGGACGAATAGGAAAAACAGATAGTGATAGCGATAGTGAACAAGAGGTATTTATTCAATTTCATGACAAGCCAGAAATTAAACAAGATCAGAAAAAAATTTTCTCGGGGAAAAACGAACATAAATAGACCGTTTTCTGACAGTCAAATAACGTCATATCCAGAATATAGAGAATACAGAACTCATATTTCATCACCAGAATCGGAATCATCAGAGGGAACAAATTTCGGCGATCTAGGAGAACACCTAATTGCCGCAGATCAGACTGATTTGGAAGAATTAGAACATTTAGAAACTGAAATTATTTTGGCCCGCCCACAAGTTCTTGATCTCATGAACGTCAATCCGCCACCGGGTCAGCAAGACGGTCAGGCGCAGCGGAGCAGGCGATCCCACAACAACAACCCCTGTACCCCGCGGCGGCAGGCGCTCCGATCGCCCCAGCGGCGGCACAAGGTCCAGTACCCCCGGCGCAGCAACCGCTCGCGGCGCAGGCACCCGCGAATGCACAAATGTTTTTTCCGGCCGTTAATATGCTTTCAGAGGAACGCATGCTGTGCCCCGCCCCATTTTCAGGGCGTTCGGATGAGGACGCAACAGAGTTCTGGCGCCGTTTTCAGAATTATTTGGAGTTTAAACCAATAGTGGCAGATGCTGACAAACTCCGTTTGATTAAAGCAATGTGCATAGACCAAGCTGCGGATTGGGCAGATAAACTAGAGCCAAATGAACTTGCCACTTTTAACGCTTTCAAACAGGCTTTCGAGAGTCGTTGGGTGAAGCCCGCCCTGTTAAAATTCAGGTCGGCCAGGGAGATGTTTACTAAAAAACAGATGCATGATGAGAGTGTTGATAGTTATGCAAACCGGACGCGGAAACTAGCCAATCGCATCGACGCGAGCGACAAAACGCTTCGTTATGCTTTTGTGAGTGGCCTTCGCCCTAAAATCGCTTCTTTGGTATTGTCAAAGGAACCCGATACGATGAATAAGGCACTAGATGCTGCCCGGGTAGCTGAAATGAGTCTAGGTGAGGCTCAGGAATCTGAAAATAATGAATTGACCGAGCAGTTAACGGAAATCCGCAGAGATTTGAAACGGATGGCCGAAAAGTATGATTCGATTACGCCCAGCGCTCCCATTCAAAACGAGCGTACAAAGTCACCCAATCGTCGTGTGACATTTGAGGGGTCAAATTTAACATTCAGGCCACGCCCTTCGTCACCAGGCTACGACAGGCGCCAAGATGGCTCATATGCATACCAGCCGAGATCAAATTTTGGTGGTAGGCCCATGCCAATGCCTAGAGGGGGAAGCAGAGGCAGATCGATTGGGACAAGGCCATTTGGACGTGGAGCCCGAAACGGACAGTCGTTTAATCCCCAGTGGCGAGGTAATTTCAATGGCCAACAGTTTGGTGCTCAATACCCACCCACGGGAGGACAGCCCGCAAACCCACGATGCCAAAAATGTGGGGGCGGACGCCATGCTAATGTCCTACTTAGTCCCGCGTACGGTAAGATGTGCATGTCTTGCGGAAAGTTCGGGCACTTTGCCAAGGTTTGTAGACAGTCCCGAATTCAGCAGGCTTGACGGGGCCATAGGGCGCCAAAGCCGGCAGGACACCCTGGCTATGCATACACGACGTCTGTTAACGAATCATGTCAATACATTGTTTTTAAGGCAAAAGGTCGTACGGTCCAATCATTGGTAGACTCTGGAAGTCCAAAAAGTCTTATATCTCAAAAATTGGCACGGCAATTGAATTTAAAAATTTATCCTCGTTGAAAATCAAGGCCGTCTAGTGTCAGCTTCAGGACAAGCTCTCAGATTGCTAGGTAAAACCAGCGTTCCTTGTAATATCAATGGACTATTCATCAGTCACACTTTTATCGTAGTTGAACATATTTTTCCCAATTTGATAGTTGGAACCGATTTTTTGTCCCAGAATCAGGCTGTTATTAATTACCGGGATAATACACTTGATATATTTTGGACGGCTTAGTCTCAATGCCATTGCAAAAATTTTATTCACTTGACAATTGTGCCGTGGTGCATAGAAACACAGTTATACCCAAATATTGTGAAGCAATTGTCCCAGTGAAAGTCCCAAGAAGGTTTATTGCAGAGGAAGTTTTGCTAGAGCCATTTAAAAACAACGCCACGCCAGTTTTGGTAGCAGGGAGTTTGTCTACGATTAATAATGGAATAGCCCAAATCCGAATTTTAAACATTCAGCCAAATTCGGTTGTTCTGAGAAAGAATTCGAAAATCGCCAGTTTAGCCTTTCCAGCTACTATAAATTCTATAACTAAATTAACCATTCCGACGGCAGAAACAACTGAAGGAAAACCGGAAGCAACACGGGAAGCTTTAGACGTATTTATTAAGGATTATAAAATTCAAATTAACGATAAATTAAACCCAGATGAAAAACTAAAATTCCAACAATTGCTTTACCAATACAAGGACATTTTTGCGAGAAATATATCTGAACTGCAAGCTTATCATGGATATCAGCTAGAATTGCACCCTAAAAACCCGTTTGTTAGAAGTTACATTTGGCAGTGTAAACTGAATGAAGCCGACACTCAGGAAGCCCATAATCAAATAGTTAGTTTGCATGAACAAGGCCCCGTTGAAAGAACAGTTGACTGCAGTTTTAATAGTCCTTTATTCTTAGTGAAGAAAAAATTTGGAGAAAGTAGAATGGTCGTAGATTTACGACGTATAAACGCCATCTTAAAACCTCTAATTGTAGCTCTTCCCAAGATTGATGAGCTATTGGCTGATCTTGTTAAAAATAGGCCAAAGTACATATCAAGTGTCGATATGTTCAAGGGCTACTGGAGTATCAAATTACACCCCAAAACTCGCCATTATACATCTTTCACCGATCCTAAAACAGGGATAAGCTATCAATATTCGGTTTTGCCGATGGAACTAAATGTGAGCGCGGCAGCTTTTGTCTTAGCCATGGGGCGAATATTTCAAGACAGAGAATACTACCATTTTCTTTATAATTATATCGATGACATTGCCATTGCATCTAGAACGTTCCCAGAACATTTAACCCACCTGGAAACTCTTCAAAACTGTCCGAGCCAATAATATGCGTTTAAACCCAACCAAAACCAGCATAGGATTTCACGAGATGGAATTCCTAGGCTTCACAGTAAGTGATAAAGGGATAAGCATATCTCCCAGTAAAATGGAAGCCATTAAACGTATATCCCCGCCGTCAAACAGGAAGTCCTTGCAGAAGCTAATTGGTTTAGCCCAATATTTCAGGCGTTATATGCCCAATTTTAGCACCAAAATTGCCAATATGCGACAGCTTCTAAAAAAAGGACCAAAAGTTCCTCTGGACAGAAAATTGCCAGCGAGAATTAAACCACTTAAAGAAGCTTTTATTGGAGGCACCAATTTTGCAGCCCATTAAAAACGATCGCCCAATTTACCTCTATATCGACGCTTCCACTATTGGGGTCGGTGGAGCAGTTTTACAGTATGAGGACGATGCTAAATCGCCCCATATATGTGGTTACATATCCTTCGCGACGACAGATACTCAGCGAAGATGGAATCCTTACCAGTTAGAATTTTTGGCCTTGGGACTATGTCTTAGGCAGTATGAGACAATTTTCTTGCAGTCTGACCTAACTGTGTTTACAGATAACGCCGTGGTTGCGGCAATACAAAATTACAGACCTTTAAACAACAGGGAGCGTCGCCTTATTGCCTATATTTATCAGTTTCCTATGACTTTACGCTGTCTACCCGGACGCAAAAACACAATTGCCGACTGTTTGTCGCGTATTGGCGAGGACCTCAAGAAAGAGGACCTCGTGAAATTTGTTCCATCCCAAAAATTATATGACGAGGAGTTCATTTTGCCCATAAGTGAGTTGGAGGATAAAAATTGGACGGTTTACAGTTTACAGGACGTATCGTACGACGCGGCGGACGTGAATCCGTTGCGACGGAGCAGCCGTATAGCAGAGCGACGAGCAAAATTAGAACAGTTAAAGTCGACAAAAGATTCCGTTACCAATATTCAAATTAATAACGATCCCGCCCCAAGTAATCCAGAAGGAAGTGCTTCCACACCAAGTTCCATACCGACTTCCACACCGACTTCCATACAAATTTCTAAACCAAATTCGGAAACAACTCCTAAATCAATTCCCACTCCAAATTTCGAGGCCCCTTCCCCAGATAAAACGACCAATGAAATTTTCGATGAATTACGAAAAACAGATCCCTTACCTGACCAGGTTAACGTTAAAGAGACTGCAGAAGAAATTCAGAATATGATCGACATGCCCGTAATCAATCCGGAAGCGGATTACCTGGAAGATGAATTTTTTCAGCCAATTTATCAATACTTAAAAGAGGACAAATTAACGGGCAACAAAGAAATTGATAGGAAAACTTTGTTTTTAGCGGAGAATTACTTCCTCGAAAACAGCTTATTATATAAACTTTCATTGCCAAGGACACAAAAAGAACAACGTGTAAGAGGCGAAAATTTCCAACTTTGCATCCCTAATAAACATAAAGACAGACTTTTAACGGAATGGCACAATTTGTGCGGCCATTTTAGCACTGGTAGATTGTTACCCACGATAATTTCGAGGTTTTATTGGAAAAATATAACTCAAGATGCAAAAAATGTCTCAAAAACGTGTGAAGTTTGTCAAACCTCAAAAATAAACCCAAAACAGCAAAAATCACCATTACATCCCCTTCCCGTGCCGATGTTTTCTTTCCAAGTTATCTCATTTGATCATAAGACCTTAAGTCGAAAAACAACTCGAGGCAATACTCATATTTTGGCAATTATATGTAATTTTAGTAACTGGACAATTTATAAAGCTGTTTGCGACGAAACGGCGCAGACAACTGCCACAGTAATTATTGAGGAAGTCGTTGCTAATTATGGCCTTCCGTCTGTGGTGATCAGTGACATAGCCCCGGGTTATACAAGTCTTTTGTTCTCCACTATAAACAAAATTTTGGGGGTCAAACACAGGTTCACGGCCACCCAAAGCAAGCGGTCTGACGGTGCAGCCGAACGAAGCATTCGTTCGTTAAATAATGGGTTACGAATTTTCAGCACAGACGAAATTGATGACAGTCAGATCGAGCTGATTCTACCAATAATCCAAATTTCCTTACGAGCCTCTGTTAACCCCGAAACAGGTTTATCACCTTTCGAAATTCTCTACGCCAGGAAAATGCCACTACCAAGTTCTATATCTACAGAAGACTCCGTCCAGAATTTCTGTAGCACAAATAGTCGAAACTACGTAAAATGGCTAAGAACAGCACTTAATTCAATTAATGACGGCATTAGGCGCAATAAGATCGAGAGTAAATTGGCGATGAAAAAGAATTATGACAGACGGTACAAAACCAAAGAGGCCGATTATCGTGTCAACGACACGGTTTTGTTATGAGATAATCGAATAGAAACTAATTCGAACAGGTTGTTGACGAGAAAACCCTATCTAAATGATAAATTCACAATAACCGAGGTAATAGAGCATAGCGGCATTGGCCCGGCTTATAAAATAATGAACCAGAGGACTGGTAAAGTGGTGAAAAACCTAGTAAACTTCGATAGAATAAAAAGGTTTGTTATGCCAAATGCAGGTACTTAATCATGCTCACTGAAGAGCACACGCGTCGAGCAAATGTGAAATGTTGTACTGAACTATTTGCCAGTGATCATGTGCGATAATTGTTTCGCAGCAACGCGAATTTGATATTTGAAACAGGTGATGAGTCCTAGATGATAAAATGAAAACAAGAATCGAACAATCTACGTAGGCCTACAATTTTGAGAGAAGGTCACCTGATGGCCCGAATTCTGCCAGAATGGCAGACAAAAAAGAATCGGATTACGCCATTTATATGCGCAAGAGTGGGTGACAGTAAATTAATTGAACTATTTTTGTTAGTGTTTTTTGCAACAGGATCGAAGAAGAAACGGAACAATGGACAAGAAAACAGCTCTCGCGTGGATGACAATCATCGCCGTCCTGATAGCAAGCTCTGATGCGACAGACGAGGAGATCTATAAGCCAAAGACAAACCTCGGATACACCATGAAACTGCGTAACGAGGTACAGCTTTATAATGGTTACGTCCGTCTAATTTATCACTTTCATCTGCCTGATTTTACCTTTCATGGGGACGAGGCAATGACAGAAGAAATAGACGCCATGAGGAGATTAAATTATTTCACAGGCCAAACAAGCAGAAGATATGTAGCTAATATTGCTATCAAACTACATAAGATGAAAAGAGACATCGTTATGACATTGCAAAGTCGAAAGTCGGAAATAAAGGAATCACTTTTTGAAATAAATGCTACAGCCAGAAGACGTAGAGGCCTGGGCAGTTGGCGTGGAAGCGGAATAGCACATGTTTTTGGACTGGCAACTACCGAAAATTTAGATGATATTAAGCACTTGTTAACGGAAGTACTGGCAGGCACTAAGAAAGCAACTTCTGCATGGCGGAAGGGACAAAATTTAACGACAAAAATAACAAGTTTAACAGGAAAACGGTTGGATCACTTTGCCAAACTAATGCATTTCACTAGACAAACCTTAAGAGATGAAAACTTACGACTGCAGACATTAGACAGAGAGGCCCAAGCAACCAATAAAATCATTGGAGTTATAGTGGAGGAAATTCATATGGCTATACTGAATTTATATGAAATAGACAGTATTTATATAACTTTGCATGAATTGTCTAAAGGTCGTCTTTCACACCACTTGGTTAATAGCACTTCACTGGCAGCTGGTATAAACGATATATCAGAAAATTTGGAGCAGACATCCCCTGAATTTGAGCTTATTTACAAAACCCTTAATTATTATTACGCCCAGGCTAAGGTGGGTGGGGCAATTCACAAGGAATCCAGCTCTCACGTCTTGCTAAAAATTATCGAGGCTTCCATAGTCCTCAAAAGCGACATATCTCCACCAAAGGTTTGGGAATTAACCTATTTTCCTCTTCGTTCCCCAGACAATCAGGAATTTTACTCGATTTTGTATAATGCACCAAAGTTTATTGCTTATTCAGAGAATAACCCATTTTATTTTACAGCAGCTACCGTAAATGAATTGCCTTTTGACATGAGTAACTGCCTGGAAACTATGCAGTTTGTCAGAATGTCTAACAGTGACGTTCACCTTCGAAGGAAAAATAAATTATCATGTTCTACGGCTCTGATGACTGGTAGTATGGTTAACATTAAAGCATTATGTGAGTTGCATCTGTTGTACAGGTTTTTACAGCCAGCAGTCTATGTCATTGCTGACGGTAAATTATTGATTAGTAACATCACCAAAGTCCATATCAAACGTAAAGGGAGAATCGTTCAAAATTCGAGTACCCACATGAACCACATGAGGGATGTAAGAAGTATTGACAAAATTTTGGAAAATTTCAGTCCCCAGTACATAATCAATCTGCCTTGTGAATCACAAGCTATAGTTAACGATATTGTTTACCTCACTGAAAGACATTGCAATCCGGAAATTGCCGAAACTGACATTAACACTTCGTTTCCACTAAACATCATGGTGTTGAAACACTACTTTTCGAATCATAGCCTTTTGAGTGACTTAAATTCTGCTCTGGAATTGAACCAAAGTTTATTTGCAGAATTGCCACCGTTATTGGTACAAGGTGATCAATACGACAAAATCTTGGCTAAAAAGGAAGAAACACGTTTTGATTTCAATGCGGCCTTGAACTCCAGTATTCAGCAAGAAAAAATTTACAGTGATCTTTCGACCGTTTTGTATGAAAAAATGATCACCATAGGCTCGTCCATTCGTAGCTTTAATCCCTTTAGGCCTGAGACATGGTGTCTTGCCTTGTCAATGGCCGTTACAGTTGTCAACTCTTGCATCATAATTTGGCTGGTTATGCGTATAAAAGCTCTGTATTTAATGGCAGCCACCGTCCATCCGACAAGAGCTGATCTCATATTCACTTATCCACCTACCACAATTAGGCCTAAACGTGAGTTTGAAGCTGGAAAAATTTGGCAATCTATTCAGAATGCGCTGACGGAAATTTGGGGAGTCGAAACACTATTAATTCTCATTCTATTAATACTTGGCATTATATTGATATTGTTGATCAAGAAGACCGCCTTGAAAAAACCAAAACATCAAGCTTACGTACGTCTTGATTTGCCAAACGCCAACTACTGTTTGCAGAAAGTCACTTGCAAACTGCAATATAGCCTGAAATATTACAAAATTGATATTTATTATGACGGATTTCGTGTGGAGAAAATCTTTACATTTGGAATGATTAAACTCCCTGATAGCATCAAAATTAGCCAGAAGGTCACAGAACTTAGGATTCCAGTCAGGGGGACAGTTTATTTACTGCCTTACCAAGTCCAGCACATGATTAATTTATTGGCTAATGATCACGTTGCTAATCTGTCGATTTTTGATTACAAACACCGATTGATCGATGTGATTCGTTTAACAGATGGATTGAGGGCCGGTAAAATGAGAGATCACAATATATCCACTTTGACTTCAAGTGAGACGAGTGCCAGTACAGCCAAATTGTATCCAGATTTACAACACTAATGAGCTGGTCATATTTCATGGATTGGAAATCCTGGGGAGGATTGTACATAAGGTTTAGCTAGTTTTGCTGCAAATTACGTGTTCGAGCTACCGGCAAAATACTCTCCAGAAAAATTATTTGAGACCGGCTTATTTGTAAATAGGTTATGATCGGTAATCGCACACACTTTGTTATACTGTGACTAATCGTACATTGTGCTGATTGTACATGCTTCGGGTTCTGGAGTCGTGAGGTGACGGAGCAGGACCTATCCATCAGGTTGGGTCGTGAGCCACGCGCATCTACGGGCCATGCTGGCGAAAACCGCATGACCAGAGCCAAGAGCTGAAGGGGACCAGAAGGGCGTGTGACTGTCCCGCCTTGTCACCCCCCTGACCCTTCCCCCAGTGACATGGTCTCTGCCCTGTCACACGAGCCGACAAGACTGTTATCCAGACCGGCCAGAGCCCAGTGCCGGAGATGTCTAACTGACTGATCACAGCAGGCGACTGCCTGTCTGCTGTGTACTGTCGGCGTCGACAGAAAATGCAAGCCAACGAACATTCATACATCACATCGTGAGTTGAGTTGCGATTGTTTGGCATTGTAATCCGTCTATTCATAAGATTGGCTCTGTATTGCTCATATTGTTTGCGTGTGCTCAAAAAAACACTCCGTCACTTTCACGTACTCTCATTATTGTTAGTATAGCTTTCAGTGTTATTACCATTGTTTTAATCTTTACTACTGATCGACATGCAATAATTGTGTAGTTAGCTTATGATGCACTTTGCCGCATAGAGTGCATAAATATTTGTATAGAACTAGGCTAGAGAATCTAGTCTTGGAAACTTAGAAAATTACTTCACATTTTAGCACTAAAACGAACTAAACCGAACTTTGCTTTTGCTTTTACAGAATTTCTCAGTAGCAACACAAAAATTCAGTTTTTGAACAAGACTAGACTCTGTTTAGTGTAAGGTCCTGTTTTCTTTCAACAGTGTGTGTGCGACTGCCGTTCCTTGTGGAATGTTTCTAATTAGTTGCCTCCTGTAACTCCTGTAACTCTCCTCGGTACACGTCACCAACTCATCTCTTATGATTACTGCTTGCATCTTCTCGAGCAGTGAGAACCTGGCACCCAAATTACTAACCAAATTGCTAGCAGACGGTTGGACGTCAGATCTTCCGTCCACACTGAATTCATTTCTAGCTCATATGCCCAGAAGTCGGAAACAAAATTAAAAACAGCAACATAAAAAACAGCTTCAGCGTTCACGGTTTTCAACTAGTCATTAGAAAGACTTACCATAGCCACCAGAAAAACTTTAGACATACTAGCCCTTCGGCATCCTAGGAACCTTCAGTATGCTAAAAAATAGCTAAGGGATAAAAACGCTAACAACCAAGCTGTTAAAATAAGGATGACAGTAAGTCCAAATGAAAAGTTATTTATCACAAACACCCCTCACTTCCCGTGTAGGCACATGACTGGATGTGACATGTCCTAGCTGAACATGCGGTTACCTACAAGCTAACGCAAAATTTTGTTAAACGCGCAAGCACTTAATTTTGGGGACAAAGGGTTAAATTTAGGTGCGGCGGCCCTCTACACCGCTGGGTGCTTGCCCTTAACTTTATTTGGGGTGACGGATTCCCCATTTTGCGTACCAAATGGCGCAATGGCTTGAACGATCCCAAATTAACACCGTTTTGGGCCTCGCGCTCATTAGCTCTAGGCTAACGCACATAAGTTTTTTTCCGATCAGAAGACCGTTCAAAGTGCTTGCGCAGGGGAATTGCCTTTCAGGGTTGGTCCGGATTACACTGTTAGGGGAACACGACTGGACGCTGGTTGGTCGGAGGGAGTCCAGAGTTCGTTTAATTTCCCAGCAGTTATGTGTATGTGTATGTAATGTTATTGTGCTATTGTGTAGTTTAGATCGTAAATAACAAAAACTTTAGAATAAAATTTTGTCATAAAATGTACTATACTTCAAAATTTATAGGCACTAAGGCTCTAGGCACCAAGGAATCACGCTTAAGCTAAAAGCATTAAGCCATAAAGCCACTGATGACTCACGAAGTTACCCTTGAGTCAAAATTTTAGTTAATTTTGGTTTAACCCTCGATTTCGGCTACATAGAGCAAAATCTTTCATTTAAAACCCGGCGCAGGCTGGAGCTCGGTGGCCGAGTGGTTAGAGTGTTGGACTCAGGTCAACTTCACCAGAGCGAGAGGTCCTGGGTTCGATTCCTGGACGG
>Ga0209367_1007995_pt1 | contig 14519 bp, 7 predicted proteins | sample WorMetLIZISLAND2_FD_187412 | JGI IMG/M metagenome (GOLD analysis project Ga0209367, IMG submission 187412) | Marine gutless worms symbiont microbial communities from Max Planck institute for Marine Microbiology, Germany - Olavius geniculatus... ... | reverse complement strand
CTGTACATAGGCCCGTCGAGAGGGTGGGGTAAGGGGTAAGCTACCCCGGGCCCCGCGACGTTTGAAGGGGGGGGGGTCCCGCCGTCGCTCAGAAATATAAAATACACCAAAATGCACCGTTTAAAAAAGCAAAATTTAAAAATTTTCTCCCCAAAGGGGCCCCGAGAAAAAGTTTGGGGCCCCGCGAGAATGTTTCCCCGGGCCTTGCTGTGGCTCTAGACGGGCCTGGCTGTACCTTCGCTAAATATTGACCAATTTTCAAAAATCATTCACTGCCACGAATTATTCGTAATAACTTTGTCATTAAATACCCCACCGCATCTCAGATGCGTCGCTACATTACCTTGCGAAATATGCATTTGCGAGAACGAGAAGGCCATACTCAGACAAAAATAGTTATGTGAAAACTTATCCTTCGAGACAATTTCTACTAATCTTCTCATTTAAATTCAATTTAATTACCTTATTTTACAAGGTAGCGTAACGAAGTTACCCGTTCCAAACGCCTTTACGAAACGGGGGGAGCGTCACCGCGTTAGTGAGAAACTTTAGGGGCAGAATGGAAATAAATTCGGAGCACCCGTAATCTCCCGTGTCGGTAATTTGCGGTTGCAACTTCCTGTCCCAGCTATGTTTTAACGTGAAACTGACAATGTTAAATTTATGAAACCGATCACAGTATTTAATCGCGACGATTCAAGAAATAGTGGTTCCGTTCTACTGAACAGTGTTGATCGGCTGGCTGCACTGGTGATGCGTTCTGGTCTGATCCTCATCGTTGTCGTGCGTCCACCAGTGCGGCCAGCTGCCAGACGCGGTACGCGAACAGCGGAAACGCACCGGCCACATGGCGCAGACACACGTCCAGCTGTGACGACAGACGACGACGTAACTGAGCTGCTACCGTTGCGCCGCCGCCGCCGCCGCCGTCAGCCGCCGATGAAATGTTGTTAGCTGCCGTTAAGCTGTCGTTAGCCGCTGATGCCACTCCGCTAGCCGCCGTAAAGCCGCCGTAAGCCGCAAACGAAGCGTTGTTAGCAGCCGATGCCACTCCATTAGCCGGTACTACGCCATTAGCCGCCGTCAAGCCAGTCGCCAATGGACCGTTATTAGCCGCCGCCACGCCATTAGCCGCCGCTACACCGCCGGTACCTGCTACCGCAACGGCATCAGCGGCTGTCAGGACTCGCTCAATACAGTCCAGCACGTATCCGACGTTCTCGAGCTGGCAGGCGGCCGGCAAAGACTCTTCATCGTCGTCATCGTTTGAGGCGGTTCGACGCAGTTTTTCGGCGACGTCAGCGACGGCATCCAGCAGCACGTCGACGATCTGAGTCCGTAGACAGTCACTGGACGACAGCGTCAGCAGCAAGTCACTCACCGCACCCTGCTGAGTGCTGCCGCCGCTGCCACGAGACTTTACAACCCACACATACACACACGCTTCGTTCACGATATACGACAAGTGGCGCCGTGAAGAGGGGGGGATTGAGGCAGCGGGCAATCGCAATTGCCTCCCCAGTTCACCTTAATTTTCGGCTGCCGGAAAAATGCCAGAAAATCTTTCTTTTTTGTCCGATTTTTTTTCTAAAAATGCTGAATTTGTCGCCAAAACCCATTCTAGGAAATTCACGGGCAAAAGCGAATTGTCGAGCAACCGTGATCTCCTATGTTGTAAATCTGCAGCAGCTCTTTCCGTCGGAGTTCAGTCGGGAATTTGCGCCGTCCGTTGGGAAATTGCATCTTTTCGCCCTGCCTACTAAAAACCTAGATGCGACAAAGACACGGATGCTGAAACTTACAATGTTAACTACAGGTGTGTGCCAGATCGAACCCATTTCACAGCTACGGAGCGTCACCTGCCACATGGGATCACTCGGGTGCCTGACCGCCGCGGGCCACCTTACGTTTTAACCCCAACCAGACAGTACCATACTCCATGTTTGAAGTAGACTACATCGGCTTTTGTTTAACATTTAAGTAATTAAGAATAGCAAGAAAGCACTCGCGAGACCGAAGATCCAGAGGCGATGACAATCAGAAATTGCTCATAAGTCTAAAAAATATTTGAATATTTGAACGCAACAGCGCTCCAGTACTTTGTAGATTGCTGAAGCGACTGTTTACATGTCAGGAATCTTCGTACCAAAGTTATCAAAATTTGATAATTGTTTTTCAAGTTACAGTCGAAAATGTTGTGGATGCTTTTTTGGGACACGGTGTATAATGGGCGGAAAGTTTGTCTGTTTGTCTGTCTGTCATAGCGCTCTGGCGCCTTCTGAGTTGCAAGGTCGAGGACCCCGACCGCGGCGTTTGAGTCCTTGGGCTTTAGGTACGTGCTTTCCACCTCCCCCACGGGCAGTTTAAGTGGGTGGGGGTTAAGTTGCTGGGTCTTCTTTCCCGCTAATTCTGCCAAGCCCGATAACTCCCGCGACGTAGTGCGGGGCCTATTCTAGTACGCATAATTTGCAATGATTGAACCTGGCTGGCGAGCTGATCGTTGTTGACGACGTGGTTGACGACGTCACGTGCAAACCGTTGCACCACGTCGCACACAGCAGCAGCAGTGTCACTGGTGACGTCACTGATGACGTCACACACGCGCGCCACCACCTCCACCGCGTGCACGGCCGCCGACTGACTGATGACGTCATCGTCGTCGTTGTCATGGCAACGACGCTGACGCTCGAGTACGGCGTCCAGTACAAGCTGTACGGTCGACGCCACCACGTGGGGGATCGTCCGACGCTGCATAGATGAAAAAAAACGTTTCAGAAAGTTTTTTAAAAACGTTAAAAACGTCAACATACCTGGCAGGAATAGAAACGTTTGAGAACGTTGGATGCAAAAAAGTTAGTAGTCCTAATTAGTTCAAAATCTCTTGCCAAATGCCTAACGCTACAGTGTAGGTGCACTACAGCTAGAACTGGAGAGAGAAATACGAAAAAAATATCATGATATCAATCGTGTGCTCATAAGACCAAATATCACTAAAACCACTGTGACCTATTTATTCATTTCTGTGGTTTCCAAAGTGCTTCTGGAAATTCCTCATCGAATTTCCAACCAACGTATTTTTAAACAAGAAAATTGCAAATACAAACAAAAACCTTTAAACGTAAAAGACGTAGAAGGAAAAAACGTTTATTACATCTACGGGGCGCTGGCTGCTGGCGACGGCTGTGGTGACGGAGTCGAGAGATAGGACTCCTGCGAGGAATGTGAGATGACGTGATAGCAGAACCTCCACGCCGCCGTCACCACAGTGCCGCCCTGACGTCGCCAACTCCGCGGCCCCTGCCCCTGTACTTGTATTACCCTGAGTGACAACGGCGCAGGCAGCCGCTTCCGAAGACGACAGCCTACTGGGCCGCTGGTCCAGCTGATCTGTGTGTGTGTGACACAGCACTTGCAAACAGACCGCAACGATATGTTAAGAAAAAACCCAGCTGTCGCTAGGATAGCCGACCGTACTGGTTGTCAGTGACCTTCAAGGTCATTGAAAGTCGATGATTTCCATGTCATTTAAAAGGGCACATGTATGCCACTTCATATTAGTGATTAATAGTAACCTCGGTCGTATCTCTCACCGTTTCCGAGATATGGCCAGTTTTCGATTTCATTTCTTTCCCCTCCCTTCAACCTTCGTTCAACCTCCAATTTGAAAATGTTCCCCTTGCACTAGATCGCTGAGATTTTGCATGCCTAAGTTTAACACACAGGGCTAATTAATCGTGTAAAAGTTTCTCCCTACGACCTAAAGCTTATACGGTGTTTACACGATCCAGCAAACGTTCAGCATTAGCACGTGTATTTTGAATACATTTGCTCCAAGTTTGCTGGATCGTGTAAACACCCCATTAGCCACAATACATCCGTTACAGACAGACGGACAGACGGACGACAAACATGCCAACACCTGGACCGTTACTTAAGTACGGTCGGCTAAAAAAGTTAAAATAGTGGTGTTAGCCTATAGTTCTTTATGCAAAGCCAATTTCAGAGCTACGAAGCGTCACCTACCTTATGAGATCACACTGTAACACAGGTGAATGCGCCCCGCCTTAATACCCGCCAGATAGGCCGGTACTTGATTTAACTACCCCGCAGGGATAGAAGAGTTGACCTAGGCGGCTGGTTACAAATTATTAGGTGGTTTACCTGCCGGCAGGCAGTCACCCATCCAACTACTAATCCGGCCCGGTGTACAGCAACTTCGTTGATCGGATACAACGCATTACCGCTACGCCATGCCATCACAGCCACGCGGGTGGGCCCACTCCTGGGCCGGCCACCAGGCGGCGTCGTGGAATAAAAAGGTGGCCTAGATGAGGCAGCAAGTTGCACATTTCCGACATACACTGCATGTTTCCGAAAAAAACATTATGAACGCTTAAAATTCGAATTTTGCTCTTAAATTTCCCCCAAGTGTGGTTTTCAGCATATATGTAAAAAACACTTTTTATGTTTTTTTTTTATTTTTTAATGTTTTTTGTCCTATTTTTAATGTCATGTTTTTGTTCCTATTAAAATATTAAAATATAAACGTACAAAATTAAAAATATTATGCATTTCTCATGGGCAAATAACGTTTAACTCTGTTTTCAATCTGTACCATAATCACGGTTACATAATAACATTCAGTACATTTCGGTATTTAGTCTTCACACACGGTAGGTTTTTTTTGTTTTTAACATGTTATTTTGCTAAATGTAGTTCAATGTTTTTATGTATGTTTTACATGTTTTTTACAAAAGTGAAAAACATGTTTTTCATGTTTTTTATTTGCAAATTAATGTTTTAACATCTATGGTTTTTAGCCCCGAATTTTGCATTTTTGAACGATAGTTTTCCGGCAAGTCGAGAATTTTTCGACAATTTTCAAGCAGCCAAAAATTTAGAATGGGCAATTGCCCCTGCCCCCACTCTGCCCTCCCCCTTTTGCCACGGTGCTACTGGGCCAGCCTATAGGCCTAGCCGTGCTTTGACATGCATCTTAGAGCACTACAGGTTTTCTTGCCCCCTCCCCCGTTTCTTTAACGTTATGTGATATAAATTTACCACTTACTTACATCTAGCCTTTTAGTTTGAGAATTTCTGTGAAAGTACAGAACTGTGGCAGAATATTTTTAAGAACAGAAATTTGAGGTTCTCCAACAAAAAATGATTGTGTGTACGCAGTCTAAGCGGCCCTTCATTATTAAGAGATGAGCTAAAGGTTGGTTAATTTGGGCTGGGGCAATTACTTTCTTGCTTTACTTTCTTAATTCATTTCCAATGCACGAATGACAGCCATACAATCGAAACAATCAGAAGCGAATCACACCAGTGGTGATATACAACACGATGGAACAGCAAGGCAGAAGTGCACTTATACTCCGTTTACACGATCGAGCAAACATCGTGCAGACATCGAGCAAACGTCGAGCAAACATCGAGCTGGCTCGTCCAGCTAACATACAGCCAGCTCGTCAAGCCAGCTTCATCGTGTAAACGGGGTATTACTGCTGCCCTGCAGCTAACTAGAAACTACACATACAGTGAATGATACGATACGACAGGAGGCAACGAAAGACAAAACACAAGCTGTAAAACATAAAATGTAAAATGAAAAGTTACAGATCAAGGATAAACGTAACCAGTGGCGTCATTTCAGTAAATCATTAGGGTCTCGTTAATTTTTGAGTGTCTCAGACTATGTGACAGCAGTAACACTGTTTCAAAGGTACAATTTACAGAAGAAGAAAAATTAAAATCATAAATCCTTGGGGGTTTGTAGACCCTCCGGCTTCCACCCCCTAAATGACGCCCCTGATCGTAACTGAATCAAACATGAATTGGAGCTATCGTAATGTTTAGTGAGAGTTTCAGACGAACGAATGAAGAAGTAAAGAAACAGAGAGACCGATGAGAGATTTCTGCTGTAAGACGACATCTAGCTGGTGCTTGAGACGACGCGCTTCGCGTGCCCAGGCGAGCTGTGTCTGCTGGTGGCGAGCACACAGCTGTTCAGCGTACTGGCGTCCGGTCATTCCACCAGGACGACTGCGAATGATCCCCACAGCCACGGCCAGCTTGAGGTAGTTGATGTATTCCGTAACATCTATACAGGTATATACGAAAACAAGTGCAGTGACGTCATTTCAGTAAATCACTAGCGGAGAGGAGGTCTCAGTAATCCTTGGGGGGGGGGGGTCCCAGACTAAGTAAGTTAACGCATTTTTGCAGCAGTAACACTGTTTTAAAGGTACGATTTACAGGGGGGAAATTAAAATTTCAGATCCTTGAATGTCCGTAGACCCCTCCACCCCGCCCTTTAAATGACGCCCATGAACATGTGCGTCACTATAGCAACAGTGCTGCCAGGGGCTTCTATTCCTATACCTGGTAGGTGCAGTTTGCGCACAGTGAAAAATAGGGGGGGGCAAATTTTGTTGAAAATGTAGATCAAAACTTTCCCTCTATGTTTCACCAGGCAAGGGGACAGAGCATAAAGAAAGGAAGTAGGGACAAAAAGGAAAAAGAAAAAAGCGGATGGTATGGAAAAAAGACAGGGAGAGGAAAAAACCCTAAAGGGAGTTTAGGTTGAGCCCAAAAGTAGGGGAGGGAACTTGCGCCCAATTTCGATTCCAGATTTGGAGCCACTGAAAGCTGCTTCCATTCGTAAGCAACACCTATATAATTCAGACTCATTAACTTACGACCTTTATTCGTTGACCTCTTAGCGTTTCAGCAAATTCCACTGTTGTGTTCGTTTTCTGTGTTGTGTACAGTTTTTTTTGACGACAGAAAAATAACAAAAGTCGATGAGCATAAACGAGGGGTCCTACCAACTTCCCCACAGATGTGATTTTCATCTATGACAAATTGTTAGCCGCAGCAACATCTAACGGAGATTGCCAACAAATGAGCAGATAGGTCTATAAAGTTCTAACTGCTTGAATCTTACAGTTTTTTTATTTTCATTATTGTTACAGCCTCTGAGTTTATTCACTGAATGCTTTTATTTATGTTTCTTTTCTACATATGCACTACTGGAAAAATAAAATGAGAAAGTAAGCTAAAAGTCATAATTTTACGTGCGAAAGCAGCTACTGCTTTCAGCGCGTCTTAGCCATTGCAATTCTGTCTGTCTGTCTGTCCGTCCGTCTGTCTATCACACAGGTGGATCAGTCAAAAACGGTGCAAGCTAGGATCATTAAATCTTCACCGTCGGAAGACTCTAGTTTCAGGAACCGTAAAGCTTTTTCATAAATTCGAAGGGTATCACCCTGAACGAGGGCGCTAAATGAGAGAGGGGTGAGCAAAATTTGCGACTTTTAGCCAATAAGTCGCTGTATCTCAGTAACGGTGCGAGATAGGGCCTAGGTTACTATTAATCACTAATAGGAAGTCGTACACTGGCTTTCGATTGGCGTCAAATTCAATGACCTTGAATGACCTTGAACGCCAAAATAGGGGGTTTTATGGATTTTTTTGCGATTTCGGGCTGCGAGACACATTTCAAAAGCGAATTGCGCCGAAACCAATTGAGATAGACATGGATAAGCTACGTATAAAATTTTTAGCACTGAACGTAGATTTCAACGATTTAAGTCTCGATTTTTTAGGTTCAAGGAAACCTGCGCAAGAAGGCATCAAAAAACGGTACCCTCGTAAAAGTTGCTATTTTTTCCGATGTTGGCCAGTCGCATCGTTCGTGAAAATGGTTGCAGAGAAGCATGGACAATTGGACATGCTATAGGCTTTCGCACGTCTCATGAGCATTAGCTCAAATTTCTTGTATTAAAAAGACAGCACTACCACAAGTTCAAAAATAGAGTTTTTACAGCTGATAAATGTACGAAAAATGATAACAATAAACAATGTAACTGCGCGACGTTGCCCCTATAATTTATATTCAAATTACCAAAAACTAAAACTCATTTAACTTTGCGACAAAAAATGACAGTTGTTTGGTATTTGCTTATCACACTGGTCAATCACCACAGAAAAGTTAACTGAATTATCAATAACAAACAATCAGCCAACTAACAAACTAACCAGAGGTAAAATCAATGGAATTTTCATCAGAGCCAGCACTGGATTGTTGATTCGCCATAGCAAAGTTCTGTCAAACAGAATATAATGATGATTAAATACAGACACGTTAAGTCACCAATTATTGTTACTATCTGGCACTTTTCATATTCTGCAGTTTGGTTTTTTAATTCCACTTAGTGAAATTGAAGAACCAAAGTATAGAATATGAAAAGTACCAGGTGGTATTTGTTTTAATACTACTACTACTACTAATAATAATAACTAGAAAAGCACTCGAAGAGCGCAGACCTCTGCCAAGCATATTGATTCAACACAACACACGAACATTTCAAAGTGATCCAGAATCCAGGATTCCTTCTGGATCACCCCCAAAATTGAATCACTTGTAGTTTTTGTCATTCCCGACATTCCCTGAAAATTTTAGAAAGATCCTTCCATAACTTATTGAGTTATCTTGCTAGCACACAGACAGACAAACAAACTCTGGCAAAAACATAACCTCCTTGGCGGAGGTAATAAGTGAACATTTATATAGCATACTATCATTCCGAAGAAATCTCTAGTGCGCTGAATGCATTATCAGTACATCTGAAACAGAAATGATTTAAGGAAACGTTTAAAAGAGTCCAGACTAAGTGTGTAGTCATTCAGGTACGTCGGGAGACTGTTCCATGCTATGATTTGTTGTTTTGCCATGTGGCTGACGTTATCATGCAATTTAGCCTACATAGGCCTACTTGACTCATAGTAAGTGATTACGGACATTACCTTTGTGGACAAGCATTGTCAAACAATATTCATAAATCCAGTAGCCTAAGTTTAATCATAGTCGTATCTAGTGTGGTTAGGCCACGACGGCGAGCTGGCCAGTAAGTAAGTAAAATGTAAATTTATATAGTGCATATTGTTGAATTAACTTCAGCACACATTCACGTCATTTATACTCTGTGTCTCAAAAAACAGTCAAAATTGTTTCCAGCATAACTGTGTCAAATTTCCACCAACTTTGATGATTTTTGGCACAAAAATGGCCAAGACGATATTATTATGTACGGTGCACTTATTTACCACCTCACCTAATATATGTCAACGCACTACCGTGTGAAACGTAGATGCTCCAAATTGTTACATTACGTGGCGATTACTTGTATCAGTGGCTCACCTTTGCATCATCAGTTCGACAGAGAGTGTGACGTGGTTTAATAATTTTGAGGTATTAAACATTTTATTCTAAAAACAGCGGACAACAAAATAGCTGGCTGATAAGCTTAAAACACATCTAATCGATGAGTGAATGCATTTGATCAGTCGATCGTTGATTCTGCTATCAGCCATTGCCGTTGCATCTAAGCCAAATTGCGTCTTTGTATGCAGAGCACACTTTGGCATAAATTCTAATTTGCAAGTGAGTTGTTACACAAACTTATAATTCTGTTAAATAATTCACATTTTAGTGTATTTTGTGCCTAATTAACTCGTTGTGGCGTTTACTTGAGACAAAAACTCAGCATTATGCAACAATTTGGAGCATCTATGTTTCACATAATAGTGCATTGACACAAATTAAATGAGGTAAAAAATGAGCGCACTTTACATAATTTCGTTGTCTTAGCCATCAACATGCCAAAAATTATTAAAGTTAGTAATAATTTGACAAAGTTATGACAAAACAATTTTGACTGTTTTTTTCTGAGACACAATGTACAGGCCCATCGAGAGCCACAGCAGGGCCCGGGGAAACTTTCTCACGGCCCCCAAACATTTTCACAACGCCAATTTTTTAATAAAAAATTTCTTTTCAAAACAATGCATTCTGGTGTACTTTATATTTCTCAGCAGGGGGTCCCCAAACGTCGTGGGGTCCGAGGTAGCTTAGCCCCCTCTTACCTCACCCTCTCAACGGGCCTGCATTTATAACATTCCTAATTCATTATTTACATCTAACAAATTTTACTACAGTACATCTAAATGCAGGTCATGTGCGTGTGATTACTATATGCATGTCGCAGTGATGACCCAGTTTTGTCACGTTGCCCGTCGGTTTTTTTTAGCATGGGGCCTACGCTAGCAGTGGCAGTTTTAGACCCTGGCTGGGGGGAAAGGCACAGCCCCACCGTTTTGCGGCCACCCATGATTTTTTTGCAAAAATAACAAATATCCTATTTTTTGCGTTTCCAAATTTTAGAAATATTCGCAAATTTGCAGCTTCCATTAAACGTCAAAAAATTAAAAGTGCTTTAGCTTCAATGAGAAGCCCTCCTGATCAGGGGCTCTGCCCGTGGACCCCGCTGAGGACTGTCTCCAGGCCCCCGTTATAGGCTCGCGCTATCGCGCTCGCCATGGAGCCGTGCCCCCCAGATATTGCAGGCTAGAGCCGACACTGTACGTTACGTCTACTGCAATATATTGCACAGTATAAATAGAATCATACCTCAGTGTCTCACTTATACACAAACGCGTTCAAAACTTAAGCACTAATTCTGAAAATATTTAGTAACGTTGTTAACCAATACTGGTCCTTTTGTCTGCTATATTTGCAATATCTACTAGACGGTAATAATGGCAAGGAAAGCAACAAAACAAACAAAACCACAGTGAACAAAACCATCCCCAATTCATGTCAACATCACTATGACGTCATTTCCTCATCGGTATTCCAAACGTAAATAAGTAAACAGAGTCGTGATGTTCGTACATACAATGTCATGTCGACGTAAGAGCATTGCCATAGTAACAGAGTCGTGGTTCTGCCACGACAAATAATTTGTCGTTTTTGTTTGACTTTAGTTTTTTTAGCCCTTTATCTCTCACAATGAGGTAAGAAATCGAGTGTGCGAGAACTAGGAAGAAAACTGGAAATATGGGGCAGAGCCCAACGTGAGGCCGCCCGGCGCCGTAAGTCTGATTGGGGGACAGTTAAGGGATTGAAATTTCGTTCGCAGCAAAGTCACGTGGCCCGAACGCAACTGCATTATCATATACATGTAGAGCAAGCACAATGTTAAACTTGGGTGGTTCGAAATGAGACAACAAAACTTTGTTGCTTGTGAACTCATACTCACCTAGTTTACTGCGTTCGACGTGGAATCGATCATTGTTGTAAATGCCGTTTTCCATTTGTCGATAACTCATCCCGCTCTCGAGATATATGTGATTAAACTCTAAAGTTGTCCGAAAACGCGTGAACTGTCGATGTTGGGTATAGGTCAAAATGAGCAAACACAAATTGTGGTTAGTGAATTCAGGTCCACTAAATTTTTTGCACTTAACGCGAAATAGATCGCAGTTGAAAATATTGTTTACCGCTTGTTGATATCTTGATTCGTTCCAGAGATATTCGTGCTCAAATTCGAAAGTTGTCCGAAAACGCGCGCACTGTCAATTTTGGGTAGGTCGAAATGAGCGAACACAACTTCGTGGTTAGGGGACTAAAGTTCACCAATTTTTTTGTTCAACGCAGAAGGATAGTAGTTTATAACGCCGTTTACCGCTTGTCGATGTTTGTATCGGTTTCAAAGATATTGGCGCTCAAACTCAAAAGTTGCTCTAAATCGCGCCGAATTTTGGACGTTTTTTGCTTTCCCAAATTTTTAGGGGGCGATGCCCCCAAAAAGTTGTACACGGATTAACACTTCCACCTAACGACACATTACGTGGTTAAGTTTCATGGGGCTGCTCCCCTTAGCGCTAAAGTTCTAGTGGCTCATACGCTACATTTGAAGCCAATTTTTGATCCCCATTAGAAAAAATGTTGAGGGAACCCCCATCTCCTGTGGGATAAGGGCTAGCAAGACTTGGCTATTCTGTGGCGCGTGTAAAAATTTCGGGGCACAGCACTCACTAGGGGCCGAAATATGGTCTTCCGAAAAAGTCGATTTATGGGTAAACATTAGCCGCGAGAGCGCTGTGGAAAGTGGACCAAAGTTCACCGGACTTTTTCCGTCTAACGCAGGCGATAATTTAGTTTTCCTATTTTGGATATCTTTCTCCATTCCGGAGATATTCGAGCTCAAAGTGGGAAAGGGTCCGAAATCGGGCCAAATTTAGCGTGTTTTTCGGGCCCAAAATTTTTTTTGGGCAGGCCCTCAAATTTTTGGACCGGTTTTGTAAACTGAACATGCTTCCGACGATGTGGCAAAATTTCGCGGAGATCGGCCCACGGACCTCGGAGATCTTGCGATGAAACAAAAATAAATTGCAGTAGCCTAAAACATAAGGCCTTCCCGAACTATCGTTCCGGGCGGCCGAATTAAAAAGCATTCCGTTATGAGATAAACTGCACAAAAATTGTGCTAATATTATTGTTCACGTTTATGGACGAGTGAAGTCTTGAAGATTATGAGACGTAGTGCAAACATTCGTCAGCAAAGATACAATTACGGTTTATTACTACAAAATATTACGATATATTCTGTTTGTTTTTGTAATAGTTAGGCAGTGCTGCTATGGTCGTGTGTAGTCACTATGGTAAGAGCTGCAAAGCGCTTGTTCACCTGGCAGAATCTCATCGATGCCTCGTAAGACTCTTGTTGTTTATGTTATATCTATGGCTGTCATTTTTGGTTTTGAGTACAATTTTGAAATGTTGTTCTGTCGTTTTAACGTAAGCTTAGTGATATTTTTGAGTGATGACGTTTACCGGTTTGCAATTATTACTGAAAGTGCAGACTGTGTACAGTGTGGGCCAACAAAAGACTTACTGTTTATACTTGATCTGTTTGCTATAGATTTTGACCAATTTTCATAATTCTTTCACTGACACGCATTGTGAAAAATTTGTAATGTCGTAATTATTAAATATCCCACCACATTTTAGATGCGTCGTTACACTTTCTTGCGAAATATATCTTTTTAAAAATCCTTATACCGAGTAATGAAACATAAATAGTTATGCAAAAAGTTATTTTCTGATACAATTGTTTACTAATTTTCACATTTAAATGCGATTGTGTTCCGTTATTTCACAACCGTAGTGTTTCGTTGGTTTTTTTGAGTTCAAGCACTCAGATGCCATGACGATTCGCGAGACAGTAGTTCTGTGCATAGATGTAAAAAAACGTTTTTGCGTGTTTTATTCTTGCCAAGCTCTTTACGTTTTTAACGTTTTTTTTTTATTTTTTCGTCGTATTTTAAAAAACGTGCATTGAAAATTTTATCAACAACTTCGAGAAGCACTTTTGGAACCACAGCAACAGGGCCAGATTAAGACCAAATTAGGTCGGATGCTGTTATTTATAAAAGGCCTTGCTTTTTTTTCTCTTCCCTTGTCCAAGTTGCTCTTACATATCTTGTTTCAGTAGTAAAACCCCTTACATCTGTGCTGCGCTCTGATGTGTGATTCCTAAGGTGTCTGGGGCGGAGTCTCAGCCGAAGTCGAATTTGGTGCATTTTGGCCTTAAAAGAACGACGTCCGATAGCATTAATTTTAATCATTTACGCAATAATCAATTAACGAAGTTTAATGCAGTTTAAACAATAAAGACAAATCGGGACCAAAAAGGGAGACAATCGTCGTCGGTGGGTGATAATTTACTTTGAGCGGGTGATGAGGTAAAATTGCGAGCGTCAGCCACTTAGTTCGGGTGACTTGACATGCCTGCGTGATGATCACGCGTCGATCGCACATATAGGCATATACGTAACCAGAAATTTGTTTTAAAAGCAGGGCTAGAAAATTGGTGTGAAAAAACTTAATTTTTGAGGTTTTTTACAGAACGTAAAAACCTTTAAAGTCTAATTTTTAGTTTTAAAGGTTTTTTGTTTGTCGTGAAACTTATAACATGTCATGTTTTGTTTAATATTTTTATCGTGATTTTTGATTACTTTACCTTGCTATAATCTGTCAAAAACAATGTGATTATGTGAGGGACAAAGCATACAAAATGTTTTTCCTGGGTCGTAATTGTGTGCACGATGTTTATTGGACACTAAAACAAAAAATATTTTTAAAATCGTAAACAAACCATTAAAAGCATAAAACCTAAAAAGTTTTTTAAACTTAGATTTTTTTCTGAAGCACTCTTGAGTCTTTTTCGTTGTTATTTCTTTTTCACATTTCTACCTTTTTTAGATTTTTTTCTTTTCATGCCATTTTTTTCTGTTTTTTTTTCTCAAATCTAGCTAGGGTATCTGAGGTAGAGCGCAAGTTCTCCCAGCGGGCCGCAAACGCATTTTACGTTGTTCGAACTTTCGAAACGCATCTCGTGGCATTATTTTAAGTCGTTTGTGCCACGTACGGTACAGTAAATGGCTGTTACGAAAAAATTGTCGTTCAGTTTGTGGCCATGGGTTTATTTCACGAATGGCCGGATGCAGCAGCATCCTCAGTATTCGTCTTAATCCTGCACTGCACAGCAACGAATTAATATGTCATAGTGACGGTAGTTCAAATAAAAAGTCGTTTTATTTAGTATATTTGGTTAGTTTAGTGCTATAGTCTTATGATAACACGGTTGAATTGAAATTAAATAAGGTTC
>Ga0209367_1007994_pt1 | contig 14521 bp, 8 predicted proteins | sample WorMetLIZISLAND2_FD_187412 | JGI IMG/M metagenome (GOLD analysis project Ga0209367, IMG submission 187412) | Marine gutless worms symbiont microbial communities from Max Planck institute for Marine Microbiology, Germany - Olavius geniculatus... ... | reverse complement strand
ATTGAGGCCTGGTTGAAAAACAGATGGCAGAGGGTTTGTCTGGAGGGCTCTTGTTCAAGCTGGAGAGAGGTTTGCAGTGGTGTGCCACAAGGCTCCGTGCTCGGCCCCATTTTGTTCTTGATTTTTAACAATGACCTTGAAGATGGTACATCGAGTCGTGTGTTTAAATTTGCAGATGATACCAAGATGTCCCGCGAGGTCACCTGTGACGATGATCGGAACGAATTACAGAGCGACTTGGACGTGGTTTGCAAGTGGGCTATTCATTGGCAAATGGAATTCAATGTGATAAAATGCAAGTCTATGCGCTACGGTAGATCCGTTACTGATGCAGATTCGTCATATTCCATTTATGGGAAGCCAATTGAGGAAGTGTCATCGGAAAAAGATTTGGGTGTTGTTTTCTCCAGGGACTTGAAAGTAGCTCTTCACTGCAAAGAATGTTATAGTAAGGCGAATAAAATGCTCGGACTTATCAGCAGAACCATTAAGTACAGACATAGATCAATTTTACTAAATTTGTACAAATCTCTTGTCAGGCCACATTTGGACTACTGTTCATCTGTCTGGAACCCGTACTACAGCAAGGATAAAGAGCTACTTGAGAGGGTTCAGCATTGTTTCACTAGATTGTTTCCGGATTTGCGAGGATTGCCATATGATGAAAGGCTTCAGCAGCTGGGTCTGTGGTCTCTAGAGGAACGACGCAACAGAGCGGATCTTATTGAAGTGTTCAAAATGTTCAAGGGTTTCACAGCTGTTCCATGGATGAATTTTTTCGTAAAAGTGAAGACAGCAGGACTAGAGGTCACAGTTTGAAACTTGTCAAGAACCACTACCATTGTAATGCTCGTCTTCAGTTTTTCTCGCAGCGTGTTATCAACCGGTGGAACAGTTTGTCACAAGATGAAGTGGACGTTCCTTCGGTAAATTCATTTAAGAGCCGCTTGGAGAAGAGACGCAGTCGTCAGATGGACTTCTTCAAAGACTTATAGCAAGTCTACAAGTCCTATCAGCTGTATGATTTGCAACAGTCATCTGCATGGAGTTCTGATGTTACGTGTGTCTGCAACAGGTGCAGCTGCACCCGGTGAGTACCTTGTAAGAATAACAAGACTGCCTATATAAAAACAGACTGTCAAAATTACATAATACACATGAAAAGTTCCACTTGTATAAAATATCGACTCAATAAAATTTCTATATGCAACATCCTTAGCTAAGCAGTAAAACATCATTTTCAACAGCTGTAACTATAGGCATCGATGATCGGCAACAGAACTGGAACAAACATGGAAGATGCAATACTTACATTCTCATGCTTGAATCGAGTCAATATCTTTATCTCCCGGAGAGTTCGTTGACAGTATGTCTGGTGTTCAAATGGAGAAATTTTCTTTATCGCAACCTTTGTCTTTGTCACATGATCAAATGCAGATCTGTTGAGAAAACAAACAGCACTGCAGCTTAAATTCAAGGTAAGGTAAATCCGTACTTGACACAAGGACCAATACTATCCAGTCAGCCACACACGTCAACAATCCCCGCATTACTGTTGAAACCACTCTCAAAACCTTAAAAATGATATCCTGATTACTTCAACTAAGTCTCCATACTGTTAAGGTACTCGGCTATCAAGGGTTATCTTTCCAGCCACAAAACATCAGACAGGTGTAAAGGCTATCAAGAGGAGGGAGTGGAAGCTTTCCCCAGGCCCCACGACGTTTGAGGGCCCTGCCATCGCTCAAAATATAAAGTACACCAAAATGTGCTATTTTAAAAAACAAAATTCCAAAAAATTTCCCAGAGTGACCCACGAGAATGTTTTCCCTAGGCCTGCTGTGGCTCTCAACGTCCCTGCAGTGCAGGTGCGATTGTGAAACTTCCCCATCCAAATCTTAAGGCTTACCCTGACTCTAAATATAACCCTATACCTAACTGTAGATCAGTCAGAGGAGTCAACTTGCTAAAACTGGACCACACTCAGTTCTAAAAAAAATGCCGCAGCCTTCAACATACCACAGCATATATACCATGAGCAGTACGCCAACTCTGTGCGAGAAGTGTGATCAGATTTCAGATGACACAGTGCCATTCCCACACTCGCTGCCATGATGCGGGTTAGCCACAGTCAGACGACATGCTGCAGCGCTGCATCACTGCAAGTTATCAGCGGCTTATCTTTCAACAAATAATTAGAAAAAGTACACAACTTTTGTCAGCTTAATACATCGCTGAACTGATTTGGACCACACTTTTTAACCACTCGGCGTACTGCTCGTGGTTATATATGCTGTGAACATACTGAAGTTGGCACATATCCCAATGAAGAGATATTGCCTTCTGACTGAAACTGTCACAACATCAGTCTGTTCAACCTCAAATATAAAAAATGTCTGTAGTTTTATTACTCCAATTCCTTAGTGTCATAAGCGGGAAACTGTGTGCTATGCAAAAAGGTAAAATCCCAGGCATTCCAGGTAAGGACGATGGTAAAAAGCGGATCAGCGGATGTCGCAACAGAGTTAGGGCTATGGTTAGGGATAGGGTTAAGATTAGGGTTAGGGATAAGGTTAGGGTTAGGAATACGGTTACGAGATGTTTAAACGAATGGTGTCGTAGCATTTTGCCTAATCGCATTTCGCCTAATCGCTCCCCCAGTTGGGTCTACTGCAGAGCCCCAACCGAAATCGAATTAGGGTTAGGGTGAGTGTTAGGGTAAGTATATGACGCGAAATGAGATTAGGTGAAATGAGACGACACCCGTCGTATACTTATTTACGGTCGGCCAAAAAATGGTACAGAAAAAAATGATGAACGACAAAACAAAGCTTGTCAAAGAAGCAAAAAACGACAAAGCAAGTCGTTGTTGTTGGTCCGCCTATCAAAAAAATTAGGCAAAATGGAATTAGGCGAAATGCGATTAGGCGAAATGCTACACAACCAAACGAATAAATTGCAGCTTAATTACAGCGTTATCTGTTGCAACATCCGCAGATCCGCTTTTTACCCGTAGCCTCAAGGTAAATACTATTATTGAGCATACCTACTCAGCGAAGTGGGGATAGTTAGAGAAAGCGCCACGTAAAATTCACACGTTATTAAACAAAAATACTCACACAACCATGCCATACGCCCCTTCGCCAATATATGATAGGTTTGTGTATCGCGGACCGACTTCGAAAGGATGTTCTCTGACCATTTCAATATTACTTTTCCCTAAGTCCATCGCCATTTTCATGCGGTTTTACTTTTAACGCACTGACAATTTCGTTCCGCCGTGATTTCGTCCCTGATTTGTCCAGGGGTGCACTGCACTGCATGGGCATGGCGTGCACGCAAGAGACGCAAAAACCGCAACTGGAAACAATAGAAATATAGAATGTCCTTTTGTGTTTGCTGCTGCATAACTCGCGTAAATATTGTAAAAAGCTTAGTGGGGTCTTGCCGCTCTTGCGTTAAGAACTTTGCGTTGGAATGGATGGAGCCTCAGCCAATTAAGCTCAGTCAGACAGCACTCAATGCTAGGAGTAGTAATCGATTACGCAGGAGGACGCGACAGGATCATGCACAACCATGGCATCAACAATTAAAATATGGGTTGGAAACTTTGAAATGCACTTGCCCATGGTCACAATTATTGAAATGATACCGTCAAGGAACACCTACTACAGTAGTCAATTTTGTACGATTTTATTAAATAATTACAAAGATGATCACTGAAATGTTTTGTAATTTGTATGCATTATATTATAGCTTAAAATCATAGGTATTTATTTGTCTTTTAGAGGTAAGTAGCTGTTCGTGAATTCGCGTTGATACCAGGGTCGAATGTCGATACTTGATCGATAGTCGACAGTCGACAGTCGACACACACGAGTAGGTCACGCTCCCATCGATCTCCTTGCTCCTGGCTTTGTTTACAGCGTATGAATACGACAAACTGGGATTTATTACGTAAACAAAATTATCATATAAATACAGCTGGGCAAACCAAATGGTCCAGTATGTGCAGAAAATGATGAGGTTATGCAATGTTTGCGGTATTTCGTTAGCAAAAGGAAGTTGATCCTTGGACTTGTTGGTATAGCGCAGCAATTGGTCGCTTGTTAGTCCACGGGCACTTGCTGTTTGTGGGGAGGGGCTGGTGCTGATGTTGTAGGACGCCATGCAGCGAGCAGCTGATCGCTGCATGGCTGCAGCTGCATTGTGATTTCTGATCGCCGGTGAATGGAAAATTTGTGATGTGCATGTCAGCGGCTTAAGCAAACGGCCGGCGGCACAGCGATTGTCGCTGTCGTCCGGAATGCATCGTTGTTTCACCGTGACACGATGTATTCCAGTCGCTGTCGCGTTGCTGCTGGTCTAACGATGGAAGTCGTCGGCGACTATCAGTACAGACGATCGGACATCATCGGTCACGGTGCCTTTGCCGTCGTCTTCCGTGGCTCTAGTCGCTTGGTCAGTAGATACACGTGTGTTATAATTAACAATTAAAACATTCAGAGGGGGAAGGTATACTTTGCGGAATGCGGAATTTTCGGAAGGTGTATTTTGCGGAACAATAATTCTAGCGGTAGATCGGCGATCTTGCTGTTAGCACTGGAAAATTGCTAGAGGTAGATCGGGTAGATACATTATTGGGAAGATGGCAGAATTTATATGTCTGGAAGACGTAAAAGGTCTACAAAACATGCCACGACACTGTCACGTATTTAAATCAGGCTTATTCAGTGTTATATCAGAGTCCATCTGGAGCCAAAGCTGTTTTTTTTTGTAACACGGACTTAGCACTATAGTGCTTTTGAATAAATTTTATTTAAAGCTTGGTAATTGATAACATTTCAGTTCTAACCACAGTCTTAGCAATGCAGTGAAGAAATGTGGCTGCACTCTTACATTAACAACGAGATAAATGTAATTAGGTAAATGGCGATCTACCGCTAGTAATTTTCTGCTCTCTAGTGCGAGATCGCCGATCTACCACTAGCACTGACCTTTGCGGAATTTTCGTTGCGGAACGTTCTGCAAATTACACCTTAGAGTTTTTCTGCATTCCGCAAAATTAACATAAAGTCAAATCATCAACTTAGCGTAGGTTTAGGCTCACATTTAAGTCTCGAATCGACTCAGTAATCACATATCGATGTAGACCTATACGCATTACATTAGGCGTTTTTGTAGGCCTGAAGCTATTAGGAGTTAACTTTCTGTACTTCGTAAGAAATACTTTCATTATAAGAACATTATTGCTAAAACGGCTGTCTAAAAAAATGCGGGTCACATAGTTAGCGAATGCCTAATACTAAATGAACGTAACATAGGCCTACCAAAACAATGCTACAAATTAGCTTACTATCTTAAGCCAGTGGCCACAAACTATGACAAAACTCAACAACAACAACAGCATCATTTTCCACAAATTTTCATTCCGCAAAATACACCTTTCGAAAATTCCACATTCTGCATTCCGCAAAGTACACCTTCCCATTCAGAGGGCATGCAGGAAAATTTGCCTGCCCAGTGCAAATTTCATTGATCCTTATATTGATCAGACGTAGTAGCTTTGTGCGTGGTCTTTAGGGAGGAGCCTATACATTTTTTATTGAGTAGTCTGAAATTAGGCATGTATCGCTAGGTGTGCAGATTGCCAAGAATCTGATGTACTCTGGTGCTACAGTGTTCCATTCTGTCATCTTTAACTGGCTATACTTTTCACTTTTGACTGCATACGTGTAGTGGTATTTTATTTTTTGTAGATTCCAGTTGATTGATATGTAATAAAGTTTGGGTGTTTAGAGTTTTTGTTTCATGTATCGCATTCTAAATTAAATTATACCAGTATATACCATCGATGGTGTATTAATCAGCTGATTCTGTGATGTGCTAGGATCCCGACTGTGCAGTGGCAGTCAAGTGTATAACAAAGAGGAATCTAATGAAACAGGCTGATGTATTAAACAAAGAAGTGCAAATTCTAAAGGTGATGAATTTCATCGTCTGTGACATTGCTTTACAAACAGTAGTGTGGTTATTGTTAATTTGTGGTTTTTCTTGAAAGAAGAAAATAAATATATAGAAATTTTGTTATGTCCATACTATATGTCATTAGCTGTCTGTTGCCAGTAAATTTCATGATTGTAGCTTTTTTGTTTGAGAAAATATGTAAATTACTAGAAATACATTCTGTGGAATGAGGTATCTGTCCCATTGCCACGCTATGGCTGTCGCAGTTCTGCATTTTACGCTCTTGCGGACCTATGTGTAAATTAGAGCAAAAAATTTTCACACATGATAATTTTGCCCAAAACCATTTTTGCCATTTTCGAGTGTTGAATCGTATCGTCGTTACATAGCTTTGCTAGCTGTGAAAGTTCTTTGCCCTAATTTTGGCTGTTTTAGTCAATTTTTTGGTCAAATTTTTTGGTATTTGATTTTATGACAATAACTGTATTCACTGTTTTCAGAAAACCTCGGGACGGGTAATGAACATTGGTGCGAGGAAAAATTTTTCACACGTAACATTTTAATACAAGCTGTGCTGCAGCCAATTTTGTTTTTGAATAATAATGGTTGGTTGCTATGGCTACAGAGTTCGTTAGGAGGTAAATGTAAATGACACCATCAGATAGCCCGGGACTGAAAATAGGGGGTGAGTGAAAACTGCATGCAGTTATCTTTTACAGGGATAGAGTTATAGTCATTTTGTCCAAAAATTCATTGCCATGGCAACAGTGGTCGATAGGGGGTAAACTTAAATGACACAATCTAATAGTGCGGGCCCAAAAATAAGGGGGTAGGTGAAAACAACGCACAATTATTTTTACAGGGACCGAGTTATAGTCGATTTAGTTGAAAAATTTGTTTCCATGGCAACATTCAGTGGTCGTTAGCAGTAAATTTAAATGACACCATTGGTGTGGGCCTGAAAATTGGGGGTAGGTGAAAAAAGCATGCAGTTATTTTTACAGGGATCGAGTTATAGTCTATTTAGTCCAAAAATTTGTTGCCATGGCAACAGGGGTCGTTAGAGTAAATTTAAATGACACCATTGGACAGTCCGGGCTCTATAATAGGTGGTAGGTGAAAACCACGTGCATGTATTTTTTACGGGGTCTAAGTTGCACCACTCTGAAATCTCCATTGGCTGGAATGCAAAATTTTAAATTTTTGCATGGTTGCTATGGCAATAAGGGGTGATCAGGGGTAAATTTAATTGACATCATTAGATTGCCTGACCCTGAAAATAGGGGGGGGATGTAGGTGAAATCATTCACAGTGATTGTGACTGTAGTTCTGTGCATGTTTTTAGGATCTTGCTGAAGTTAAACATGAGAACATTGTTTCACTGCTTGACTGCAAGGTAAAAGCAACATTTAGTGACAGATGCAAGGCCCAGAGTGCTCTACTTTGACTTGTTGCAGACCTGTTGCCAGAGTTTAGAACAAGCTGTGCAATATCCTAACACACTGCTGATTTGTTTTAGGTTTTTGATTTGTATGTGAGATTGCTGTACAGCTCGTTGTTCAACAAATCCGCAACAATTCGAAGTAGCCTAGTGCAGTTGGGGCTTAATTGTAACTTTGTATTGTATTGTAACTTTGTAACAAGTGCTACATTATCTGAACACAGTATGAATTGCATCATGCATGATGCACGATGCACAGTTAGGTGTTTAAGTGAATAATTTGTAGATCTCTATATTGTATAGCACGTTTTAGATACAGTAATTCTGTCCATCCATCTGTCATGATTTGGTATGGATTCAAGCCCAGTTGAGATAGAAACTTCTGGTTATCGCTATGTGATAGCGTAGAGTCTCTATTATTTTGTGACAAAATTTCATGCCTTGAATGAGAGGCATCCCCATGAATGAAGGGGAGAAAGAGGGCACCCCCCCATAAAAGACATTTTTTGCCTTCATTGGCTTGTCTAGCATGAAAATCGTTGCATATAGGCACAGACATGCTGCTTATCATAACAAGCACTGGTGACGAGCTTTTAAGGGATGCACATGGGGTTCAGGGTCACTCGAGGTGAAGGAGGTTTTAGTGAATTTTTCGCGATTTCAGGCTGCAGCACACATTTCAAGCATGAATTGCACAGAATTGGCTGGAGATAGACCAAGACAACCTGCACATAAAAATTTTAGCATAGAATGTAGATTTTAGCAGTCCAAGTCTCGACTCCGTATATTCAACGAGCCTGCGCGTGAGTGTGCCAAAGAGGGGTACCACCTAAAAAGTGGTTATTTTTCTGCTATTGGCTTGTCTAATGTGAAAATGGTTGCAGATAGGCACAGACATCCTGTTTTTTTATAACAAGCACTGGTGACATGCTTTTTGGTGGTATCCACATCGATGACCTTGAACCCCAAAAAACGGGGTTTTAGTGACTTTTGTTTCAATTTTTGTCTGCAGAATAGTGTAGTGTGATGAAATGGATGGAGATAGACCAAGACACCCCGGGAACAGGAACTGCTATAGGCTCTTGTGCATCTCATGAGCATTACCTCAGATTGCTTGTTTTATTGTGTATAGCATACATGCTGTGTTGATCAGTTAAGATAGTGTGCCACCTGCATGACGTCTTTGTGTTATTGTTTGACTGAAGCCAGCTGTGAAGTGTTCATGTTTCAGTGATCATACTGCTGGCAGCTGCACTGCTCTCTTGAAAACTTCTTTTGTGTTTTTTATAGCTGTGCTTGCAGTGACAAACGCAGGCCATTGTGTTTTGCCGTGTGCATTTTTTGCAGCGCATGATTTTGCAGATATCTTGGACCTTGCAACCAAACTTTTGAACACACATGTTATCAAGGAGTGTAGAGTAATTTCAAAAATTGGGTCAGCATTAATGAGCCTATTTTCCCATCAAATTTCTCCCATAAAATATGTAAATTTGGGCTTGATATTTGGCTATTTTCAAACTTGACAGCGAATAACTTTGGAATAGAACAGGTTAACTTCATTTCACAAACCATGTTGAAAACTGCTGACACTTTGCTGTGTGGCAAATGATATTTACTTTGACTTTAGTTTTGATCTACTTCTTGCTGTCTGTAAGTACGATCGGTTTGCAGCAGAATTCAGCACCCATAGATGTTATCCACAGAAATATCCAAATTGCCTCTGTCAGATAGCAGTGTAATGGGGGTAATTATAACATAGTTTGTTATACACCTGGAGATTCATTTTGCAGCATCTTTTTAAAAATTAATTCTAGTTTATTTCTTGTTGCAGGTTACACCTCAGCAAGTGTGTCTTGTTATGGAGGTAAACAGTACTAAACACTCTTGTATAGTTTTGCAGTTTGTTTATTTATATACAGTAATAGTTGATGATTTGATTGCACTAATAAAATATGCCAAGTTTTTGTAGGAAATATAAGCATTATCTGATTGGAATGAACTAGAAGCATTTTCCACTCCCACATGACAAGTTTTCTGCCAGTTTGATAGACACTTGCTGCACATTACAGATTTTGACTTTGGATTTGTGCATGATTATTGATTTTAACATCTAATCCAATAAAGTTGAAAATTGATGACTTATTGCTTTAATGTACACATTTCTATCTTTGTGGGATGCTCATGTGTTGCAGTATTGTAATGGTGGTGACTTTGGACAATTTCTGCATGGTACGCGTTTGTGAGTTTTTTTGATTTTGATTTGATTTTATTTAATATTTTGACGTTGGTAACTAGAGAATAGTCACTCAGTAGAGTGCACATCTCTGTCAAGGACAGTCTTTTTGTTATTCATGGCTGTTTGTGGGAATTGCAACAGCAATTAAGTAATTATCTTCACCAAAGTGAGCATAGTGAACATCGGAGGAGATTAAGAGATTGGCCATTCTGTTCATCGTTGCATCGTTCCTTCTGTGTACATGATGACTCATAATAACAGTGACAAAAAAACAAAAGTCATTGCACCAACAGCTGCTTAGCCAGCTGTTACTTTTCCCTCCTTCTACAGCGAAGCAACTCTACCATCTCCCTTTTCTTTCCTTGTGTTTAAATCATTTCACTTGGTTCACTTGGCGCAGATATGCACTCCCACGAGCGTCTTCTAGTTAGGAATACTGTAGAAAATATTTGGCTTTGGCTTATGATCTCAGCATGTTCTGGATAGTCACCAAAATACAATGCATAGTTTCTTAGACCACGTCCAAACTCTGCAAATAAATTTATTCTGTAAAATTCCTAGATACATATTGTAATTTATCTGGATTTTTGAACCTTGGATTAGGACTGTGACTCGGATTTGAACTAAAATCTAATTTATGTGTATTTTTGCTAGCATTATTTTAATTTATTTATGTTGTTGATTCTGTTAGTCTTATGTTTAATGTGGTTTTTTCCAGATTATGGAATACTGGAAGAACACATTATAGCACATTTTCTCAGACAGATTGGTGAGTGGCAAATTACACCTAGAATTATTAGCTAGTTTCTTAAACACACAGTGCATTTTATATAGTACATTTTTACGGTAGATTTCACAATGGCCACATGAACTCATCTGTTGTGGGCGACAAGTTTCTGAACTTAGTCTGTAGTAAGAGTGTTAATGTTGGAAAAGCTGAAGTTAGTATCGTGAGCAAACTCTGATAGGCATATAATGTGATATCATTGATTTGTACTTAAAATGTCTGTGTGTGACATATAGCATCAGCAATGAAGGTTTTCCAGTCACTCGGCATTGTTCACAGAGACCTCAAACCACAGAACCTGCTGCTCTGCCATTCAGCCGAGTCTCTCGTCCCTGCACCGATCGACCTCACGCTCAAGATAGGTCAGACATTGCATTTCTTAGCACTACTGTACTGTTTTACTCATTTTGGTGTCTACAAAATACTAACATTATCAAATGACAATAAATTTTGGTTTTTACGTGCGAAAGGCGTCTTAGCCATCGCATTTCTGTCCGTCCGTCCATTCGTCTGTCTGTCTGTCACATGGGTGGATCAGTCAAAAACGGTGCAAGCTACGATCACCAAATCTTCACCATCGGCTGCGTGGAAGACTCTAGTTTCAGAAACCGAAAAGCTTTTCCATAAATTCAAAAGGGGTCATCCCGAACAAGGGCACTAGATGAGAGTAGGGTGGGCAAAATTTGGTGAAGATTTGGTGATTCTAGCTTGCAATGCTTTTGACTGATCCACCCGTGTGACAGACACGGACAGAATTGCGATGGCTAAGACGCGCTGAAAGCAGTAGCTGCTTTCACGCATAAAAATTGTCAGTTGCATGTAGGAACACATAGATAGGGTGATTTGTCTGTATGTGGTAAGTTATAACTGCCTTGTCTCTGGATATCAAGACTAAGTGTAATTTAATCTTTTGTTGATTTTTACAGCTGATTTTGGATTTGCAAGATTTCTTGAAGGTGGCGTAATGGCTGAAACACTTTGTGGATCTCCAATGTATATGGTAATTATTGTTATATCACTTTTTCATTTTTTTACTTTTTACAATAATGTGATTAATTTCAATAGTTCCAATAATTCTCTGTGTTCGTATTTTTCTTGTTGTTCTGAATTTTTTTTATTGCATTTGAGAAATGGTTTTAGTTTTTAGGGTATAAAATTGGAAGTCTTGGATAAACAGTGACTTTAATCTGTTAAGAAAATTGTATAATTACTGTTCTCATCATTTTGCCTTGTTTCTTTATGATTTCTGGTAGTAAGCATTATTGTCTTTGTTACTCTTTTTAACACTGTTTTTTATTAGTTAGTCTTACTGTGTTGTTGTCTGTGTTTCTTCAATGTATGTGGACGCAATTCGTCTGATTTAAATAAATAATTGATCAGTCAATTGACCATTGGACTGGTTAGGCTCCAGAGGTGCTGATGTCGCTGCACTATGATGCCAAGTCTGATCTGTGGAGTGTAGCGACAATTGTCTATCAGTGTCTCACAGGATGTGCTCCGTTCATAGCTTCAACACCGCAGCAATTGCGACAACTCTATGAGCGTTCTGCTCAGCTGCAGCCAAGGTCCAGTATTCAGCGATGATGATACTCTCAAATCGTTTATCATAGCATATAATTTCAATTTACATTGAAACAGTTTTGGTTCTTTTAGTTTGTGTGCTAGATAGAGCTAGCTGCTTGCATGCCAGTGCAAATCGTTTATTATCATAGTATTACTCCTGTCACTAGTGTTTGTAGTATCAGCTGATGCTGTTGTCATACATGGTGAATAAAAGGAACTGGACACACAAAATCTTCTTGTTTTTGTTGCTGAATATAGACCGATTTTCAAACTTTTTTACCAGTCGACATGGTAGAAAAAATTGCTGATCTACTGCACCTGAAAGCTGTCGGTCTGCTACATTGTTAAATTTTAGTTTTTAAAAATGTATATCAAACGATGCACGGTCAAGCACACATGCAAGGAACAGAATGTGATCGTGGTTTGTGGGCTGATTTGGTGTCTGGTTCATTTCTCGTTCATGGTGTACATTGGTGAGTGGTTGTGGTGAAAGTAGTTTGAGGTTAATGGAACTAGTCAGTAGCCAGAGTGGACGCCGAGTTTATGCAAGACTCAGGAGGATGATCCTAAACTGGAAAATTTTTTAATTATACCAAAGTCGTGGAGAAAGAAAAGTCAGTGGGGTCGCTGGCTGTCCATGTTGTATATGGAAAATGGTTATTAAAGCACTGATGTGTGTTTATCACTGCATTCGTGCTGAATTATTTAGGACTATACATGAAATCAACATTGAATAAAGGGACTACAAGGAATAGAAACTACGAAACAGAATAAACTTATTAGTTGCTTTGTCATTTCTGTAGTAAATATTGGCACTTCACAGGCTTAGATTCATTTCTGCTGATATTTTATGCTTTATAGATTATGTTGATAATTTTTAGTTGTTTGAATCATTTTTGCTTAATGTGTTAACAGGATTCCTGCTCAGACAAGCATTCATTTGAAGAATCTGCTGTTGGGTCTGCTGAAACGTAATGCAGCAGAAAGAATGAGCTATGGTACTTTATAAGCACATTTTTTCGTGCAAGAGCAGCTACTGCTGTAGTGTGTCTTAGCCATCACAATTCTGTCTGTCCATCACACAGGTGGATCAGTCAAAAACGGTGCAAGCTAGGATCACCAAATTTTCGCTATCGGTTTCCTGGAAGACTCTAATTTCAGGATCCGTAAAGCTTTTTCATTAATTCGAAAGGGGTCACCCCGAGCTAGGGTGCTAAATGTGAAGGGGTGGGGAAAATTTGCGATTTTCAACCGATAGAGAGTTGGCTGAGTGAGACATGTTGCACCCTCTGGTGAGTACAAGTAAAACACTATAGATAATTAGCCACTGGTTGTCTGGCAACCTCTGGTGACTGTAAAAGACTGGGCTTTCAAACATGCACTGCTGTTGCGCGTTCCCCTTTGCTTTACCTGGGCTTTCCTTGTTTTGTTTTACTCACTCATTGCTGTGTCTTGTGTAATGGCATTTTGGCTTTTGGATATTTAACATTTTTTTGTTATTTGTTGTAGAACTGTCTTGCAGTGTTGCATATTGGAAATGTTTAGGAAAATTTTTAGTAATTTCCCAAAACAAATTTCACATGGTTAAGTATAATTTGCATGCAGTACTGATAACTATGGTGGCATTTGTCATATTATGTTACTATATATAGGAGATGAGGATGAAAGTTTGGGGTCGTTTTTTTGACTCACCCTGTGGCTAAGATGAAGGCTTCCATTTATGCCATGCAATATTTCCTGTTTGTTGTTTTTGATATGATTTATGTTATAAGTTGAATATATTATGCATATTTCTGTTAAATGTACAGTTTTGTACACTTGTGTTTGTGTTTCGATTTTAGATGCTTTCTTCTCACATCCATTTCTGTGTTCTTCGGTAAAGCTTGGTTAGTACATGTACTTTTTATTTCTTTGTTTATTAGTATGAGTTAATGAACTGTTAAATTTTTGCTTCTAATTACATTCCTTTTGATTGACATTACTCAGATTATATACACTGTGTCTCAAAAAAAACATGCCCAACATTTTCGATTGTAACTTGAACAAAAATTATCGGATTCTAATATTTTTGGTGTGAATATTGCTGATACAACTTGCCATCAAATGCCCCACGCTGGTGGTACTATGGCGTATAGGGGCACGTCCTCTGGCTGGCCGATGGAGGAAGCCCTTTATGAGGTAACTCTGAAGGGTTGTGCCGAATAATACAGAATAAGGCACCGTGGACCAACAGTACCCAGTAGCTACTCTTATGAAGTAGCACAAGAAGGTTGACCCCTCAGCCAGCTAAGGGTGCTGATTTGAGTTCATGCCTTGATGGGGTTCATTGGGATCTTACAGATACCCATGGCTGATTGCTTGGTTGGTGCCCGCCTGGTCTGTGGTCTGGTCATGTGCGCTGTGTGGCTTCGCTATCCTTGTCATGTCTTGGGTTGGGTGGAGCATTGGAGGGACTCTTGGTCTCTTGCGAGGGTTATGAGTCAGACGGGGATTTCCAGTAGATACCGAATGCATTGCAGGTCGGGAC